>ENA-OOZY01002170-OOZY01002170.1-human-gut-metagenome-genome-assembly--contig:-NODE-2170-length-10551-cov-2.894817_pt1 | contig 10551 bp, 6 predicted proteins | sample MGYA00241047_ERZ501410 | MGnify/ENA primary metagenome ERZ501410 (study PRJEB25962, sample SAMEA2042621) | human gut metagenome | biome: human gut; feature: human-associated habitat; material: faeces... | reverse complement strand
GATTGCCGGGGATGGGGAGGCCTGTGTCCACCTCGAACCCAGTGCTGCGCTGAAGCAGCCGCAGCAGGAATGCCCCCACGCCGCCAATGGCGGCCAGCAGGGGCCAGAGCACGTATTTCTTCATAGGAGCCGATCTCCTTATCATGACAGATTTTCAAAAGCCAGTATACCACGGGAAAAGCTGTTTGTCCATGCCGGCCTCATTTTCCGCCCTCCGGGCGCATACAGTGAAGGGACAGGCCCGCAGACGGGGAACAAAAGAGGAGGAATTTCCATGAGACGCCATTCTGATCTGCACCAGAGCGCCGCCATCTCCGCGGTGCTGCTGGTGCTGGTCATTATACCGGGCGTTGGCGTGTACATCAACGGTTCGCGGCGGTGGCTGTCGCTGGGCGGATTGTCCTTCCAGCCGTCAGAAATTGCGAAATTCGCTGTGGTGCTGTATATGGCGACGACGCTGACCTACCGCGGCGAGCGCATCCGCCGTCTCTTCACGGGCATTGTGCCAGTGCTGGTCGTGCCGGGAATTGTATTCCTGCTGATTCTGGAGCAGCCGAACCTGTCCACCGCGGGGTCAATCCTCATCGTCAGCCTGATTCTCATCATCATGGCGGGCGCGAAGTGGCGGCATATTCTGCTGATGCTCGTCGGCGGGCTGAGCGTGGGCGCGTTCTACGCATGGTCGGAGCCGTATCGGCGGCGGCGTCTGCTGTCCTTCCGCAACCCATTTTCCATGATGAGCGATGAGGGCTACCAGCTCAGCCAGTCGCTGATTGCGTTCGGGTCGGGCGGCATTTTCGGCATGGGGCTGGGCATGGGGCGGCAGAAGTATGCCTATCTGCCGTACCCGGAGAGCGATTTCATCTTCGCCATCGTCGGGGAGGATTTCGGGCTGCTGGGCTGCCTGATTGTGGTGGCGCTGTTCGTGGCGCTGATGCTGCGGGGGATGCGAATCGCCATGCGCTGCCCGGATAAGTTCGGCACGCTGCTGGCGGCGGGGATTACCAGCAGCATCAGCGTGCAGGCGTTCCTCAACATGGGCGTGGTTGTGGGCATTCTGCCAACGACGGGGCTGCCCTGCCGTTCTTCTCCGCCGGCGGTACGTCGATTTCCATCACGATGGCAGCCATCGGCATCCTGCTCAATATTTCCCGTGAATCAGCTATTTGAACTGTGAAATTGGCACAGCGCCTGTTTTCCGGCATAGGCTGAAGCACAGGAGGTGGACGCGGATGGAAGCGTTTGTTGTGCAAGGCGGAAGAAAGCTGGAGGGTACGATGCGCGTCGATGGCGCGAAGAACGCGGCGCTGCCCATTCTCGCGGCTTCGGTGCTGACGGAGGAAACGGTGGTGCTGCAAGGCGTGCCGATGATTTCCGACGTGCGGAAGATGACGGACATCCTGACGATGCTGGGCTGCCGGATTCGCCGTGACGGACACACGCTGACGCTTGACGCGGGCGGGTTAAACCGCACGGAAATGCCGGACGCGCTGTCCAAGCAGATTCGATCGTCCATCTTCCTGCTCGGGCCGATTCTCTCGCGCTTCCGGCAGGCGACGGTTACATATCCCGGCGGCTGCGAAATCGGACTGCGCCCCATTGATTTGCACCTGTCAGGCCTGCGCAGTCTGGGCGTGGTGATCCACGAGGAAGGCGGCGTGATTCACTGCGACGGCGGCAATATGCACAGCGGCGAGGTGCATCTGGACTACCCCAGCGTCGGCGCGACGGAGAATATCCTGATGGCGGCGGTGCTGCTGCCGGGAATTTCCGTTATCCACAACGCGGCGCGTGAACCGGAAATCGTCGATTTGGCGAACTTCATCAACGCAATGGGCGGAAGCGTCCGCGGCGCGGGCAGCGCGGTCATGACGATTGAGGGCGTGAAGCACCTGCACGGCGCGCGATGGACACCTATGCCCGACCGCATTGTCGCCGGAACGCTGCTGGCGGCAGGGGCAATTACAGGCGGCACCATTGAGCTGACCCGCGCCCCGGTTCAGGCGCTGCTGGCGGTGAATGCGAAGCTGCGCGAAATGGGCTGCGACGTGCGCGAGGAAGAAAAACGCGTTATTCTGACTGCGCCGGAGCGTTTGACAGCGTTTGCACAGCTGCAGACGCAGCCGTATCCCGGCTTCCCGACGGATATGCAGGTACAGATGCTGGCGCTGATGTCCGTGTCCGAGGGGACGGGCGTGGTTGTGGAAAACGTGTTCGAGAACCGATTTACCCACGCGGGGGACTTGAACCGCATGGGTGCACGCATCCTATGCAGCGGGCGGACGGCGGTTGTCCGCGGTGTCCCGGAACTGTACGGCGCACGGGTGACAGCGCGCGATCTGCGCGGTGGCGCGGCGTTGACGCTGGCGGGACTAAAGGCACAAGGCGAAACGCAGGTGGATGGCGCGGAGCTCATCGACCGCGGCTATGAGCATTTTGAGACACAGCTGACCTGTTTGGGCGCGGATATCCGCCGCGTACATGCGAACGCATAATCAGGACAGCACGGAAGGAGGAATGAACCCCGTGACACAGGACAACTGGCAGCCGGGCACGCCGCCGGGTGGCAGACGGCGCACACAGCATCCGACAGCAGAAAACCCATTTGAGGAACCGGAACAGTCGCCGGAACTGCGTCAGGAACGCTCGCCGGATCTGTACCGGGCGACAAACCCCTTCTGGAATCAGCCGTTTCGGGACGCAGAATCAGCTTCTGCGCCCCCTGATTTGGGTGAGCCGCCGCAGAGCCCCCCGCCAGAAGCGTCGGTGTGGAGCCATCCGCCTGTACTGGACACAGACAGCTACTCGGAAGAAACGCAGAAGCGCCATCACCGCACGCGGCGGGTGTGGAAAGCAATCGTGCCGCTTGCGCTTGCCATTCTCTTTGTCGCGTTCCTGTTCGGGGGTGTGCTGACAGTCCGCAACATCAGGGTGACGGGCAACGCGCGCATCAGCGCGGAGGAAATCATCCGCCTGTCCAAACTGAAACTTGGGCAGTCGTCGTTAATTAACGAGAAGGAAATTTCCAATCGTATCGAACAGAATCCGTATCTGATTTGTCGGATGGTGTCTCTGGAATCCTTCGACACGATTTGCATCGAAGTTAAGGAGCGGCAGGAGGTCACGTTCCTGACCACATCGGGCATCGGCGTAATTACCGACGCGCATGGCTACGTCCTGCGCACGGTGCAGAACGCGAACGAATCGCATCCGGAGCTGGTGCGCGTGCAGGGCTTAAGCGTCAAAAAGACGATTATCGGGCAGAAGCTGATTGCCAATCAGCAGAAGCAGCTGGACGCTGTGACCGAGGTGCTGCTGCAGCTGACCGTCATGGGCGGACTTGACCAGATTGCCGTATTAGATGTCAGCTCGCTGGACAGAATACGGATGCAGACGATGGACGGCATGGAAATTGTGCTGGGGGATTCATCGCTGCTGCATGAGAAGCTGAGGGCGTTCCTGATCGTCCGCACGGAGCTTTCGGCAATGGGCAAAACGGGCGGCACACTGACACTGACGGACGCGGTGAATCCGGTTTATGCGCCGCCGACGGTGTAATACAATCATCATCAGCACCGCAAAACATGAAAATCGGATAAAAATGACGGCGAAAAACATTCAAAACGCCCGAAAGCACTTGCATTCCAGAGAAAAAAGGCTTATAATGAAAAATGGTATATTGGATAGGTGACTGCGCCTGTCTGGCGGGGAAAAGCCGTCTGCTGACAGGCTGGCAGAAACCAAGGTACAGGGGTGTCAGAACCGCAATTTTCCCGGCTTCAGCCGTCCGGCAGAATGGCCAGACCGGGAAACAGGGGGTATGAGAGTTCATGAAGATTACGGTACCGACGATTGACTTTGGAACCAGCAAAATCGTCACGATGGTCGCGCAGAGCAATGGCGAACGCTGTGATATCGTTGGCTCCGGCGCTGTGCCGTACAGCGGATATTTGCAGGATGGCTGGAACAACCCCGATGAAATTCGGGATGTGATTCGCACTGCCATTGATCAGGCGCAGAAAACCGGCAACTGCCGCATTCATGAGCTGAATGTCGGTGTGCCGGGCATGTTTACACGCGTGATTGTCAAGGAAGTGCATGTGTCGCTAACCGGGCCTGATCCGCATGTTACAGCGCAGGATGTCCGCGCTTGCTTCAAGCTGGCGGAAGAATCCGGCGGCGACCGCATCATTCATTCCGCGCCCGCGTGGTTCCGCGTGGATGACGGCAAAAAGACGCTGTCGCCCGTGGGTATCAAGGGTCGCGAACTGTCCGCCATGATTGCGCTGGTGACGGCGGACAAGTATTTCATTGATGATATCACCTACCGCCTGCGCGATATGGATATTGAGCCCCGCGAGTTCTACTCCACCGTCGCCGGGGAAGCGACATATGCCCTGAGCCAAGATGAGCGCGACAAGACGGCAATGCTCATCGATATTGGCTATTTGTGCACCGATGTGATGGTGATGGAGGGCGACGCGCTGATTTTCCACAAGTGCCTCGACATTGGCGGCGGTCATATCTCGGCGGACATTGCGGAGCAGCTGAATATTCCATTTCCGTTCGTGGAGGAAAAAATTAAGCAGACGTACAGCTTCAACAGCACCAATCAGGATGAAACGTATGTCATTCCTGCGACGGAGGATGAACCCGCCCGCACTGTCCGGCGCGACGAAGTGACCCCGATTATCGAAGCGAAAGTGGAGGAAATCGCGGAGGCCATCAACAAGGCGCTGGAAGAAGGCGGCGTGAAGCTGGGAAAGTGGTCGAACGTCTATCTGACCGGCGGCGGCTTGATTCTCAACAAGGGAGGCAAGGACTTCCTTGCGGGCAAACTCCACCGAATCATCCGGGAGGCCCAGCGCACCAACAACAAAATGACCAGCCATGTTTTCTCCAGCGCCGTCGGGCTGACCATTCTTGTCGTGACGACGCAGGAAGAGCAGAAAGCACCAGAAGGCGGTGCAAAGGGGCTGTTCAGCCGTGCATTCCGCTGGCTGATGGGCTACTGATTGCAAGAAAACGCGGCATACAGGGCAAGATACCATATGAGCATATGAGTCAGGGGGATGCAACGTGATTGAAATTCAGAATGACCAATTGACCAGCAATTATGCTTCCATCAAGGTCGTGGGATGCGGCGGCGGCGGCGGCAACGCGGTCAACCGCATGGTCGAATCCGGCTTGCGCGGCGTGGAGTTCATCGCCATCAATACCGACATGCAGGCTTTGCAGATGTCCGGCGCGCAGACGAAAATCCAGATTGGTGAGAAAGTCACCAAGGGGCTGGGCGCAGGCGCAGTGCCGGAAGTCGGCCGCCGCAGCGCAGAGGAATCCCGAGAGGAAATCGCGGGTGCACTCAAGGGTGCTGACTTGGTGTTTGTCACCGCGGGCATGGGCGGCGGCACGGGCACGGGCTGCGCGCCGGTCGTGGCGGAAATTGCCCGCGAACAGGGCGCGCTGACCATCGCGGTTGTGACCAAGCCTTTCGCCTTTGAGGGCAAGCAGCGGATGCGCAATGCGGAAGCGGGCATCTCTGACCTCAAGCAGCGCGTCGATACGCTCGTTGTCATTCCGAATGACCGGCTCTTGCAGGTCGTCAGCAAGGGGACGAGCATGGTCGAGGCGTTCGGCATTGCGGACGAGGTGCTGCATCAGGGCATCCAGGGCATCAGCGACCTGATTGCTGTGCCTGCGCTGATCAACCTTGACTTCGCGGACGTCAAGACCGTCATGGAATCCGGCGGCATGGCGCATATGGGCATCGGCTACGGCGAAGGCGAGAACAAGATGATTGACGCCGCCAATAACGCCATTTCCAGCCCGATGCTGGAGACGTCCATCAGCGGTGCGCGCGCGGTGCTGATCAACATCACCGGCGGCAAGGATATTTCCATCATTGATATCAACGAAGCGGCAAACCTCGTCATGGAGGAAGCCGATCCCGATGCGAACATCATCTTCGGCGCGGGCATCGACGAGTCCATGGGCGACAAGGTGCGCATCACCGTGATTGCGACGGGCTTTGAGAAAACGCCGTTCCCGCCGCGTGAGCCGGTCAAGTCTGCGCGCGATATCAACCGCGATCGCCTCTATGGCAGCAATTATGGTGCGACCGGTGCGACCGGTGCGACCGGTGCGACCGGCAGCTATACGCCCGGCAACTACGGTGCGACGGGCGGGTACACGCCGTCCTACACCAGCAGCGACAGCTACAGCAGCCATCCGACCATGGGCGTTCCGCAAGCGCCGATGACGCAGCAGCCGGCACAACCCGCGGATTATGCGCCCCAGCAGCCCGCGCAGCCGCAGCAGCCGGCGTATGGTCAGCCGCAGCTGTTTGGCAATCAGCCCCAGCAGCTGGATTACGCGCAGCAGGGCTATACTGGCAATATGCAGCCTGTGCAGCAGCAGTACGCGGGCGGTGCAACCGGCCCGATGCCCTCTGTGCAGCCGCAGCAGCCCAAGCGCCCGACGACAGACGCCAACGGCGTACCTTCGTTCATGAAGCGCCGCGGCAACTAATATACACTACCAGCCCTGTTTCCGACGTGGAAGCAGGGCTTTTTGCATATTAGGATGAAAATTGCATTAGAAAAGGTCCTGTTCGCTTGACAAAACTTGCGCAAATATGGCAAAATGACGTTGATAGGAAAGATGCGTTTAAGCGAAATAGGAGGTAGAATGATGAAACGATGGATTTCTATGCTGCTGGCGCTGATGCTGCTGATGCTGGGCATGGCGACGGCGGAGGATGCGCCGGATGACGCTTGGGAATACGAGCTGGTCGGGCGCGCAATAGAGCTTGTGCGGCAGATGGATGCGCAGGAGCGGGGGCGGCTGTTTGAGAACACGCTCAATATTACAGAGGTGGCATGTACAGAAACGCCGCAGCCGATTGACCGTGGAATGCCCCGGCAGGCGTTCATCAGCGTCAACGGCACGGACAAGTCGGCGTCGGTGCTGTTTTTTGCGCTGATGATGATGGATGCCAGCGCGGACACGGATGCGACGGACGAGACGGAAAACGCCTATCTGCGGATTATAGAGCGCACGTTCGCGGTATCCCCGGAATTCGGGATGGACACGCAGGAAACGAGCGCCGCCGCGAACTTGCTTTACGCCGGGGATGCGCCGGAAATGGGACTGCTGCTGCTGTCTTACGGCGAGCATGGCGCGGTGCTGGTGCGCTGGTTCGCGGAAAACGGCTGTGTGTGCCTGACGGCGATTCCGGCGGCGCATCAGGCGACCGAGCTGACAACGGACAAGCTGAGCGAATTCTACGCAGGCGAATTTGAGGAAGTTGACTTGTCCTGCGCGGTGGCATTGGCGGAATTGGAACCGCATCAGCCGGACGAGGAGACCATCCGGCAGCTTGCCCTGCAATCAGCGCAGGAGATGCAGCACTGGGCGGCGCTGAGCGGCGAGCAGGAGGGCATTATCCCGTGGAATACGGCGGAGACGGCGGTGCAAATCAGCATACTCGACTACGATGCGTCGCAGATGACGGCGTTTGAAGCGCAGATGCAGCAGTGCGGCAAGACGGAGACCAAGTTCCTCGACATACTGGCGATTGCGCTGTACCCCTGCGACGCGCATGACACGGGCGGTTTGCTGTATCTGCGACCGAGGACGGGTACGCCCATTGTGGTGGCGTGGCAGGCAATGAACGGCGCGGTGATGATGCGCAGCGTGTACGCGCCGCAGGAATGACGGAAACAGCTGTAAAGAAAGGAAGAAACCCGTGAAGAAGATGCTTGCAATTCTGCTTGCACTGCTGATGATGCTCAGCGGTATGGCGACAGCGGAAGAAACGACGGATAACAACACGAACATCAGCCATATGCTGGAACTGTGCCAGCGCGTGGATATCCTCCTGCGCAGCGACCGCATTGTGACCGATTTGGTGGGCGACACGGACGCCGCTATCACCGAGGAACAGAAGATTGTCAATCGCCTGCGCGCGGGAAACCGTACGATGCCATCCGCCGTCTACTATGTCACGGGCGAAACGCTGCTGGCAGGCTTCATCGGCGATAACCCGGATTACACCGACACGCCGGAGCAGCGCAGGGTGCTTCAGCTGATGCCGCAGCGCATCTTGATGGAGCAGCAGGATACATATGGCAAGCAAATGCTGAACCAGATGGCGCGCTCGACGCAGTATCCCAAGCCGGACGGCGAGCCTGAAATGGGCATGTATATCGCGCTGTACGCGGATGCGCTGCCGATGATGAGCTTTTGGATCAGCGATGGCACGGTGAACGAGATGTACTGCACGCCGGTGCTCTCGGATGAATTGGCGGCGTGCAAATCCGCTGAAGAAGTGACGGCGTGGTTCGCGGCGCAGCAAATGCCCGAACTTGCCTGCACGGCGGTGGATTTGGCGGGCGTTGCGGCGTATCCCTTTACGGAGGATCCGTTCGGCGACGAGGGCGAGCCTGTGCCGTTCGAGCGTCTGGCAGAAGCGGGCAATGCGCTGGATGAACTGATTGAAAGCCGCTATTTGCAGACAACGTGGGGCATCAGCGACGAGGATGTGGCGAAGCTGGCGGCATACGCGCATGAGGGGCAGTCGCCGCGCAGCATCTACCGTATTGAATTGATGGAATCGTCGATGGCGCAGATACTCCGTTTGACTTACCGTTCAGAAGCGCCGCAGGTGCTGTACGAGGTAACCTGCTCGTGGGCAATGGAAATGTATCGCATGGTGACACTCTTTGCCATGTACGACGAATACAACGCGGGCGTGCGGACGTTGTATCAGCAGGAAGAGGACGAGGATGAGGAAAGCGACAGCCTCTTCACGGACGAAACGAGTGAGACGAATACGCCGGATGAATCCCTGAAGACGGAAGTGGAGAATTTCCAGAAACTGATGCAAGAAATCGACGCGCGCTACTCGCTGATTATGAACCAAGCCACGCAGAAACACTTGTACCTTGACTTGAACGAACGCACCAATGCCATGTATGTACTGCTGTACGATGAAGGCGCGCCGATTCTGGTGATGTCGAGCATGGAGAACGGCGTTTCGTGCCTGCATGTGCGCTATTTCCCGACGGCGCAGTTGGAAAACTGCCAGAACACAACGGACTTGATGTTCTACTTCACCGGCAACAATGTCCCGTTTGAAGTGACGGAAATTCTGCCGCAGGGTGATTTAGCGGACATGGCGGAAGCTGCGCAGTAAGCAAAGAAACGCCGCGCAAGGATTGGGCGAATCCTAAAAGTGACGGCACCGAAGGAGTGTCGGGGGCGAACGGAAAGCCCTGCGCCCCAAAGCAGAATATCCATAACAAAACACCGCCGCACCGGAAAGCAAATTACGGTGCGGCGGCGTGTTTTGTTACGGGGCAAAAATCGATGCAGGCAGTTCCTCGTCTTGCTTTTCCTCCGGCTTTGGGGCGAAAAGCCCGCTGAACCACCGGCTCAGCGCACTCGGCTTCTCCACCCGCGCCACCTGCACGCTCTGCGTTCCTTCCAATAGGATGCCATTGTCCAGCAGCTCCGCGTGCACGGGAATCACGCGATATGTGTACGTTACGCCGGGCTGGGCGCGGTTGTCGGTGTAGTAGAGCGTTTCGCCCGCGGCGGCGCGAAGCTCGGTCAGGATGAAACTCTCTCCGGCAGCGTCGCGCTGAACGCGGTAGACGGCGGCATCACTGGCCTGAATGACCAGCAGCGGCTGCCCGTCGTCAGAATGCGAGACGGAGAAGGACTTCGCGGACGCGGGCGCATTCCAAACATCGCTCTTCTTCTTCGGCTGTGTGCCGTCGAGGAAAACCTCATTCAGGCGGTAGGCGCTCGGCGTGAGCGACGTGGCCAGCATCGGTTCGCCTCGCCACTCGATGGCCTTCTTGTCAATGTCCGCGCTGACGATGCCCTTGGGCTTGGTGAAATCAGGCTTCTTGCGTCCTGTGTACCACGCGCGGAGAAAATTGCGCGCCAGTGAAGCGGGATTCGTGCCGCCAGAGACGCGGTTGGGCAGGCGGTGCGCCGCGTCCGGCTCGTCGTAGCCCATCCAGACGGCGGTGGACAATTCTGGGGTGTACGCCGCCATCCACACGTCACGGTTGCCGCCGCCGCTTTCATTGACCGTGCCGGTTTTGCCCGCGACAGGCGTCCCCGCGCTGGAGAGGCGTGTGCCCGTGCCGGAAGAAATGACGGTTTTGAGCAGACTCGTCATCAGATACGCGGACTGCGCCGACAGCACGCGCGTGCCGGTGGTTTCGCGCTCGTAGATGACATTGCCGTCACGGTCGGTGATGCGCTCGATGAAGTACGGCGCGTAGTATGTTCCGCCGTTGGCAAAGGGCGCGTACGCCGCCGCCATCTGCACGGGGGATGTGCCGTAGGTCATGCTGCCCAGGGCGAGGGAGAGATTCGCGTCGCGGTCATCCAGTTCAATGCCGACGCTTCGCAGATAGCGCTGCGCAGTCTGGACGCCAATGGCTTGCAGCACCTTCACGGCGGGGATGTTCAGGCTGTTTTTGAGCGCCGTGCGGACGGTCACGTTCCCGTAGTAAGCATTGCCCGCGTTGCGCG
>ENA-OOZY01002166-OOZY01002166.1-human-gut-metagenome-genome-assembly--contig:-NODE-2166-length-10574-cov-1.866908_pt1 | contig 10574 bp, 7 predicted proteins | sample MGYA00241047_ERZ501410 | MGnify/ENA primary metagenome ERZ501410 (study PRJEB25962, sample SAMEA2042621) | human gut metagenome | biome: human gut; feature: human-associated habitat; material: faeces... | reverse complement strand
GTTTACTTCAAAAGTCATCCTTCCTCTGTTCTCTTTATGGGAGATGGGGAAGTTCAGATATTGCGTGGTTATTTTAAAAGATACTTCTCCGGCTATCGCTGCCAAACAGGAGAAGGACAAAACAAAAAGAGTAAGTACAGTTCTGCTTAATGTCTTCATAGCTATTTTATTTATTAGTTTGTAAAATCGGAGTAAATGTAGCCAATACGACCGATTTCTGATATAATAAATGATTCACAGACTATGAGAAACGTTACATTTCACAGATATTTTCCTTAAATGACCTGTATTTTTCATCACTTGGCCGTTTCTCTCTATTCTTTATCCCACGTTATTATTCAGCAGCTCTTTCGTCTTATCCGCAAGAAATAAAGGAATATTAATCAGATTGCCGTCTTGTTTCAAATTCAGCATCGAATATCGAATCCGGCAAGCAGGTTGATAAAGTTTCTCGTACTGAATCAGACTTTTACCTGTTATATTCTGGTCTGCTTTCACTTCTACCGGATAAATATGATTACCATGCTGAAGTAAAAAATCCACTTCTGCTTTATTACCGGAAGTCCAGTAACGGAACGAAGCCTGAAATTGTGCTGTAAGACTTTGCAATACATAATTCTCTGCCAATGCCCCTTTATATTCCGTATATCCGGGAGTGGACAATAACAAAACACTTGCATCCAGTTCGGACAATTGCCTCAACAACCCTATGTCTAATGCATAGAGCTTAAAAGTGCTCAAATCATCGTAGGCTTTCAGTGGCAGCCTGGGCGACTTGCTCAGAACTACTTTGTTGACAAGACCAGCTTGTTCCAACCATAAAATAGCATCTTCGTATTCACGCGCACGTGCTCCGGGACGAACCAGTTGATAAACAAACTTACGATTTTCTTTCGCCAATTGAGAGGGCAGAGAGTTCCATACATAATTGATACGGGGCGCCAACGTAGGTGTAGTATGTTTCACAAAATCCAGAGCATAGTCATTCAATATATCCCGAAGCGATGAATCCACTTTTTGCATATCATTAAAGTCAACCATCAAAGAAGCAGGTTCGGGCATACCGCCACAAATAGAATAGGCAATGAAGGCTTCCCGCAGTTTGTCGAAGAAGATTTGGGGAAGAGGCGCTATTTCTTTGACAGAGCACATATATTGATACATCGCCGGATCTTTCGTATTCAGAAACTCCGTAAAAGTCAGCGGATACATAGACAGATGATTTACTTTTCCAACCGGAAAGGAATTGCCTATGTGATTCAGGTAAATTCCAAGTAAAGAACCAGCGCAAGCCACTGCATATTCGGGTGCTTCTTCGCAGAAATATTTCAAAGAGTTCAGCGCTTCATTGCACTCCTGAATCTCATCCAATATCAGCAAAGTAGTCTGAGGATTAATTTTTCGTCCATGCAAAAAGGACAATTGCTGTATAATGCGCTCGGGGTCTTTAGTCGTTTTAAAGATATCACAAAGTCCGCTTTCATCTTTATCCAGACTAAAATAGGCAACATCTTCAAAGTATTTCTGACCGAAATACTTCAAAGCCCACGTCTTACCCACTTGTCTCGCCCCATGAATAACCAAAGGCTTCCTGTTTACATCCGTTTTCCAAGCCGCTAACAGCTGAATAATTCCTCTTTCAAACATACCGAGTCACATTTTTGATATCTGAAATGTGAGAACTTACACATTTTTGATATGAGTTTCGTGCAAATATACACATTATCCATATCAAATGAAAGAATATCACAGGTCTATTACTTGAACCTCTTCACATAATTAACGATCAGATAGCAGGCAGGACCGAGTACCTGTCCGTGATCAAATCCTTGCAGTTCATATAAAGAGACTTTCCGATTGCCGATATTCTTCAATACCGATGCCAGCAGTGCATTCTCTTCGTACCGGTCAGCCATTTCCAGATTCTTATCCCCCGTAATCAGCACAACAGGAGCGGTATCCTTGCGGGCCTTGTTTACCGGAGCAAATTCGTCAATGATGGGGATTCCGTTGGGCAGGCCACGTTCTTTGCGGATGGTAAAATGAGTGACAGTCTGTCCGCTGACCGGAAGATAGGCAGCTACACTATCCGCATCGGCTCCGTATGCAGCCATGTATTTCTTATCCATTGCCAGAATCAACGTAAGATAACCTCCTGCCGAATGACCGGAAACAAAGATACGATCCTTGCGACCGCCATACTTTTCGATATTCCGGAATGTCCATGCCACGGCTTCGGCGGCATCTTCTATATAAGCCGGATTCTTTGCTTTCGGACTCAAACGGTAATTCACCGTCACTACTGCAAACCCTTGTTCTCTCAATTCTTTTGGGACAAATTTACTTCCTCCTTCCATACCACCGCCATGAAACCATACAATGGTGGAAAAATCTTTTTTATTCTCGGGATAATAAACATCCAGTTTACAACGTTCCAGACGATAAGCATCTGTTTCGGAGCCGGAAATGTAAGGTACATCCTTGTCAGTACGATACGTATCCTGTGCCTGAACGAGGCAGGCACAAAGCAAAAAGAGAAGGAGAAAACAATTCTTTTTCATGGTTTTATTCTTTTTCATTCTTAAACAAGGACAAATATAAAACCTTATTTTTAGAATCACGGTCAAAAAAAGAAGATATTAATATCTCCCGTCACAAACATTAATATATGTCATGACAGGTCACTTTATCTGACTTCTCAGGTATTAATACTTGTCGCGTCAGTTATTAATACCTGAGAAGTCAAGTATTAATAGCTGATAACCCAGTTATATAAGGCTCTCCTTATTTCATTCGAAAGGCTGAAATAAGGGGAGTTTTATTGTCGGGTAGAATATGGGTATAACAAGAAAAACGGTTTTATAAGAGATTTCCTAGTGTGAGTACTATATAAACGAATAATGCAGTACTTAAAATGTATATCCTATCACTCCTGACCATCCATTAACGAGGGCTGATTTTTCATGTCTCTTAAGCCTTTGAATTGAGCGCGTATGCATATCATTTGTTTGTTTTTCCGCGAAAGTTTGAAGTTTACTCCCGCATTGGCGTAATAGCCAGGGTAGACACCATCCAGCCATCTCTCGCTCTTATCATTTATCTTTATCTTGGCATTGATCATTCCACTGAAGTCTGCTCCAAGCTCAACAAATGGTCGCGCCATTCCTTTCGGATAGGTATAGCGTATTCCTAACTTACCCGAAAACATTGTTCCGCTATGTTTAAATATAGTGGATGAATTTTCATTATTCAATGATCTTGCAGAGGATGTTATGCGGGAAAAAGACACATCAAAACAACCACTGAGCGAACTCATCCACCGTCTATTGCTGATAGCTAAAGTGACTCCTGCCAGGTAAGATAGTTCGGGTGAGCTATAGAGCCCGATCGGACTACCCGATGGTACATTATATTGAATAACTCCTACATAAGGAGTTATATCTAACTGTATTGAACGTTTATCTTCTTTTGCTTCAAATTCAATGCAATCTTCATTGCTTGTACACATTGCATAATGATATTCTTTTGTGATTTTTATTATCTCCTTTCGGCTGAAACGGGCCCGGTCTATTTGGGGAGCCAGGCTTGGGCAGTCTTTGAATGCGTAATGAAGAAGGGGAATATATCGGTCAGTCTGGCCTTTAAACTGTATATTGGTAGCCTGCTTGGACAGTTTGGGCGCATCTATTTTTACAAGGGTATTATTATCTTCAACAAAATAGATTGGTATGTTATCTTCTGTCTCATAGTAGTACAAGCTTTTCATTCCTTGTAGCAAATATTCGAGAAAGACGGGGGTAGAGACACCGTATTTCAATTCTATGTTCTTGGAGACATAGTATTTACCGTCGTCTGTAAAACGGTATCCCAAGATTTCGAAAGGATGATAGGTTACTGGTTCGGTATCATTACCTTGTGATTGAAAGACGCAGCGTTTAGCATTCATCTTATCTGTACGGTAGTCGATTTCTCCATATATTGTGTCTTTCTGAACAGTGATGATAAATCCCGGACGATAGTTGTTTTGTGCGTAAAGTACAGGGATTAATAGTAGGCATGTCTTTAAACATATTAGTCGGAAAAGAATCATTTTCATATGTGTGATTGTTGGTTTAACTTTTTTGTGTGTCCGAAAGATACGAATTAATTTAATAATAACATCATCTTTTGTATTGCTTTTTATATGGAAAAGGATAATGTAAAGGGTGTCCAATGTTGAACACCCTTTATATGAATAATTAATGTAAAGCTAAATCTTATACATGTTAGAGAGACAGACTTAGCTAAGCACGCTTGCCGTCTTATTTGCTTAGTGTAAGAGCGTTGAATTTCTCCAACCATCCTGCACTTCCTGTTCCCGCAGCACCGGAGAATGCCCAGTAGGCAATGCCATTGACTACGTCTCCATCCCAGGAGCCATTATCACCAAATACCAATGCAAATTTGCCATTGATGGATGACGGATAAGCAACATATTGCGTTGACATATCCCAACTGACATATCCACCTTCAGACAATGTTACTGTATAGATGTTATATCTCCCAGCGTATGTTCCTAAATTAAGACCTCCCATTGTGAGTAAGGCCTCTCCATTATAGATTAACGGTAGGTCAAAGAAATTGGAAATACCTGACAAGTAGAAGATGGTAGGTTCCTCTTCATCCTGAACTACTTCTATTTCTCCAGCTAGAGTACTATCATCTCCATCAACAAAGGATACTCTCCATTTGCCTGCGATGTCTTTCAATTCATACTCTCCAAGATGATAGTAAATCGTTTTTTTACCTGCGGTAACTTTAACTGCCGCTCCTCGTGGGGTTTTATCAGCACTCGCAGCAACATTAAATGTTATAGTTCTGTTTTCTTCGTCAAGTGTGTATGATAACCAACTTTGGGCTTCGGCGGGTACTTCTATTGAATAAGATGCTGTGGTTGAGAAAGATACTGTAGCAGAACCACCGGCATAAGTAAAAGCATGCCCCAATTCTGATTTATTATACAGAATAACACAGCCACCCTGTGAAACAGGAACCAAAGTGGATGCTTCACCATCTGTTATGGTTACTGCTGCCGTACGTCCGGACATATCATTATTTTCAATGACAGAAACATTTATAATATCTCCATTCACGCTTACGGTACACCAATCTTTATTGGAGGTAGCAGTAATTTCACTTATTGCGTTAACTTTTATTGTACCGGTTCCTCCAGCAGATTCAAATGTGACATTTGAGCTAACAATCTGCAAAGAAGATGTTTCTTTATCGTCGTCGTTACTACATGAGAAGACGAATACGCATAATAATAATGCAAATATGCTTGTTATTTTCTTCATAATATGCTGTTTGTTAATTAATCAACTTTTATCAATGTTACATCTTGGAACATTGTAGAGAATCCATACCAACCGTCTGTTTTTTGATATACCAGCAACATAAGGGTGCAAATAGGATTGTTTACATAAGTGAACTTAATTGTAAGCGGATCTGTATTTGCAATACGTCCTTGGAATACAGCTGAGTCATCTGCATAGAAATTGCCTCCGGGAATTCCTGGATATAATAATACGTTGTAACCTTGATATACGCCAACTGTCTGAGAAGGTACATCAATACAGTCTGTTGTCATATTATAGTTATAGACAAATTCAATAGGAGTACCACTCAAAGCAAAATTCATTGCAAATGATTTTCCTATCATTTTTTGTTTGAGCTCAAGTTGTATACGTTGCCCATTTGCTAATTGTAGTATATAGTTGCCTAAATAGTTGAGATATCCTTCCGGACAATAGAATTCTATTTTTGCATCTACACCTGTATCTGTACAAATATATGTAAGGTTTTCATTATCCCATTTGAAGTTGTTTATTTCTACTCCATTAACTACTAATGGTTCATACATTTTAATGCCTTCCTCTGTATATATGAACGGATATAGACTTACGGTTGTTTCACCGGTTTCGTCTACTTTGGTAACTGAGAAGGCATGCTCTTCCTGTCCCATTTTAGTTATTTCCTGACCATTCACAATTAACTTATAGGTTACATATGAAGCCTGTGAAACGACATTGGCAATATTGGTCAGTTTCTCTTGCCAATTTGTTTCAGCAGGCAGAGGTGTCATGATCAACGTTACTCCATGTTTTTTCCCAGTCAGTACGATCTTTTCTTTTGAAACGCTTCTGAAGACGAACTCATAATCTCCGGCATATCCTGGTGAATTATAACCACTCGGTTCACAGAATTCGTGAATTAATTCATTGTATGAATCAAAACTTAATTCTGTTCCCTGGTATGATTCAACTTTATACAAGGAAGTAGATTCTTCTCCAATTTCGTAATTATCTGTAGCGAAATCTGCAGCCATAATTACATTATTGCCATCAAATCGTGCCAAAACATTGAAGCCACCATATTCTCCGTCTTCTCCTGTATAATACTCGAGTAACCACCCATTGGCTGCGCCCTTTAAAATCTCCTGACATTCGTTGACGGAGGCTATAGCCCGTTGTGCAGAAGATTCATCAAAGATATCATCTTCATTAAACAGACACGATTGCATCATCAGGCAAACGCAAGTCAGTAAGCCATATATTTTAATCTTTCTCATATCCTACAATTATTAAAGCGTACTTAAATCTAATTCGGTAATTTCACTTTGCCGGCGCAAAACAATTTCGCGCAATTTGTCTAAATCAAGTCCCCAGGAATTGAGCATGTAATCAAATACAATCTCAAATTTCTTTTCTATGATCGGTCTTCCTGTTGTGCCGGCACTTGCTAGCATATCTTCCCAAGTACTAGCGTCATTGGTGACATAAATAGCAACCATCTCCGCAAAATCTTCCGTAGCACGGTCCATTGCATAAGGAGAGATAAATCCTTTTTGCAGAGCAACCGACTCAGATACCCTATACCAGCTTGAACCTACGTAGTCGGATTCTGATATACGATCGTATGATGTATCATAGGCTTTTTTCTGATTAAGAATATGTGTAAATTCATGATGCATTGTCTTGAAATAGTACTCATTTAATTGAGCTACACTGAGATTGTTTTTATCTATTTCATTTACACGAAACAGGGTTACTTTCATTCCTCCTTCAGCTTGTCCGAGGATCATACCTGACTCGGTATAAGCAACATTTCCAATGAACTGGAGTAGCTTAGGGACATACGTACGGGTCATGTCAATTCCCCATATTTCGTCATAAGCTTCCATCCATACAAATTTTACAATCTTAGCCAATGTAATTGCGTTGTCATACTTGGCTGGAACCAGATGATATTCTACATCCGTTTCATTGTCATCCAGACGATATTTTACCTGGATATTATAAGTGTAAACATAGTTGTCAAGTAGCCATTTGTCAAACTCGTTGGGCTCATAAACTTCAGTAGGATCAAATATACTGCGTTTGGTATCAATATCATCTTTATTACATGAGCCTAAAAAAACGGCTATAGTAACGATCAATGTATATATTATATATTTTTTCATAACTTATCGATTTTTATTTAGTTCTAGGGTTTGGTTTTAATCCGGCTGAAATAACATCGCTCGGTATCTGTATTGCTCGACGAGGATCATTGGGTTCCAGCTTATCTGTGACGGTAATAGTACCATTATCATTCATTAAACGACGATAGATAGTAATACCGTAGCGTTTAATATCCTGCCAGCGTAACCCTTCATGTAAAGTTGTTAAACGTCGTGCATGAAGTATGCAGTGGATTACATTTTCCTGTGTTTCATTTGTTATAGTAAAGTCGGGATTCAATTTTTTCTTAACTGTAGATTCAGTAGGAGTGTAATATTCCATGCTTCCGTAGAAATCGTTTATAGATTCTGTGGTAAGCGGGGTAGTAGAACGTGTGTATGCTTCTCGCCATATATTTAAATCAGCAATTGCCTGTGGATACATTTCTTTCATCGCATAAGCTTCTGCACGACAGAGTAATGTTTCATCTGTAGTAAATGCTGCATTGATCATGTGTCCGTTGATTGTTCCGGCTACTGCGTCAACCACTTCTTTATATTGAGTTATTTTCATAACAACGATTTTGGTCGGCAGTGCACTTGAGTTGCTCCAAACACCCATGTAATAGTCACTTCCCCAAGGACCAACAGAATTGCATGTCTCATTGCCTACTTTCGGTCCATGGGCGTATCTTTCGCCTAGTCCATAAGGTGCATGAACATATCCCCAATAAGAACCTGCACTGACCAATAATAAGTTAGCGCCATTCGTTGCATCTACATAAGCATTTGGCTGAACACTGCCATTTATGTCTAGTGCACCCAAAGATTTCCAGTCGCGTACAGAGGTGGCTGGATTGCTTCCTAATACTTTTGTTGCGTAATCGATCACCTTAGTATAATTGGATTTATCCGATTTTACATAGTACAAGTAAAAGCGTGCAGCAAAAGCTTGAGCTGCTTTCTTTGTAAAGTGATATTTGGGGACTGCATAAATATCAGTAACCAGATCTAGACCTTCCAATAGATCTTTCTCAATATTTTGGTATACCTCCTCTAGAGTTCCGCGTTGATAATCAGGGCTTACGGTTGTCTCTATCGTTTTCATGTAGGGGATACCCAAGTCTGAACTTGCTTGGCTGCTATAAGCGTTACAAAATATATTGGCAAGTAAAAAATGAGCATAGGCGCGACATACTAGGGCTTCTCCCTTTTCAGCGCTGCGTCTTCAATCACTTTCAAAACCTCGTTGCAGGCAGAGATTGCCATATAGCAAGATTCCCAAAGTGCATGGGGAGAGTCCTGATCTTGTTCTGCAGAGTCTGCCCACTTATAGAGATCTTCTTGCAAACGGTTGAAAGAAGAAAAGCGATTCGGATAAGCATCAGTATTGTCTGATGACATTTCCCCCATCTCACAGATTGCTGTAGTAGGATAGGCGGAAAGTAATATTTTGCCAACATTGTTTTCATTCAGCTCGGTACGATTGTCGGGAAGCTCATCTAAGAAATTAGAACACGATGAGAGCCCTATTGCGAGCGCGGCCACACTGGCCATTATTATGTATTTCTTCATATTCGTTCTTATTTTAAATTATAACCCCAGTCTTAAAGTAATAGTAAATTGGCGGGGAACCGGTGAGGCAACACCACCTGCATTAAAGAATTCCGGGTCCTGACCATTTAGCTTATCATCCGCATAGATTAAGAAAAGGTTGGTGGCTTGGACTTTCAGCGAGAGGTCTGTTAACTTCAATGGGTTGATCCATGCTTTGGGGAAGTCATAAGCCAGTGAGATTTCTTTCAGACGGATAAAATCCCCCTTTGCAATGCGTTCTGTTGAATAATTGTAAGCATTGTAGGCATACTTCAAGTCTTCATTGCTGTCGTACATACGTTTGCTCAAAATAGCAGGAACATTAGTCTTTGCTTCGTCTCCGGGGAGTGTCCATCGATTTTTAAATTCACGAGTCATTGCCGTTAGATCCGAATAATATGCTTTGAATACGGGATTTAAACGGATAACATTTCCAAATGAATAAGTGATAAATAAATTCAAACGGAAACCTTTGTATGAGAACATATTACCCAAACTACCTGTAATGGTAGGATCAGTCGGACCTTCATACTTCAGGAAACCAGTATTTTGGCGTTCCTGGAAATTTATATCGGTACTAGTCGCTTCGCCCTTTTCATTTATAATGACTGGAATACCATCTTTGTCGAGACCTACAAATGGGATAGAGAATAGCCCACGAACCGGATAGCCTTGTTTAGCGAATCCATTACCGGAAATAAGCTCCATCACATTCGCATTTTGTTTCAAATCAGTGACTTCATTTTTTGCATTAGAGAATATAAAGTCGGTGTTCCAGTTGAAATCTTTTGTTTTAATATTCTTAGTTGATAAAGTGAATTCAATACCATGTGATTTCATTGAAGCGATATTTGCATACTTCAGGATCTGTCCACCTGCGCCTTGTGTATTAACGATACCAATCAAGTCGTAGTTGTTACGTTTGTACCAGTCGACTACCAGGTTGATGCGGTTGTTGGCAAAGCCCATGTCGGCCCCGATGTTGAGCTCGTGTTTCTTCTCGTAGGTGAGCGACGAGTTCTCGAGGTCTTCGATCTTCAATCCCGATTCGCCGTCGCCGGCCGACGGCCTCCAGGGGGTGTAGGCGTTGATCACCACGCGCGAGTTGGTCACCGTCGACGGGCCGCGGTCGGCAGTGAGCGAATAGGACGCCTTCAGCGACAGGTGCGACAGCGCGGGCTGTGCCTTCTGGAACCAGGACTCTTCGTGCAGGTTCCATGCGCCCGAAATATTCCAGGTGGGCAGCCAGCGCGACTTGCGCGACTTGCCGAGCTTGTTGGTGCCTTCGTAGCGGAACGTGCCGTTCACGGTATAGCGCCCTTTGTAGGAATAGGTGCCGTTGAAGTAGTAGGCGTTGTTGCGGTAGTAGGTGTCGCCCAGCGTGTAGTATTTAGACCCTTCTTCCTGTCCCTTCTTGAAGATCCGGTAGTCGTAGAACGGCGTCATGCCCATGTCGTATTGCAGGCCCCAGCCGCGGAACCAGGTGTTGTGGCGGGCG
>ENA-OOZY01002162-OOZY01002162.1-human-gut-metagenome-genome-assembly--contig:-NODE-2162-length-10587-cov-2.233574_pt1 | contig 10587 bp, 10 predicted proteins | sample MGYA00241047_ERZ501410 | MGnify/ENA primary metagenome ERZ501410 (study PRJEB25962, sample SAMEA2042621) | human gut metagenome | biome: human gut; feature: human-associated habitat; material: faeces... | reverse complement strand
AACCGCCGATTTTGTGTCCGAATCCGTTAGTATCGCCGTCAATATCATCAATGTCAGTTGTAATGTCATAATAGGATTCTATTTTGTTATTTGTATTAAGCTGATTATATTTTTCAACAAATTTTGTTTCAAAATGACAGTCGCAAACTGATAATGAATCCTCATCGGTATTGAATATCAAACCGTATTCGCCGCTGACCGGAAACATTTCATCATTATCAAATTCATTTTCTTCAAATTTTGCTTTTATTTCGTTTTCGGTCACGCTTGTATCAATGTCATTATAATAAATAATTCTAAATGAATCCTGTTTAGTATTGTTGTCAAAATCTGCTCCGCAAAGATCATTATTCAAAATCCAGAACTGTAAAAGTCCGGCTTTGGGAAATTCTTCAATGGAAACCTTTGAACAGTCAATTTGTGCAAGAAGTCTCAGCTGTCTGCCTTTACTGTCGGCAGGAAATTTTTCATTGTGGGGAATGTATCCCAAACCTCCGACTTTACTTTCAAATATTGACGGTTTATCGTCATTAAGCTCCATTTTAACGCATGGTACTTTTGTTTCTGCTTTTAACTGACGGTATGTTTCCAGTGCATATTTTTCTTCATCATTTTTTGAATCGCTTGATTTTTTTTTCATCCTGACCTGTATTGTATTCGTCAATTTCTTCAGTTAGATTGTCTTTTTTATTTTTGAAAATATCAAATAGTCCCATTTTATTTCTCCTTGTAAAAATACAATAAAATTTCTCTTAAAAGCTTGCATGCAAGGGCAGTAGATGCACCGCTCTGGTCGAGCATAGGGGAGAGTTCATTAACATCAATACCTACAACGTTTAGTGCGGAAACAGACTTTATTGCAGACATAAGTTCTGTAAAGCTTACTCCTCCCGCTTCAGGCGTACCAGTACCTGGAAAACATGACGGATCTAGAACATCAAGGCCGAGCGTAAAATATACGGGTTTATTTAAAATTTTTTGTACAATTTTTTCAAGTCCTGTAAAATCGAATTTATTTGTGGTAACATGGTTTTTACCCCATAGAAATTCTTCACGGTCTCCGCTTCTTATACCAAATTGAAAAATTTTACCGTCTCCAACAAGCTCATGGCATCTTCTCATAACACATGCGTGAGAAAACTTTTGTCCAAGATAATCATCTCTCAGATCTGCATGTGCGTCAAAGTGAATTATATGCAGATCAGGATATTTCTTTACTGCCGCACGCACTGCTCCAAGTGTTACAAGATGTTCTCCGCCTATCATACACGGAAGTTTACCGTTGCCGAGTATTTTTGAAGAAAAGTTTTCAATATCATTCAGTGCTGATTCCGGACTTCCGAAACAAAGCTCAAGATCACCGCCGTCAAAGACTTTAATATCAGTAAGGTCTTTATCCTGATATGGACTGTAAGTTTCGATTCCGAAGCTTTCGTTTCTCATAGCAGAGCTTGCAAAACGAGTTCCAGGACGGTATGATGTAGTACTGTCAAAGGGCGCGCCGAAAATAACGATTTTACTCTCGTCATATTCGTTGTCACAGCCTATAAAAGTATGAATATTTTTTTCCATTTTATTTATGTTCTCCTGATTCTCTTAATTGGTCTCTTACATTATTTGGAATAGCAAAGCAGCCTGTATGTAGTATAGTGTTGTAATATTTTGTTTTAATTCCCAGACTGTTCCACCAATCCGCTTTTAAATCAGTTCTTGGATCGTATTTTTTTGAAGCGAATCCAAAAAGCCAGTGTCCTGATGGATATGTAGGGATATGAGCCTGATAAACCAAAGCTATAGGAAAAGTTGATTTGATTCTGCTGTGCGCTCTTTTCATTGAATTGGCATAGGAAGTGTAGAAAGTACTTTCATGCTGATTGACAAGTATTCCGTCATCTTTAAGAGCCTTGAAACAGTTGCCGTAAAATTCCTTTGTGAACAGTCCCTCGCCCACGCCGAAAGGATCGGTTGAATCAACAATAATAAGGTCATATTCATTTTCCTTGTTGCGTACAAATCTCAGTCCGTCCTGATAAAAAATGTGTACTCTTGGATCTGTAAGACGGCAGGCGGTTTGCGGCAAATACTCACGGCAAATTTCTACAACCATTTCATCAATTTCAACCATATCAATATTTTTTATATGATTGTATCGTGTTAACTCTCTTACTGTGCCGCCGTCTCCTGCGCCAATAACAAGTACGTTAGTTATATCAGGATTTACAGCCATTGGAATATGAGTAATCATTTCATGATATATATACTCGTCTTTTTCAGTTACCATTAAGTATCCGTCAAGAGTCAGTATACGTCCGAATTCCTTTGATTCAAAAATATCAATACGCTGATACTCACTTTCAGCACTCCTTAAATGTTTATCGACCTTTATGGAAAATTTTACGTTGTCGGTATGATTTTCCGTATACCAAAGTTCCATTATTTATCCTCCACCACATTTATGTTTTCAATTTTCATATCCTGTGTACCGGTCATAAAACAGCCTTTTTCCTTGGCATAATTTATGTAATTTATAATTTCATCTGTTATTTTTTCACCTGGCGCTAGAATCGGGATTCCCGGAGGATAACACATAACAAATTCTCCGCACACCATACCGCTGCTTTGATTTATCGGTACGGATCTTTTATTGCTGTAAAAGGCTTTTTGCGGAGCGGTAATAACTTCCGGATTGATATATTCGTGATCGAACATTCCTGTTTTATCTTTGGAATATAGACGCTTTATTTCAGACAGTGATGATATAAGACGTTCAATTTCCAGCGCTCTGTCTCCGGCAGAAATAATGGCGAGAATATTGCCGATATCACCGAATTCAATTTGTATACCGTAATCGTCACGCAGTATATCGTATACCTCAATACCTGCAAGACCTATATCACGGGTGTGTACAGAAAGCTTTGTTTTATCAAAATCGTAAAAAGCGTTATTATCGCAAAGTTCGTTTCCGAAAGCATAATAACCGCCTAGCTTATTTATTTCATTTCTGGCATATTCGGCAAACTGTACTGTTTTGTAGAAAATTGATTTTCCGTTTAAGGCAAGATTTTTTCTTGCAATATCCAATGAGGAAATAAGAAGATAAGAACCGCTTGTAGTTTGAGTAAGGTTGATAACCTGTCGTACATAATCGCTGTTAATATTTGATCCGCAAAGCAAAATGGAACTTTGAGTAAGCGAGCCTCCGGTTTTATGCTGACAGCAGCCATATCGGCTCCTGCTGCCATACCGGAAACGGGCATATTTTCCCCGAAATAAAAATGAGTACCGTGAGCCTCGTCCACAAGGGCGAGCATATTATTTTCATGAGCTATACGGACTATTTCACGAAGATCTGAGCATACGCCGTAATATGTGGGATTATTTATTAAAACAGCTTTAGCGTCCGGATTTTCAGCAATAGCTTTTTTAACGTTTTCAACAGACATGCCCAATGGGATACCAAGTTCCTTGTTTGTACCCGGATTTACATACACAGGAACGGCGCCGTTTACAACAAGTGCATTTATAGCGCTTCTGTGAACGTTTCTCGGCATAATTATCTTGTCTCCGGATTTGCAGGCGGTCATGATCATTGTCTGAACTGAGCCTGTAGTACCATTTACTATAAAAAATGCAGTTTTTGCGCCGAAAGCTTCAGCTGCCAGATCCTGAGCTTCTTTGATTACGGAAACCGGATGGCATAGATTGTCCAGCGGTTTCATGGAGTTTACGTCGGCTTTAAGACAGGATTTACCAAGAAAATCGGTAAGTTCGGAATTTCCTCTGCCGCCCTTATGTCCCGGAACGTCAAAGGGAACGACTCTGTTTTGCAGGTGCTGAGTCATAGCTTCCAGTACAGGAGCCTTACTTTGAGAAAATATCATAGTGAAAGCCTCCTATCAGTAAATATTCATTCCGCTGAAAATCTCAATCATTTCTCTTCTTAAGCTGTTGGTAATATCAAGTCTTTCTTTAGGAGGCAGTTCATACACATCAGTATTGAAGAGATAATTCTGGAGCTGAATTTCTTTAATCAGCATTTTAGTATGAAAGATATTGGATTGATATACGTTTACATCTATAGCATCATATTTAGTAAGTGTTTTTTCGTCAATATAATCCTGAATTGATGTAATATCATGATCTATATAATATTTTTTTCCGCACATGTCTCGTGTAAAGCCTCTGACACGGTAATCAATCGTTATAATATCAGAATCAAAGCTGCTGATAAGATAGTCTAAAGTATTCAGAGGAGAAATTTCTCCGCATGTTGAAACATCAATATCAACTCTGAATGTACATACAGTATTTTCCGGATGGGATTCAGGAAATGTATGGACAGTAACATGACTTTTATCAAGGTGAGCGTGTATAGTATCATTCTGACCGAAATTAAGTCCCTGATTACAGGATTTGTCAATGTTTTCCGGACTGACATGTCCTTCTGCGATAAGAATATTTACAGAAGCCCCTTGAGGATCATAGTCTTGTTTTGATATATTTAAAATGGTAGCACCAATCATTTTGGTTACGTCACATAGTATTTTTGTAAGGCGTTCAGAGTTATACTGTTCGTCAATATATCTGATATAATCAATTTGTTCACGTTTACTTTTAGCATAGCAGACATCATAAATATTAAAGCTTAAAGTCTTTGTTAGATTATTAAATCCATACAATGCCAACTTTTTTTCCAACCCTAACATCACGGCCTTTCAATTAAATTATATTTTGTTTACAGGAATTTATTTTATCATATTTTCTTATGAAATGCAATGATATTTGTAATATTTAACAGATTTTTTTTAATGTTTTTATAATTTGAGAAAAAATCTCCCGAATACACAAAGGACGGGAGATTATTATAAATTAAATATTATTTATCTGATTATAAAAGAATCATATTTCATTTCCTCAAATGTACTGAAAATAGTTTCTATTTGTTGATTTGTCAGTGTAAGGGAAGTGATCTCAGGAATAAACGACGTTTTATATATTGATTTTTCTGTCTCCTCACAAATTGTTTTTATTTTTTCACTGATTGTCATGGAAGAAAAATCAATTTTTTTACCGTTACATACAATTTCCGAATTAAACTTACTCAGATCAATTTTAAGTACATATTTTTGGGTATTCAGCAAAATGGGCTGAAAAGCTTCACAGGTTCCGGTCAGCATGTCGTAAGCCGATATTTCTATCCACATTTTACTTCCTTTGTCCTCGGCAGTTTTATTCATTGAATTTACAATGTCTATTAAATTAAGGTAGCGGTCGCTGTCAGTGACGCTTTCACCGATTTCATTGAGTGCATTTTCACTGAATGCCGGATATTCGACATTTGTGCTTATAATATATTCAAATCCTGCCTGAGCGATTTCTCCGCTGAGAGAGGATAAGTATTCCCTAGTATCGGAAGAAGCCGGATCCATCCACGGCTTGCCTTTATCCTTTTGTGGGGAATCAAGCCATAATGTTTTTGTTGATTTAATTAGAAAGCCTGCGTTTTTGTTTGCTTTTGGATATAAATTATCCTGCATTGCATTGACGGAAGCAACCGGAGTAAAACCGTAGCTTTTTACAGCTTCAGTTATTGAAGATATTGGAATTTCATTACCGGCTTCTGCAAGAACAGCACCTTCGTTTGATGAATTATAATTTAGTTTTCCGCCTTCTATTTTCAAAGGGATAACGACCATATTATAATTTTTATCTACTTTATCAAGAATACTGTCAAGTGCTTCAAGACTTTCTATTTCCATATCCTTTATCCAATACGCTTTAGTTCCTTTTGAAATATTTTCAGTATCCTTGCCGTAGCTTTCTGTAATTACAGTACTGTCTGGGGAACTGCTGCTGTTTTTAACTTCTCCTATTTCACCGAAGGGCTTTGCAACGCTGTATCCGATAACAATAAAAAATGATGCGATTAAGAGGGTAAAAAACAGCGATAAGATGTTTCCGGCAAGATGAGGATGCCGTTTAGGTTTATATACGTTTTTTTTCTTTTTCATTTTTGTGTCTCCGATAAATGTATTTTACTAAAAAATAACACACTTAAAATTTTAATGAATAAAATAATTATATATTGTTTTTCTGGCAATTATAATAATGGAGGATAAGTAATGACAATTAATAAATTAAATGATTATGCAATAAAGATATATCTTGATAAAAATGATATGGATAGATTTGATATAAATTTTGCGTATATAGACACCGAGTGTATAAAAAATCTGATACTTATACTTTCAGATGAAATTAATGAATTATTGGGGATAGTAATAAATAATGAGAAATTGTATGTTGAAGTTTTGTCAAAGAAAAACGGATGTCTTATTTTTATTTCATGTTCTTCAAAAATTTCAGAGAAAAGACGTATAAGAAAAAACATTATATGTCAGTTTGAAAATTTTGAGTCCCTGAAGGGTTTATGTGATTACCTAAGCATTAATTTTCCGTCCAGTATAAAATTCAGTAAGCTGTACTGTAATAATCATTATATCAGATTGATTTTAGGTATTAAAGACGATTTAGATAAAATTGTAAAGATTTCGTCGTCATATGGCATTATCATCAGCGGTAATGAAATAAATACAGGAGCGACTAACGAATATTTTAAGTGTGTTTATGATGAGGAAGCTGTTGAAAAGGTGTCACTGTTCACCAGTGAGTGAGGCAACAGCATCTTGTAAATTTTTACTTTTAAATATATAGCTTCCGGCAACCATTATATCTGCTCCGGCATTTCCGGCAAGAGCGGCAGTTTCAGCATTTATGCCGCCGTCAACTTGTATTTTAACATCGAGATTGTGTTCTGAAATATATTTTTTTGCGGTATGTATTTTTTTTAGTGTATCAGTAATAAAAGACTGTCCCCCGAATCCGGGTTCCACGGTCATAATAAGCAGTAAATCTATTTTGTCAAGATAAGGTATAACATCTTCAAAAGGAGTATCGGGTTTAATGGACAGTCCTACTTTGGCATTTACTTTTTTTATTGCTTTGATAGTATCATCAGTATTGCCGGCGCTTTCTATATGAAATGTAATAATATCGGCTCCGTTTGCGGCGCATTGTCCGATATATTTTAGCGGATCTGCGATCATAAGATGTACGTCAAGGCACATATCGGAATATTGATCGACAGCTTTTAAAACAGGAAACCCAAAAGAAATATTATTTACAAATATTCCGTCCATTACGTCAAAATGAATCATATCGGCGCCGCTGTCTTTTACTTTGTCAAGTTCTTCTTTAAGATTGAGGAAGTCGGCGCTGAGTATTGAAACAGACACTAATTTTTTCACGATTTAACCTCCGAGTCTAATAAATGTGCAAATTTCCTGTAAAAACAGGCTCAATATTTATTATATATGAAATTTTCAATAACGTCAATAAAAATAAAGTTTAATTAAAGAATTATTCTCCTGATTCTGTAATAGACTTTAATAAGTCAACTTGTCAGGAGGAAAATAAATGAATAAGCATAAAATTATAAGGGACACGTTTTTTCTGACAGCAATTGAACTGATACTTCAAGGCTTGTCTTTGCTTTTAAATGTTTTTGTAACCAGAAAACTTGGTTCCTCATTTATGGGTATGATTTCTTTGATCGGATCGTTTTTTGGTTTCGTGACAATTATATCCAGCGGAAATATTTATTTAAGTTCAAGCAGATTTATTTCCGAAGAAATAGGGAAGAAAAACGGTAATCCAAATAAAGTATTCAGGTATTCCGTAGTGAGCTCTGTAACGTTAAGCATTGTAATAGGAATAATAGTATTTTCTTTTTCTGAATTAATAAGTACAAGAATTCTTAAAACGGATCAGTTAATTGTTCCTATAAGAATTCTGGCAATGATACTGCCTGTTGCTTCTATAAATTCGAGTTTAAAAGGATACTTTAATGCTGTAAGGAACGTTTCAGTAGCAGCAGCCGGAAGTACATTGGAATTTCTGGTTAAATCAGGATTATTTGCATTTTTTGCAGAATTTATGATTTTGAACGGAAAAATTAATACGCTTACTGCATTTGCAGTCAGTATAGCTGCCGGACAAATTGTAAGCTGTCTTGTTCTTGTGTTTTTTTATCTTAAACTGCATAAGTCGTGCGGATGTGAATGCTCAATACGTTTTCAAAAGTTTGTTGTTTCATCTGTTCCGATTTTTTTCAACAGTATCGTTACCTCTGTTCTGAGCAGCGCCAATGACGCCCTTGTTCCGCTGACTTTAAAGCAATACGGTAATTCTACTTCCGAAGCTTTCAGTCAGTTTGGTATATTTGAAGCCATAGTTATTCCGGCATTGTTTTTTCCGTCCAGTATACTTTGCAGTTTGTCCGGTATTCTAGTTCCCGAACTGGCAAGAGAACGCAGTGCGGATAATTCTGCCGGAAATGCAAGACTTATAAATAAAGTATTGAGATACACTTTCAGTTTTTCTATTTTTACAGCGGTGATTTTTTTATGTTTTGGCAAAGAAATAGGTTATATTATGAGCGGAGACTATTTTGCAGGAAAAATTATTTCTATTTTAGCTCCGGCAGTACCTTTTATATATCTTGAAATAATACTTGAAGGTATATTAAAGGGAATGGGTAAGCATAGTTTTTCTTCACTGAATTACCTTGTTGAATATACCATCAGAATTTCAGTACTGCTTATTTGCGTTCCGATATTTGGATTTTACGGTATAGTAATATCTTATTTAGCTAGCAATATAGTATGTAATATAACCAGAATGATTATGATAATTAAAATAACCGGAATAAAATTCAGTTTTTCAGATAATCTTATAATACCGATTATTTCAGCAGTATTATCAATGCAGATCGTTGCTGTAACAGATAGGTTAATACATCTTGATAATCTGAATTTTTTAGTTGAAACAATTATATTTGCCTGCCTTACACTTGTTCTTTACATAGTTATACAAAAGCTTATTTACCGACTTACGGAAGATCGTTTGGAATTGGAATTAAGATAAATTAACCCGCCGTTACAGGCGGGCAATTTTTTAATATAAATTTACATTCTAAGATCTGCACCTATGTCTTTAAGTGCTTTCAGTACTTTTTTCATAACTGAATCAGCCTGTTCATCTGTCAGCGTACCATCATGAGAACGCATACTGATAGAATAGGAAATACTTTTCTTTCCTTCTTCGATCTGTTTACCTTTATATACGTCAAATAATGTAACCTTTTCCAGAACTTTTCCTGCCGCTTTTTTTATGGCCTTTTCAATTGATGCGGCTGGAAGGTTATCATCGCATATAAGACTCAAATCTCGTGTAGTAGCAGGGAATTTCGGCATAGGCTTATATGTTACTTCCTTTTCAGAAAGTTTCAGCATTTCGGGAACATTAAGCTTTGCCGCATAAACCTTGACTTCGATTCCGTAGTTTTCCGCAACATCAGGATGGATTTCGCCAAGAATACCGATTGCTTTGCCGTCCTTTAAAATTACGGCGCTTCTTCCCGGGTGGAAAGCACTTGCTTCGTCAAAAGCGTTTGAATCGGAAGTTCTTACATAATCACAATCATAAATTCTTATTGTTTTAAGCAGAGCATCTGCAACACCCTTGATATCATAGAAATCTATGTTGCCGCCGTACATACCGATAGCAAGACGAAGCGGTTCTTCAGGAAGCTTATCAGCTTCAGTAGGGAGGTATTCCTTACCCAGTTCAAATAATTTTGCTTCTGCATTTCTGTTGTTATAATTTTTTGAAAGAATTTCAAGCATTGACGGAATAATCGTAGTTCTCATAACGCTTGTGTCTTCACCGAGTGGATTGATAATTGTTTCTGTTTTTCTGAGTTTGCTGTCAGCGGGAAGGTTTATTTTATCAAAATACTTTGGTGAAATAAATGAAAATGTAGAAATTTCATAACAGCCAAGAGCAGTCATTGTATTTTCAATAGTTCTTGTGAATTTCTGTTCCGGAGTATATTCTGCTTCGGCAACACCCTTGAAAGGAGTAGACGGAATATTGTTGTATCCGTATATTCTTGCAACCTCTTCTGCAATATCAGCTTTGTATTCTATGTCAATTCTGAAGCTTGGAGAGATAACTTTACCGTTTTCAACAGAAAATCCCAAGGAATTCAGATATTTGATCATATCGGATTCCGAAATATCAGTACCAAGGAAATTGTTGATCCATTCCGAGCTGAAATCAACTGTTTTAAGATTTTTATCTGTAAAGTCCTTATCTATAACAGTTTTAACGACTTCGCCTGCACCAAGCATTTCAACAAGTTCAAAGGCTCTGTTTAAGCAAGTCATGCTGATAAGAGTATCAACGCCCTTTTCATAGCGAGCGGAAGCGTCTGATCTAAGACCGAGTTTCTTTGAAGTTCTTCTTACCTGAACTGGTTCAAAGTAAGCTGATTCAAATACTACTGTTGTTGTATCGTCCATGATTCCGCTGTATTCGCCGCCCATTACACCGGCAACTGCAACAGGCTTTTCGGAGTCTGCAATAACAAGCATTTCATCTGTTAATTCACGTTCGACACCGTCAAGTGTAGTGATCTTTTCACCGTTTACAGCATTTCTGACGTTGATATGTGAATCCTTTACA
>ENA-OOZY01002157-OOZY01002157.1-human-gut-metagenome-genome-assembly--contig:-NODE-2157-length-10607-cov-2.673995_pt1 | contig 10607 bp, 8 predicted proteins | sample MGYA00241047_ERZ501410 | MGnify/ENA primary metagenome ERZ501410 (study PRJEB25962, sample SAMEA2042621) | human gut metagenome | biome: human gut; feature: human-associated habitat; material: faeces... | reverse complement strand
TTCTGGACCAAGCTCGGCTTTGCCGTCCACACCAGCCCGGTGTCCAGCCGCGGTCTCTATCTGGCCGGTCAGGCTACCATCCCCAGCGACACCGCCTGCTTCCCGGCCAAGCTCAGCCATGGCCACATCAAGGCCCTGACCCAGATGCATCTGGACGCCATCTTCTACCCCTGCCTGACCTACAATATCGACGAGGGTCTGGGCGACAACCACTACAACTGCCCGGTGGTGGCCGGCTATCCGGAGGTGGTGCGCAACGCCATCATGCCGGAGGTACCGGTAGACTCGCCCGTGGTGACGTTCCGCGACGCAAAGAAACTGCGGGCCGTCTGCCGCAAATACCTCACGGGACTGGGCGTGGAGAGCACGACGGTACGGCGGGCGATACGGGCCGCCTTCGCTGCACAGGAGGAGTACGAACAGCGTATCGCGACCCTCAACCGCGATGCGCTGGCCGAAAGCCGTGCCGCCGGCGGCGTCACCATTCTGCTCGCCGGACGCCCCTACCACACCGACCCGCTCGTCCAGCACAAGATTTCGGACATGATAACCGACATGGGGGCTACGGTGATAACCGAAGACATCGTCCGCGGCGACAGTACGACGGGCATCGCCGATTCGCACCTGGTCACGCAGTGGAGCTATATCAACCGCATCCTGCGGGCGGCACACTGGGCGGCGGCGCAGCAGGATGTACATTTCGTACAGACCACGTCGTTCGGCTGCGGGCCCGACGCCTTCCTGCTCGACGAAACGCGCAATGTCCTGCAAAGGCACGGCAAAAGCTTCACACTCCTCAAGATAGACGACGTGAACAACATCGGCTCCCTGAAACTCCGGGTACGCTCCGTCATCGAAAGCATCCGCTTCGGCAATACCGCCAGGGAACGGCCCGAACCGTTCGTCACGACAAAGACCTTCACCAAATCCGAACGGCGACGCACGCTGCTGGCGCCTTTCTTCACCGACTACGTCTCACCGCTCGTACCGGCCGCTTTCCGACAGGCGGGTTATGAAATCGTACAGCTTCCCGAAAGCGACAACGAATCGGCGGAGTATGGCCTGCGCTACGCCAACAACGAAGTGTGCTATCCGGCCACCCTCGTGGTGGGAGACCTGATTAAGGCGCTCGATTCGGGACGCTACGACCTCGACGAAACCGCCGTCATCATCACGCAGACCGGCGGTCAGTGCCGTGCGACAAACTACGTGGCGCTGCTCAAGCGGGCCATGGTGGAGGCGGGCTATGCACAGGTACCGGTCATCTCGCTCGGCATGGGCTCGTCGGTAAACCCCCAGCCGGGCTTCGGACTGAACTGGGCGAAATTCCTTCCGCTCGCGCTGGCGGCCGTCCTGCTGGGCGACTGCATCTCGAAATTCTACCACTCGGCCGCCGTCCGGGAGATACGCCCCGGAGAGGCGATGCGTCTGCGCGAAGCATATCTCGAAAAGGCGAAAGAGGCCATATCCCGCAATGCGGTGGGTGAGCTCTACGGCCTCGTCGGAGAGGCCGCCCGCAGTTTCGACGCCATCATCGAGGAGAAAACGCTCCCGAAGGTGGGCATCGTCGGGGAGATATATCTGAAATTCAACTCATTCGCCCACAAACGGGTAGTCCGTTGGCTCGTAGAACACGGCGTGGAGGTCGTTCCGCCCGTCCTGACGGATTTCTTCATGGAGGCATTTGTAAACCGTAGCGTGAAGCACCGTACCGGCGTCCAACGTTCTACCGTACCGCTCGCCATGCTGCGGCAAATCTACGGCCTGCTGTGGCGGAAAATGGAGCAGGTGAACCGCGACGCTTCGGCGTTCCGGTACTTCACCCCGTTCCACAACATCTACGAACAGGCCGAACGCGGACGGGAAGTCATCTCCCTTTCAGCGCAGTTCGGCGAGGGCTGGCTCCTGCCGGCCGAAATCGTCACTTTCGCCCGCACGGGAGTGAACAACGTCGTCAGCCTGCAGCCTTTCGGCTGCATCGCCAACCACATCGTATCCAAAGGGGTCGAGAAACGGATAAAAACCCTCTACCCGCAGATGCACCTGCTTTCGCTCGACTTCGACAGCGGTGTGAGCGACGTGAACGTCACCAACCGCCTGATGCTCCTCACCGACAACATCCGGTAAACTGCAGCCCATTCCCCCGCACGCCCCGCCGTACCCGTTGCCGACAGGTACGGCGGGGCTGTCCCTTTTACTGATATCGCTCTCTTCCATTCGCCGGACGGCAGAAAGAGGAAACCACGGGAAAACAGGGCATTCCTGCCGCCTCAGCCGGCTGCCCCGACCGGAGGGCGACTCCCCCCTACCCCATTTCTTCCATCCGCGACACCCTCTCCGGGCATCTGTATCTTCCACCCTTTCTGTGATATTTTTATCATCAAACAAATTTATAATATATCATTTGAAATGAAATATGACATTCGTAACTTGCAAACCGTATCGATACAAAGACAACCTAAATTCCACTTAGCAAACCTTATTCGGTCATGAAACACATCATCCGCCGTATCATTCCCATAGTGCTCCTCCTTGGAGGAACGCTGACGGGATGCAACAATCCGGCAAATAACGAAACGCATTACGTCCGGCTCAGCGATGCCGCCTGTACCTTCCGCCATACGGACAACACGCCTTTTACGATAGAGGTAATCACTTCACCCGACAATTGGGAAGCACGCTCGTCGGGCAGTTGGCTACAAGCAGAACGACAGGGAACGGCACTCGTTCTCACCCCCGAAGAGAACCTGACCGGAGCGGAAAGGAGTACGGAAGTGACCGTCACGGCAGGCCAGGCGCATCCAGGTCACACAGTTGGGCGACACTACCCTGCCGATAATATACCGTAAGCTCGACGACCTCCATTCGTCGGCCATCTCGCCCGACGGCAACATCGTGGGCGGATACTACTCCACGGCCGACGACGAAAGCTACTCGAAAATGACGGTGGTCTTCATCGACCTGCGCACGGGCGAACGGACCGAATTCGGCCCCTATCCGGAGAGCCTGATACTGCCTACCTCCGTAAGCTGCGTAACGAGCCAGGGTCTGATGTATGTCGTAAACGGGCAGGGAGACATGTTCGCATTCGATATGCACGAACGCAACTATTTCATTCCCGAAGTCGCCGGATACGCCACCATACAGGTCAACAGTTCCAGTGCCGACGGCACCAAATGGGTAGGCAGAGCAACCGGCAAGGGCGAAACGATGTATGTGCCGCTCATATCCGAAAACGGCACCGTGCGCGAACTGCCGATGACGGAGCTCAACTACCGCAACGAACCGCACAGCATGGGCATTATCGCCCGCGGCATCTCCGCCGACGGCTCGATTGCCTACGGTACGATTTGGGACAACCTCGACTTCGGCATGGTCTATTGGGACAAGGAGGGCAATGTCCATTACGTAGGCGAAGACGTGCGGACAGTCACCACTGTCCAGCGGTCCGACGGTTACGGCGGCACATACGACTACAATATAGTGAACGGTATGATAAGCTGGGCGGGAACCTATCAGGCCAGTCCGAGCGGCAAATACATCGCAGGCACGTACCGCGAAGAATCAATCTCAGAGAACGGGGAAACAATCAACGAGAGCTATTGGCCGGCGTTCTTCAATACCGAAACTAAGAAAACACACGTTTTCAACGAGTTCGGAGACGGATGCGGCATGACGGCTACCGACGACGGCATCGGTTTCATCGGCACACCGAGCGTCTTCACCACCGCCGGAGCGGTAGTCAATATCGAAACGGGCGAACATCTGGGCAGTATCCAGGAATGGGTAATGGACCGATACGGCCTTTATCTGCCGGCAGCCGGATTCGTACAATATGTCATTCCTACCGGCGAACCGGGCAGCGAATTCATTCTTTGGGGAATCTCACCCGACTCGACCGTAAGCGAACCCAACTGGTACGTGGCACCCAACCCGGCGAAGTGACGGCACCACTCTGCAACGAATCCGAGGGCAGGCCATGGACGGGTCTGCCCTTGCCGTACAATTTCCCGCCGGACGAAAAACGCTTCCTACGGAACAACCCAACGCTGACCGCCCCTATTTCCGACAGGACCCAACCGCTCCACACGACGGCCCCGGCCGGGAAAAGGCTAACGGTTCACCTCGATATCGGCCAGCGGAGCAGCCTCGCGGCCGCCCCATTTGTCGCGGAATTCGACCATGCCCGCCGAATCGAGATAAGAGGGATGCTTCACCTTGAAGGTGAGGCGCTGGTAATGATGGACATAGACGCCCAATGCCACGCACATGGGACGCAAGCCCTCCTCCCCATGCCCTATGCAATATTGTTTGAGGGTACAGAAATAATCGAAATCGGCCGCCTGTACACGTTCGTCCCACGGGCCTACCCGTTCGATTACCCAGCGCGTAAGCAGGATGCAGGAGCCGGTAAACCCCTCGGCCGTCCGTGCGCCGAACCGCTCCCAACGACGGGCAGCGAACCGTTCGAAATCGGGATACATCAGCCTTTTCATCAACCGCAGCACAGCATACCGTGTCCCGAACAACTTAAGCAGCGGATACTTTACATATTTCCACCGGGTATTGATACGGCGCTGGACAGCCCGCGACTCCATATCGTCGTTCGAACAGGGAGAGATGGCATCGGCCCCGCTGACGTGCATCGTACGCAACAGATGCTCATCCCATCCTGCCGGCACCAGCACGTCGTTGTTCAGAAACACGAGATAGTCGTAACGGGCGGCGGCAATGCCTTGATTCTGACAATAAGGGTAAGAGTAGTTGCCGGGGTTTTCAATCACCGTATCGGCATGCTCCCGGAAAAATTCGCGCGACCCGTCGGTCGAATTGTTGTCGATAATAATCAGCTCGTAAACATTGCGGGTATTTCGTTTCAGCGTTTCATAAAAAAGCCGATTCATGCCGATTTGATTGTGAACGGCCGTAACAATGCTAATCATTCACGGTGAATCTGAAAATTCGATGCTGCAAAGAAACAAAGAATTTTCCTAATATATATTATACGCATAAATTAATGCTCCGAAAAAGCAAAGACACCGTATGAACGCGGGATAGATACAAAAGACAACGGCCCGCCTTCAACCACGACAGCCCGGCAATTCGTGCCGGGCTGTCGCCTTACGGGGGCTGAAAAGGGCGCAGGTCACCCGGCCTGCACGCAGATTATCCTGATACTCCGGACGACGGCGGCAGCGGTACCGGTATTCTCGATACTGACGTACCGGTAATCGCTCCCGTCCGGTGCCTCGAAACTGTTGAACTCGGACGTAGTACCCATCCGGGTATATTCGTACGTCCCGGAAGAGGTTCCCATACCGACTTCGATAAAGCGGGAGTTATATGCCTCCGTACAATCCACCTCCACGCTCACCACCCGGCCGGGCAGCGCAGCGGTATTCCACAGCATTCCGCCCCGTTTGCCGAACTCCATGTACTTGTCGCTCCCGGACACGGTATATTTCAGTTTCAGAAAGCCGAACTCCACTCCATTCTCCGTGCCGGTCAGCGTCTCCCCGTTCACATAATCCCGTATACCGAGATCGCCGCCGTCCATGGTAAAGGTACGGCTCACGGTATCGCCGCTCCCGAAATGGATATCCTGCACCTTGATGACCCCGGATGCCATTGCGAGTCCGTCCCGCTCCATCCGTACGGCTGCACCCGATTCGGTAGCGACGGTGACCGCCACCCTGCCGTAGTTCCCCGGCAGCAGAGCGAACCAGCAGTCGCCGAGTTCCCCCACCGTTACGGTGCTGCCCGAACAGTCGAGGGTTACGGTACTTTCCGTATCCGCACCGGGAACCAGCGTCCAGCCGCCGCCCGCATCGTCTATCGACACCGTAAAACCGCCGGCCATGGGAACCCCCTCCAGGCTCTCCAGCACGATACGGCTGACGCGTTCATCCGACAGGGCCGCCGGCATATCCTTCGGCGACAGCCGCAGGTAACCCGTATAGTGAGCGAATCGGAACGGAGCCGTATGCACCGTACCCTCCTGCGGTATCTCCGCCTCCACCGGAGCGGCCACCATCAGCACGGCTTCGGTATCGAAAGCATCCGGGGAGTACGCCTGTACGGCGGGAAAGAGCAGCGAATCGTCCGCATCCCCGACGAGCATACCGGCCGGATACAGGGCATAGAGCCGTTGCTGTGAAAACGGCCCGGCATCTGGCGGAACGAGGGCATCCCCCGCAAACAACATATACGAGGCATCGAAACCGCCATCGGCCACCATGTCGAAACGGCTCCACAGCCTGCCGCCGTCGGCCACACGTGCCCCATCCGCAAAAGCCGCCACCCGGAGCGCATCGCCCTCCGACCACACCACGCGATGGGCTTCCCCGTCGTATTCGTACGCCACCCGCGTACCTTCCCCGTCCGGATAGGCACCCGATACGATGCGTACGCCGTTCCGACCGTCATTTCCTTCCCCGGTTCCGGCACATGCCGCCAGAGCCGCAATACCGGCCAGCACACCCACTCGGCATGCCGCCGTCACATAACCATGTTTCATACGCCTTACCATTCCAAATCCGTATCATCCACCCGGAGGTCACCGCCGGCGGCCCCCTCCGCACCATAGGAGAGCGCGATGCCCCCCTCGCACGCCACTCCCACCATCTCCGCGACGGGAGCGGCGTAAATCTCTTTTTCCATCATGCGCAACTTTTCAATTTCCGGCGGTTACACTGCACACCGCCTGACAGTTATACGAATACAAATTTATCAAAATAATATAAAAGGACGCAATAATATCACAATTATATTCCCCCGGTCCTGCCAAAGAGATGCGAAAGACCGCAAATAACATGGAGAGGCCGCACCGCTGCAAATGAAATAAAAGGGCAGCAGGGGCCGTTACTCGTGTATTTTATGGTAATTTTGCACCGTGGTCTGCATCCCGTACGAACGGCAAAAAGGGAAACGGACCTTCATTTGCACGATTATTGAATCCCGGAGAGAACGATATTCGATTAAAAAACAAACGATATGCTCGGTATTAACTGCATAGGCATACTGACATCCGGCGGCGATGCCCCCGGCATGAATGCCGCCATCCGTGCGGTGACCCGTACCGCCCTGTACAACGGCTTCGAGGTCAAGGGCATCTACCACGGATACAGGGGACTCCTGAACGGAGAGATTGAAACGTTCCGCACGGAAAACGTAAGCAACATCATCCAGCTCGGCGGAACCATCCTGAAAACGGCCCGGAGCAAGGAGTTCCAGACCCCCGAAGGACGCCGGCAGGCGTTCGAGAACATGCAGCGCGAACACATCGACGCGCTCGTGGTGATAGGCGGCGACGGTTCGCTGGCCGGAGCGAGGGAGTTCGCGGCCGAATTCAACTTCCCGATTGTGGGCCTTCCCGGAACGATAGACAACGACCTCTCCGGCACGGATACGACGATAGGTTATGACACGGCCCTGAACACCATCATGGAGGCGGTGGACAAGATACGCGACACGGCCATGTCGCACGAACGGCTCTTCTTCATCGAAGTGATGGGACGCAATGCCGGGTTCCTTGCCCTCAACGGCGCGATAGCCACCGGTGCGGAGGCGGCCATCATACCGGAAATCGCCACCGAGGTAGACCAGTTGGCCGAACTCATTCAGAACGGTTTCCGCAAGAGCAAAAGCAGCAGCATCGTACTCGTGGCCGAAAGCGAAGTGACGGGGGGAGCCATGGGGCTCGCCGAACGGGTGAAGCAGGAGTATCCGGAGTACGAGGTGCGCGTCACCATCCTCGGCCACATCCAGCGCGGAGGTTCGCCCACGGCGGCCGACCGGATTCTGGCTACCCGGATGGGCGAAGCGGCGGTGGACGCCATCATCGAGGGACAGCGGAACGTCATGGTAGGCATACAGGACGACAAACTCATCTATGTCCCCTTCTCGAAGGCGATACGCGACGACAAGCCGATAAACCGCGACCTGATACAGACCATCAAAATGCTCTCCATATAAAAGCTGCGGACATGCCCGCAGAAACGAACGCCCCGTACCCGAAAGGTACGGGGCCTCTCATATCCATACGACCGCATGGAAGCACCGGCAACAGGCCGCAGGCGTCCCCCTCTACCCCTCCCAGAGCTGGGACTGCCAGGCGCCCGTTTCGAGCAGACGTCTTTCGAGCATGGCCATCAACTGTTCGTTGCGGATAAGGCCCCAGGTCGGCCCGCAGTGGAACCGCGGCGGAGCCTCTCCGGCGAAACGTTCCACGACCAGGTCGGGCCGCAGCCGGCGCAGGATGCCGATGAAAAGTTCCATATATTCGTCGAGGGTACGGAAGCGGTATCGTTCCGGATGTGCCTTCCAGTCCGCCTCCATGGGGGTATCCCGGAATATCTGGAGCTGGTGGAACTTGACCGTCGTCAGGGGGAGCGCATTGATGGTCTCCGTCTGGGCGGTCATCATCCCGTCGGTCTCGCCCGGCAGCCCGAGAATGAAATGCGCTCCGACATGTATCCCGCGTGCGGCGGTCGCCTCCACAGCACGGCGTGCGCAGTCGAAATCGTGCCCCCGGTTCACGGCACGGAGCGTTTCGTCGTAACACGACTCGATGCCGTACTCAACGGCCACGTAACAGGTGCGGGCCAGCTCCGCGAAGTAATCGAGTACCGCATCGTCCACGCAGTCCGGACGTGTCCCCACCACAACACCCGCCACGAGGGGGTTGGCGAGCGCCTCGCCGTACACGGCCCGCAACCGCTCCAGCGGCGCGTATGTGTTTGAAAAGGATTGGAAATAGACGAGGTAGCGTTCGGCCCGACGATACCGGTTGCGGTGAAATTCGATACCTTCTTCTATCTGGCGGGCGACGCTTTTGAAGGGCTGACAATACGAAGGGGTGAAAGCCTCGTTGTTGCAGAAGGTGCAGCCACCCGTTCCCACCCGTCCGTCGCGGTTGGGACACGTAAAGCCGGCATTGACGGCCAGCTTCTGCACACGCCCTCCGAACAGTCTCCGGAAGTAGCCCGAATAGCTGTTGAAAGGCCTCTCGTCACCCCAGGAATATATCATCGTTCTCGATTGAAAAAAATTCCCGCACGGAGTCCTCCTCACGGGGCCTCACGCCTTCCGAAGCGCCTCGACGAAACCCGGGAAGAGCGACCACAAATGTTCGGTCTGGAGCCACAGTTCCCTGGCGAGCGCCTCTTTGGAGGGCCTTTCGGCACGTATCTCCTGCAGGTAAGCGTCACTGACGGGATGCTCCCCGGCCAGAAATTCGTCATAATAGGGCCGGAAGCGGCTGCGCAGCCTCACTACCTCGCCATGGGGCAGCGTGCCCGTCCGCCGGAATTCGCTCCACAGGGTCAAGATTACCTTGTCGATATACTTGTCGTTCACGTCGTTGATAATATCGTCGAACGACTCATACTCTTCCATGGCGATGTAGGTATAAGCCAGCGGAATGGTCGCTTCGGTATGGTCTTCGGGGTCTACGTCGAGCAGCATCTCGAAAATGGCGGCGGCCATCTCCCAGTCTCCGGCCAGAAAATGGTCGATGCCGGAGCAGTAACCGGTCAGCACGGCGGCCTGCGTCGGCTCATCCTCCCACTCCAGCACGGTCTCCCCCTCTTCGGGAATCATATCCACCAACCGCTGGAACGCATGCAGCCGCGTATTGCAGGCTCCCTCGAAATCGCGTTCGTCCTCCTGCCTCCTCGAACGGGCAAGCTCCGCAGCGAAATCGAAATCATCTCCGTCGGCGGCAGGGAGATAGGCGATAACGTAGCTGTCCTCCCCCGTCGGCCTAAGTACCGGTTTCATCATCTTGACAGACCTTTTGCTGAGAATACGTATGTATCGTTTTGCAGGCGCGAAGATAGCAATAATGCCTGCAAAAAAAGCATATAACGCCGCGCGGACAAAATTTCCGCCCGGAAAACTTCGTCATTTAAATGAAATGTCCTATATTTGCCCCGCATAAAGAGGCCGCAATAGCTCAGTTGGTAGAGCGTTTCACTCGTAATGAAGAGGTCCCGAGTTCAAGTCTCGGTTGCGGCTCCGGACAAAGAGGAACGGCTGCAGGGGAATTTCCCTTGCAGCCGTTCCGGTTTCCGGCCGAGCCCCGTCTCCACGAAACGGGATTACCGGTAATTGGAGACGAACAGCCGGGCCTCCCGCACATCATCGGAGCTCTCCACGGTATAAAATATCGTCAGGCAATAATCCAGGTAGGTACCGTGCTTCGGAATGGAAAAAGAGAGGACGCCGCTGTTCCTGTCGAAACTCCACGAATCATCGAAATAGAGATAAAAAAGATAATGGCAGTGGTCGCACTCAATCCGTTCGATGCCCGTTATCTTCTCCCCGACGACACCGTACATCGCCCGGTAGGTCGTATCGTAGGCGAAAAGTTCCGGAGGATTCAGGATGTAAAAGATTTCATCGGACTCGGGGTCGCGCACCAGCGTTTTTATCTCATACTCCACTGTCCCCCGCAGCGTCGGATAATATACCGTGACTTTGACGGTGCGTTCGCCCTTTTCGGTAAACCGGAACCTTCCGTTGGGCACATTGGAGGGGAAAGAGAGCAGTTCCGTTTTATTGTCGCCGCTGGCCCACTTCTTCACCTCGACGCCGGCATCCGTCAG
>ENA-OOZY01002152-OOZY01002152.1-human-gut-metagenome-genome-assembly--contig:-NODE-2152-length-10624-cov-1.893178_pt1 | contig 10624 bp, 9 predicted proteins | sample MGYA00241047_ERZ501410 | MGnify/ENA primary metagenome ERZ501410 (study PRJEB25962, sample SAMEA2042621) | human gut metagenome | biome: human gut; feature: human-associated habitat; material: faeces... | reverse complement strand
AACTGGCAGATGAGATAAGAAGTCTGAAAGATTTGGATGCAACAACAAGATACGAGCTTCTTACAAGACTTGAAAGTATGCCGAAACATAATAAAGTATGCCACGGCGATTTCAATCCGAGTAATGTGATCGTAGGTAAAAACGGCAAGATGACGGTTGTGGACTGGGCGCATGCAACACAGGGAAATGCAAGTGCGGACGCGGCTATGACATATCTTCTCTTTGCATTGAAAGATCAGGAAACAGCAGATCTGTATTTGAAATTGTTCTGCAAAAAGAGCGATACGGCAAGACAGTATGTACAGCAGTGGCTTCCGATCGTGGCGGCAGCGCAGCTTACAAAAGACAATGAACTGGAGAAAGACTTCCTGATGAAATGGATCGATGTTATTGACTATCAATAGAAGTTTCGATATTATTATCAATAGTAAAAGGAGTGGATAGAGGAAGGAATTTTACCGGATATGGAAGATAAGCGGATCATAAGAACAAAGCATAATCTTAAGGATGCGATGATCAGAATGCTTTCGATCGAAGATTTTGAACACATTTCTGTTACGGAACTCTGTAAAGAGGCAAAGGTCAGCAGAATTACGTTTTACTCGCATTACAGTGACAAGCAATCTCTTTTGGACGATATCTTTAACGATATGCGTAGTATAGGCAGAGAAGATTATTACAGACGGCAGAAGGAGAATAATCCGGAGGGGGAACTTGTACTCGGGTATGTAAATATGCTGAATGCGATTTTGGATCTTTATTATGCCCGGTTTGATTTCTTTCAGTATACGAATCCGGAGGTGAATCCGTATCTGGCATCTCGCCTTTACAGTATTATTTTAGAGACGGTTGAGATGCATACAGCTCATGTGCGGAGTAAATTGAAATATTCCGCAAAAAAGATAGCAGGTTTTGTCTGTTTCGGAATGTTAGGATTTGTGAATGAATGCCGGAGGGAAGGAAATTCTCTTGAGCAGACGAAAAAAGAAACGCAGTGTCTGTTGGAAGAGGTGCTAAGATCAGGGATTTTGACAGAATAGATTAAATACGGTTTTGTTAAAATGCGAAATTGTAGGAATACATCGGAATGAGAATATGGAACTGCCGCTTTACGATTTCATGAATCGTTAAAGCGGCAGTTTTGTTGTATTACAGTCGAAGAGTCTTTCTATGCACAGGGACACCCGAAGGAACTGCCGGGTATTTATGTAGAACTAAGTTCCGATGTGTAATAAAAGTATTCTGTTTTTATTAGTGATGTTGTAAATTCAATGATACGATTGTTTGAATGGGTTGTTCTCTCAATTTGTATTGCTATGTCCTGTGGTTTCAGACCTAATATTAGGGCATCTTCATTTGTTAATTTTACAGCGAAAATATTTTCGCTTGCATGTTCCGGAATAATGTTATACATTTGCATGCTTTTATACAATCCCTGCTTTTCTATATCATTTGCGCTCAAATCAGGATAAGGGCCTGTTGGTACGAATGAAATCTCAATAGCATATGGAATATGATCTGCATAAAAGCAGCGTATAAGTTTATACACATCTTCGTTTTCTATTATTTCTAATTTTTCTCGGATATCGTCAGAGGGAGAGATTACTTCAAATTGAAGTGTCTTAACTTCATGTACAACGCCTTTTTCTTCAAAACGTTTCCTGAGAGTATACAGTTTTGTTAATTTTTTTTCTATTTTTCGAACAGATACAAAAGTTCCTTTTCCTTGAATCCGATAAATGTATCCGGCTTGAGCCAGCCGGTTTAGTGTGTCTCGGACTGTGACTCGGCTTACGTTGTATCTAATGCTCAATTCTCGCTCAGTAGGCATTTTATCATTAGCCTTCCATTCGTTTGCGAGTATTTTCTCAAGCAAAATGTCATATAGCTGAGAATACTTGTAAATTGTATTGTTGTTATTTTCTTTCATAAGCCCCTCGTAATAGTAAATAATTGAAACAATATCATTTCATGGGTGAGTGCTAATTATACTGATAATAAAATAATATAATAAACGCACAAAAAAATCAATGAAATAGAATAAAAATTATCGAAATACACAATGAGTAGTGAAAGAATATATGCAATTCGCATAAAAATACTAAGGTTAATATCTAATTGTTGCAAATATTGAATAAATGTAATATTATTATAATACCAATTAGAGGAGGTGATCCAAAATAAGAACGAAAGATTTGTATCCAAGGCCACAATTAAAAAGAGAGTCTTTTTTCTTATTGAACGGACAGTGGGATTTTGCGTTTGATGATGAGAATATAGGGGTTTTAGAGGGATGGAGTCATACCGTCAGAGGGGATCGTAAAATCAATGTTCCCTTCACATATGAAACGGGTAAAAGTGGGATCGGAGATGAAAGACCGCATGGAGTTATATGGTATTGGAAAAACATAACCATAACAAATGAGTTTAAAAAAGATCAAAGTATTCAAATTAATTTTGAGGGGTGCGATTATCATTTAGATCTTTGGGTGAATGGAGTTTATAAAGGATCACATGACGGAGCATATACAAGATTTGCGTTTGAACTTGGAAAATTTGCAGAAGGCGAAGAAGTGCTTCTTAGCATAAGAGTTGAAGATCCGCATAGTGAAGAGCAGGTTCGGGGAAAACAACGTTGGTTATCTGATAATTATGGATGCTGGTACGTTCAGACGACTGGTATATGGAAAGACGTATGGCTTGAACAGGTTTCTGATGATTATGTGGAAAAAATAAAGATTACGCCCGATATTTATAAAAAGACAGTTACCATTCATACAATGTGTCATTCAAATAAAGAGAATTTAATAATGAAATCGGACGTTTATTTTGAAGGGAAATTTATTAATAGTGTTTCCGGAAAATTAGAAGCAGGTGTCTGTCAGATGGATATAGACGTATATAACAAGTACGTTGGGGAGTGGGGGGATCGAACTGTGGAGTCCTGACGCTCCGAACTTGTATACATTAAAAATCTCGATTTTAGATGAGGATGATAACTGTAAAGATGAAGTGGAATCTTATTTTGGTATGAGAGATATCCGAATCAGAAACGGTCTTGTCCTATTGAATGGGCAGCCTTTGTATCAGAGATTGGTTCTTGATCAAGGGTATTGGAAAGATACCGGATTAACGCCGGAAAACGATGACGTGCTGCTAAAGGATATAGAATATGTAAAACGGATGGGATTTAATGGCGTGAGAAAACATCAGAAAACAGAAAGCGATCGTTTTTTGTACTGGTGTGATGTGCACGGACTTCTTGTTTGGGGAGAAGGTCCATCTTTCTAATAAAGCTGCGAAAAATTTTGTGAGAGAGTGGACTGAGATTGTTGAGCAAAATTATAATCACCCCTGCATTATCATATGGACTCCGCTAAATGAATCATGGGGAGTGCCCGCGATTGAAAGAGATGTTTGCCAGCAAAACTATTCGCAGGCGGTTTATCATTTGACAAAATCGTTGGACAGCACAAGACCTGTTATTTCTAATGATGGCTGGGAACACACTACGTCGGATATTTTAACACTTCATGATTATGAAGAAGACGGAGAAATAATGCGGCGTAAATACTTAACTAAAAAAGAAGAAGTGTTAAGCTGCGAGATTTATCATAATAATTTCAGGGCAGCTTATGCGCAAGGGTTTGGTTATAAAGGAGAACCTGTTCTGATTAGTGAGTACGGAGGCATTGCCTTTGAGGATAATGATAAAGAGTCATGGGGATACGGTGAAAAAGTAAAAACAGAGGAAGATTTTCTGGAAAGATATAAAGCTCTTACGGTAGGAATCAAATCTCTGCCATATGTTTGCGGATACTGTTATACGCAATTATCCGACGTACAGCAAGAGAAAAACGGTTTTCTGACGGAAGAAAGGAGGTTTAAGGTAAATCCGGAAAAAATAAGAGCAATTAATGATTTGCCTGAAGGTGTATTTTGGAACAAAAAAGGACATTAAAAAGGAGGAAGTAAGAAAATGAAAAAGAGATCGTTAAAGATTATGTCAGTAGTATTGGCGGGAGTTATGACTACGGGAATGATTTTAGGCGGATGTTCTGCAGGTGGAGACAAGGAAAACGGCGGAAACAAAGAGGCGTCTAAGGAATTGAATTTGTGGATGCATAATGGACAGGCATTTGTTGACGAGACAAAGAAACTTGCGGAGAATTATGAAAAGGAAACGGGAGTAAAGATTAATATTCAGACATTTCCTTATGATGCCATGAGTCAGAAAATGAAAGCAGCTTTTACTGCCGGAAATGAACCGGATATTATGCAAGTGTTTGGAGCGTGGATTCCGACTTACATGAATCAGAAACTGCTGGCGGAAGTTCCGGAAGAATTATCTGCAAACTTTGAGACAGATTATTTACAGGGCGCTGTAGATGGATATGCAAAGGACGGAACTTACTATGGAGTTCCGATTGAGATGAATGTTGAGTATGGACTATTCTATAATCGGGAAGATGCGGCGGCGGCAGGCGTTCCTGACGGACCGAAAACATTCGACGATGTGATGAAGATTGCGAAAAATAGCGCAAAATTCAATGGGGATGTTCAGGAGTATGGCGGACTTGAGTTTTATAACGGAGATAACTTTGCGGCATTATTCTTGTCATGGATTATGCAAAATGGTGGAGATTTTTGGAATGAGGATCAGACAAAGTTTGTTCTGACTTCTCCGGAAGCGAAAGAAGCGTGGCAAAAATTAGTAGATCTCGTTACGGTGGAAAAAGTAACAGATACGAAACACATTACTGCAAAAATGCCGACAGAGCAGTATTTCTTTGCAAACAAAGCGGCTCAATTAGTAAAAGGTTCCTGGGCATCTGCAGTTGGAGATGATTTGGAAAATGAAAATTGGAAATATGTATTTATGCCTCCTGTAAAAGGCGATATTCCATATTTTGCAGTTGAATCAGGCTGGGGATATGTTGTTTCTGAAAACAGTAAAAATAAAGATACCGCGTGGGATTTCGTAAAATATTGTATGGAACCTGAAAATGCAAAAGAGTTTAATTTGGGAACAGGAACAGTTGCGTCCTTAAAAGCGATTATTGATGATGAGGGTTATCAGTCGGATGAAAGAAATGTAAGAGTGAGCGATCAGTATCAGTATTTACAGTATGCAAGAAGCGTAGGACCTGTTCAGGATATGGACTTTGTTAAGAAAACTTTATTAGATACATTTACAAAAGCGGCATCTGGAAGTATTGGTACAGATGAAGCGTTGGAGGAAATGGAGACAAGTATCAATAACCATATTCAGGAATTATTGAAACAGGCAAAATAAGTATTTAAGAGGAGACGTTTGTCTCCTCTCAAACTGATTGGAGGAGTGGCGGGGGGAAAAAAGACAAGCAGATTAAAACGTCTTCAAAGACGATTTATTGTATGTGGACTTACTCCGATAATGCTGCTGTTTTTTATATTTTCTGTAGTTCCTATCATATTCAGCATTGTAATGTCATTTTATAATTATAATGGATTTCCGGGAGCTCCCTTTGTGGGACTGGCGAATTATAAGATGTTATTTCAAGATCCGGAGTTTTTAGGAGCGCTTAAAAATACAGTAGTATTTGTTTTAGTCGCAGTAGTTTTAAATATTTGTATTTCCACATTTTTAGCGGTATTGATTAAATCACTTCGAAAAAAAGGGGCAAGAAGCTTTTTTCGTGGCTGGATGTTTTTGCCGGCAGTAGTGCCGATTGTTGCAGTGTGTTATGTTTGGTTGATTATGTTCGATCCTGCGAATGGAGTTTTAAATCAGGCACTGATGGCACTTGGAATGGATCATCCGATTAACTGGTTAAATGATCCGAGAACGGCTTTGTTTAGTATTGTACTGGTTACGCTTTGGTGCGATTTGGGATACAATTTGGTCATATTGATGTCAGGGTTAGATAATATACCGAATATGTTTTTAGAAGCGGCTGAAATTGACGGGGCAAACAGTATACAGAAATTTTTTAAAATTACATTGCCTTTGATGTCGAGGAATATGCTTTTTGTTGTCATTATGACATGCATTTCGTATTTTCAGGTTTTTGCTCAGGTGCAGATTATGACGCAGGGAGGACCGGAAAACCATACGAATGTCATAGGATTAAATATCTATAATTATGCGTTCAGATATTCGCAGATGGGATATGCATCGGCGATGGCAGTTGTGTTGCTTGGTATTATATTAATAGTATCATTAGTTCAGTTAAAAGTCGGAAAGCAAGACTGGGAATACTAGGAGGTGTCGAAGGTGAAAAAGCTTGTGCGAATAGGGAAAATTATTATTTTAGCAGTTGCCTTTATAGTTGTTGCATTTCCGTTTTTTTGGTGTTTGATGCTGTCTTTCAAAAGCAATGCGGAAATTATGAGTATACCGACAACATTTTTCCCATCAGAATGGATCGTATCCGGATATAAGAAAGTATTGACTGAAGCCCCATTTATGACCTGGCTGTGGAACAGTTTGTTTTCATCTGTCGTATCAACAGCTATCGTAGTATTTACGAGTTGTCTTGGGGGATATATTTTTGGTAAATTTAATTTTAAGGGGAAAAATTTTCTGTTTGTTTGTGTGTTGATTACGATGATGGTTCCTTTTCAGGTAACGATGATTCCCACATATATCATTTGCAGCAAGTTGAATATTTTAAATTCTATGTCAGCGCTGATTATACCTTTCATGGTATCGGGATTTGGAATATTTTTGTGTCGTCAATTTGCGGAAAGCATTCCGAATGATATATTAGAGGCGGCTAGGATCGATGGGGCAGGGGAATGGAGAATCTTTTTTGGCATTGTAATTCATACGATCAAACCTGCAATCGCGGCACTGTGCATTTTTATATTTATGGGAAGATGGAATGATTATTTGTGGCCGTTAATAGCGATTGTAGATGAAGATAAAATGACGTTGCCGCTGGCGTTGAATTTCTTTAATTCCATTTGCTATCTCAATCTATATAAATGTATTCTTATGTTAAAGTATGTTTCCTGTTTACCGATTATTATTATATATTTTATTTTCCAAAAGCAGTTTATAGAAGGAATTACAATGACTGGAATTAAATAGAAAGGGGACTGGAGAGAATGAAAAAAGAGTTTTTTAAATTTGTTTTTTTGGGTGCGGGAAGCTCTGTTTTTACAATGAGACTTGTGGGAGATATTCTGAAAGAAGATACTATAAAAAAGGGGCATATCGCACTTGTGGATTTGGATGAAAAGCTGCTTAGAGAGACGGAAGAAGCTGTGAAAGAGCTTGTTGCATTTTCGGGTCAGGAATTTGAAGTTACAGCGCATATTGACTATAAAGAGGCGCTGCCGGGAACGGATTATTTGTTTAATACGATTGCAACAGGAGGGTACGAGCGTTGGAAGAGTGACATAGAGGTGTCGACAAAACACGGAGTACTTCAGTCGGTTGGAGATACAATAGGTCCGGGCGGGATTATTCGAGCATTAAGAACGATACCGGTCATCCTTGATGTTGCTAAAACAATGGAAGAGATCTGCCCGGATGCATGGATAATTAATTATGCCAATCCCGAGGGGGCAATCTGCCTTGCGCTTCAGAAATATACAAAAATTAAGAATTTCGGTTTATGTCATGGAACGCCGGATATGGCAAAACAACTTGCAGAAGAAGTTTTTAAAGTTCCGATAGAAAGATTTACATATCGTGCCGCAGGAATTAATCATTTAACGTGGTTTACGGATATGAAGATTGATGGCAAAGACGTTTATCCTAAGTTACATGACAAATTAAAAGAGAGCGGATTTGATAAAAAAGAACCTATTTCAAAGCAGTTATATGACATATATGGTTTATATCCGGCGCCCGGTGATCGTCATGTGGGAGAGTTTTTTCCGTATTACATGAAAGAAGAAGTTCTTATGGAACAGGATTATGAGTGGAAAAACAATGATTTTAAAGTTGTTGACGGTTGGAGAGAAGAGGCAAGAGTTCTGTTTGATGAAGTAAGGACAAAAAAAGAGGGATATGAAGAATTCCTGAAAGGCTCAGGAGAAACAGCGACTTATTTTATTCGTTCGCTTGCAACAGGAGATATTTCTGATGAAATGGTCAATGTGATCAACAATGGTTATATCGATAATGTCTCTTCGGGTATCATTGTAGAATTACCTACTTATATTGATGAGTTTGGGCTTCATCCGCAGAAAATCGGAAAACTTCCGGATGCGATTGCAGCACAGTGCGATCGCCTTGGGAGAGAATATCTGTTAATGGTAGAAGCGGCGGCAACATGTAATTATGAGCTTGCACGGCAGGCGATGTTTTTGGATCCGCTTGTATCTAATTGCAAATATCCGGAATTATTGTTAAAAGATCTTATCCGTGCAAATCTTGATTTGCTTCCGGAAGCTTGGGAAAAACATTGTTGAATGGAGGAAACGGGGTGTTCTTTTTAGGGATAGATGGCGGTGGAACGAAAACGGCCTTTTTGCTTATAAATGAAAATGGAGATATTATTGAAGCAAAGACGATTGCTACAGTATCTTACAAACATGTAGGAATGGACAATTCGATTGCGCTTTTAAAAGAAACGGTTCACGAAATTTTGAATGACCGGGAAGCGTACATTTGTCTCGCTCTTCCTAACTGGGGAGAGTCGAAAGACGGTGATGGTGAATTTTTGTCCCGTATTAAAGAAATAACAGAACTCCCTGTGAAAATTGTGAACGATAGTGTGGTGGGGTGGGCGGGATCCCTCGGATTATCTTCCGGGATTAATCTCGTTGCCGGCACCGGATCGATTGCATATGGAAGAAATGACGCGGGTGAGGAAGCTCGTGCCGGCGGATGGGATGAAAGATTTTCGGATGAAGGATCATGTTACTGGCTTGGTATGAAATCTTTAGAACTTTTTTCAAAAGAAAGCGACGGAAGGGCGGAAAAAGGCGCTCTTTTGGAGATTTTTCGGAATAGATTTGAGTTAAAATGTGATTTTGATATTATTGATATTTTTAATCGGCGGTATCGAAATGATCGAACGAAAATAGCAGGCCTTCAAAAATATTTGTTAGAAGCTGCCCAAAAAGGAGATTTGGAAGCTGTAAAAATGTATGAGATTGCGGCGGATGAGTTGGCAATGATCGTTGGTTCCGTATACCGGAAGTTGAAATTCGGCGAAGGAACACTTGTATCTTATTCAGGAGGTTTGTTTCATGCAGGAGAGTTTATATTAGGCCCGTTACGAGAACGGTTGAAAACAGAAGGCGTCCGGTTATGCGCGCCTAAATATACGCCGGTAGAAGGCGCATCTTTGTTAGCGGCGGAGATGTTCGATGGTGAAAAACAATACATAGAGGCGATTAGAAGAGGATTTGACATAAAGTAGAGAGGAACGTTCAATTATCATCTTGAAGGGGCGCTCGAAAACATATACAAAAAAATAAGAATCTCCCATGGAAGATCAAGTATCAAAAATGTTGATTTCTGTAGGAGATTCTCTTATTTTAAGATTTAGCAGCTAAAAAACAGTATTTACTGACAGCTCCTTTTTACGTGGTGAGCGTCTGTCAATCTTGGAACGTACTTTTGGCGCTTCTGATGATTGCAATGATCACCTTAGAGCATTTTTACAAAGGTGATAAAACAAGCTGAGGATTGTCGGCAATCTCTCCTTCAGGGGAAATGATCCACTGACCGTCTTTTAATTCGGATCTGTAGTCAGTTCCGTCTTGTCCTGTAAAAGGATCGCTGAAAATAAATTCCAGCTTATTATAGTTATCTGAAAACTCAATCAGACCTTCTGTCAGTACTTCGTAGTTAGAATCGCCGATTTTTTCAGGTTTTCCTATTCTCAATCGGTTTCCTTCTGTTAAAATAATATACAGTTCGTTGGCGTCGTATGTTTCATTGTTGATTACAAATTGGTCAGGACCGGATGCTATAGTCCATGCCTGGTTATATCTGCTAAAATCTTTTGCAGGATCATATTTGTCAGCGGCGCTTCTGCGTACAAAACAATCAGTAGTGTAATCTAGGATCATAGAGTCAGAAGTAAATAACGCAAAATGATCATCTGAAAGTTTCACATATCCTTTTTCTTCGTTTTGGACGTCTTTTGATGTCATTACTAAATAGTTGTTTTCGTATGTGTACGTTCCTTTGGCTGTTTGTTCATCATTCCAAACGACAAAAGTTCCGTCTTTTTCAATTTTCACTTGTATACCGTAACTAAGATCGATCCATGATCCGATCAGAGGCGTATCGCCATCTTGTACATCAGATGCTTCGTCCGATGCGGTGTCTTTATTTGCTGTATCTGTTGTTTCGTTCGCAGATTTGTCTGTGGAGTCTGTAGGTTCTTTGTCTGAATTTCCGCAACCTGAAATGCTGCTGATTGCCAGTGCTGTTGATAAAAAGACAGACATCCATTTTTTTAAGTATTTTCCTTTCATGATCTGTTTTCCCCCTTGTTTGATATAAAAAGTTTTAACGGTTGTTGTAAATAAGTATATCATCATTTATGAGATATTAAAAAGGAAAAAGGTGCGCTTGTAATATTGGATAAATGGCTTATGAAGTCTAAGAAACAATTAGAAGACGGCTTATTTCGGATGGAAGAGTTGATCGGGGGCGCTGCGGATGAATAAA
>ENA-OOZY01002151-OOZY01002151.1-human-gut-metagenome-genome-assembly--contig:-NODE-2151-length-10634-cov-3.628320_pt1 | contig 10634 bp, 10 predicted proteins | sample MGYA00241047_ERZ501410 | MGnify/ENA primary metagenome ERZ501410 (study PRJEB25962, sample SAMEA2042621) | human gut metagenome | biome: human gut; feature: human-associated habitat; material: faeces... | reverse complement strand
CGGCACTGCAAGTGAAAGCCGCCTGAAAGAAATTATCGCGGCGTGCGATATTACTCTGACTCGTGAGGAATGGTATGAGCTGTACCTGGCGGCAGGTCATCTGCTTCCGTAGGGATTATCGATTACCAGCATTATTTTCAAAATGCTGGCAATCCTTAGAATTAGCAAGTTGTACAAAAGAATCTTCTCTTTTACGAAGTCTGGTCTCATAAACGAGATAAAGGTTTTGGCAGATGCAGAGCTTGTGTTGAGCAGATTAGAGTACACAACCTCAGACACAGTCACGCCAGCTTACTTATTAATCAGGGCTGTGATGCCTTGATGTTAGCAGACAGGCTCGGACATGAAAAGGTATCCACAACACTTAACACATACTCCCATCTGTTTCCACATAAACAGCAGGAGCTTGTGCATAGTCTAGAATCATTGCAGGCAACAGATTCGCCAACACCTGAACCACCATCTGATAACCCTCTGCTTGAAGCCGCAGGTATCACATGTGAAGTGCCGCAGACTCAGAGCAACGGCTCAGATGTAACAATCCGACCTCAGTTTGGACCTGCGTTAGTACCATCAAATACCGCATCAGAGGGAATCATCCAGATGCCACAGCGAAAGATCATATAGTAGAAATCCCGCAGTCATCAGGGTTTCTTGCTATTAAAGTTAATGACAACCAACTGAAAACGATAGAAAAAGAGTAGTTGCTATTAGTAGCAAATTAGTAGCAGTGCAAAAGAAAAAGTCTCGGAATCCGCTTGTTTAGCGGGTTCCAAGACTTGTGACTTCTATTCAAACTCCAGACAGACAGTATGCCATATAAGTGAAAATCATTGATTTTAAGGCATTTTCAGGAACTATCAACCACTAAAATCTATATGAAAAAAAATAAAAAATGCAATAAAAATGCAATCGAAGTACATTCAGATTTTATAAGATAGACCAGCAAACCTCAATATCATCCAAAAATAGACGTTCAACAATGAGCGTCTATTTTTTGTTTCAAAATTAAATGGGGCTGAAAACAGCCCCGATGGGAATTGGAGATTTGACCCTCCCGGATTCTTCATGTCATGCCAGCCGTAATTTTTTCCATTGCCCCTGCACACTTTAGCAAAAATTCCCAGAAATTCCGTCGCCCACCATAATGCTTTTGACAGTTGTTATTATTGTCATAAGCGTACCTCCTGATATTATAAATCTCCACTGAAATCTACTTTTAAGTTGTTGGGAGTACATGACAGAGCTACATGAAAAAACACAAGCTAACAATCCTAACCATGACTATTTAATTTTTAACACCTAGATAATATCACAACCCTGTAATTTCTTCAATAGTCCCAGAAAGGATGTGATACCACGAAGAAATCACCACCGCCGGAGCGTTCCCCTCCGCTTCCAGACCGTAACCCGAAACCAACTATCAAACACAACATTCAGAAAGGACAGGTATATCTATATGGAATTAAAATTCGTTATCCCCAACATGGAAAAGACATTCGGCAACTTGGAGTTTGCCGGAGAAGCCAAAACAGAACAGAGAAGAATCAATGGACGCATGGCGGTACTCTCCCGCAGCTTCAATCTGTATTCAGACGTACAGAGGGCGGATGATATTGTGGTTATCCTCCCTGCCGAAGCCGGAGAAAAACATTTTGACTTTGAGGAACGTGTGAAGCTCGTCAATCCCCGTATCACCGCAGAGGGCTATAAAATCGGCACAAGGGGCTTTACCAACTACATTTTGCACGCTGACGATATGGTAAAAGCGTAAGGAAAAGGAGGACATCAGACTATGAGATTAGCAAACGGAATCGTGATTGACAAGGAAGCAACATTCGGGGCATTGAAATTTTCTGCCCTCCGCCGTGAGGTTCACCTCCAGAATGAAGACGGCTCGGTATCAGAAGAAATCAAGGAGCGTACCTATGACTTAAAATCCAGAGGACAGGGGCGTATGATTCAGGTTTCCATCCCTGCCAGCGTGCCGTTAAAGGAGTTCGATTACAACGCAGAGGTGGAACTTATCAATCCAGTGGCAGATACCGTGGCAACGGCTACCTTTCAGGGAGCAGAGGTGGACTGGTACATCAAGGCAGAGGATATTGTCCTGAAAAAAGGGGCTGCCATGAATCCGCAGATACCGAAGAAAGACGCTCCCCCTGTAAAATAGCAGCTAAATAAGAGAAAAGCGAAAGGAGGATTGTTCCCATGAAGCAGCTTTTCCCCCGTGGAAAACGTATCCGCCCCACGGATAAAGACCTTGTGTTCCATACTGCCCTTGCCGCCCTGTTCCCTGTCTTCCTGCTGGTTGTCCTGCTGTTTCATATCCGGCAGATTGCCGGAACCAACTGGCAGGAAGTGTCCCTCTCCCAGATAGCACAGGACATAAATATCCCTTACCTGTTATTCAGCATGGGCGTGGCAGGGCTGGTGTGCCTTACAGCAGTTCTTCTGTTCTGGCGATACCGCAGGGATGAAGTAAAGCAGCTCATCCACCGCCAAAAGCTGGCAAGGATGGTGTTGGAAAACAAGTGGTATGAATCGGAACAGAGAAAGGAAGACGCTTTTTTCAAGGACTTGTCTTCCAGCCGTTCCAAAGAAACCATCACTTACTTTCCCAAAATCTACTACCGGATGAAACAGGGCTTGCTCCATATCCGTGTGGAAATCACCTTGGGGAAATATCAGGAACAGCTCTTAAACTTGGAGAAAAAGCTGGAAAGCGGCTTGTACTGTGAGCTGACGGATAAGGAATTAAAGGATTCCTATGTGGAGTACACCCTGCTCTATGATACCATTGCCAACCGTATTTCCATTGAGGACGTACAGGCAAAGGACGGCAGGCTCCGGCTCATGGAAAATGTCTGGTGGGAATATGACAAGCTCCCCCATATGCTCATTGCCGGAGGAACCGGCGGCGGAAAGACTTATTTCATCCTGACCCTCATTGAAGCCCTGCTCCGCACCAACGCCGTCCTGTCCGTGTTAGACCCAAAGAACGCCGACCTTGCGGATTTACAGGCGGTTATGCCGGATGTGTACTACAAAAAGGAAGATATGCTCGCCTGCATTGACCGTTTCTATGAAGAAATGATGAAACGCAGCGAAGACATGAAGCTCATGGAGAATTACCGGACAGGGGAAAACTACGCTTACTTGGGACTTCCGGCACATTTCCTTATCTTTGATGAATATGTGGCATTTATGGAAATGCTCGGCACAAAGGAAAATGCCGCCGTCCTCAACAAGTTAAAACAAATCGTTATGCTTGGGCGGCAGGCTGGCTTCTTCCTGATTCTCGCCTGCCAGCGTCCGGACGCAAAGTATCTGGGGGACGGAATCCGTGACCAGTTCAATTTCCGTGTGGCTCTGGGGCGGATGTCGGAAATGGGCTATGGGATGATGTTCGGGGAAACCACAAAGGATTTCTTCCTAAAGCAGATAAAAGGGCGTGGCTATGTGGATGTGGGAACCAGCGTTATCTCGGAGTTTTACACGCCCCTTGTCCCAAAAGGGCATGATTTCCTCAAGGAAATAAAAAAGCTCATAGACAGCAGGCAGGGAGTGCAGGCGGCGTGCGAAGCGAAAGCCGCAGAAACGGACTGACCTGCTGTGGCTGGTGTGCCGTAAGGCACGCCAGCATAAACCCCTCGTATCTAACAGAGGGGTACAAATCGACAGGCAACAACTAAACAACAGGGCAGAATCCCACGGTACACAAGGGATTTTCCCCATATCCGGCGTATGTCAACAAGGCTCCAAAAGTTGACATACGCTTTTTTAGACAGGAGGGATTTTCACTGAATGAAGAAACATGGGTACGGGACATTAAAGAGAAACGGGAAAGTTACGGTATCTCACAACAGAAACTTGCGTTAGCTGCCGGAATCACCCGTCCGTACCTGAGCGATATTGAAACGGGCAAGGCTCACCCATCCGAAGCATTACAGGAAGCCATCACGGAAGCTCTGGAACGCTTCAACCCAGACACTCCCCTTGAAATGCTCTTTGATTATGTGCGGATTCGTTTTCCCACTACGGATGTGAAGCATATCGTGGAAGACGTGCTGCGGCTAAAGCTGCCTTACTTTATCCATGAAGACTACGGCTTCTACTCGTACACGGAGCATTACTATCTGGGTGATATTTTCGTTCTGGTATCGCCGGAACTGGAAAAAGGGGTGCTGCTGGAACTGAAAGGGCGTGGCTGCCGCCAGTTTGAAAGCTATCTGCTGGCACAGGAACGGAGCTGGTATGAGTTTTTCATGGATGTTCTCATGGAGGACGGCGTGATGAAGCGGCTTGACCTCGCCATCAATGACAAAACGGGAATCCTGAACATTCCCCATCTGACAGAGAAGTGCCGGAATGAGGAATGTATCTCGGTCTTCCGCAGCTTTAAAAGCTACCGCAGCGGCGAACTGGTACGGCGTGAGGAAAAAGAATGTATGGGGAACACCCTGTATATCGGCTCCCTCCAAAGTGAGGTGTACTTCTGCATTTACGAAAAAGACTATGAGCAGTACAAAAAGCATGATATTCCCATTGCAGACGCAGAGGTAAAGAACCGCTTTGAAATCCGGCTGAAAAATGAGCGTGCCTTTTACGCCATCCGTGACCTGTTAGAACATGACAATCCAGAACGGACAGCCTTTCAAATCATCAACCGCTATGTCCGGTTCGTGGACAGGGACGATACGAAGCCCCGTTCTGACTGGCGTATCAGTGAGGAATGGGCGTGGTTCATTGGAGAACACAGGGGCAGCATGAAGCTGACAACCAAACCGGAACCCTATTCCTTTGAACGTACCCTGCACTGGCTCTCCCATCAGGTAGCCCCCACATTAAAGCTGGCTCTCCGTCTGGATAAGATGAACCACACCCAGATTGTCCATGACATCATCACCCATGCAAAGCTGACGGAGAAGCACGAAAAAATCCTGAAGCAGCAAGCCGCCGCTGCAAAGGAGGTGGTGCTTTAACGGCGGCAATTTTAGAACCTAAGAACTCTTACAGGAAAGAAAGGAGCTTTTATGAATTTCGGACAGAATCTTTACAACTGGTTTTTATCCAACGCCCAGTCCCTTGTGCTGCTGGCAATCGTGGTGATTGGACTGTACCTCGGATTTAAGAGGGAATTTTCCAAACTTATCGGCTTTCTGGTGGTGTCCCTTGTAGCGGTCGGTCTGGTCTTCAATGCGGACGGTGTAAAGGACATCTTACTGGAACTGTTCAATAAGATTATCGGTGCATAGGAAACCCATTTTACACTTCCGTTATGGAGCAAGCTCTGATTGCTTCATGGCGGAAGTCCACTAGGGGCTTGGGGAGCGTAACTCCCCAAAAGAAAGAAGATGTAATATGATAGTGTATGATAATTGAGATAAACTAAGAATGGTGGTATAATTTCTTTAATAGTAATTGAAAGTGGAGGAAATGTATGAAGGATTTTATTGATTTTTTGAAATTACCACCGAACATTTTAGGAGCTTTATCTATTGCCAGTGGTACATTATTATTATTGCCTCAAAAGTTAGCCCAAAAGTTTTATATTATAAATTTTCGAGAAAAATATGGTTTTACAATAGGCATTGTTTTTGTGATTTCCACAGCTTTACTAATCGTTTTATTACTATCTAAAATTTTTCATTTCTTTTATGACAAGTATGCTTCTAAGAGATTGGGAACTGCTCAGATTAAATATTTGAAAAATATGACACCAGAACAGGTGACAATCATTCGGGAGTTTTTACGTGAACCAACTCACACCCTGCCATTACCCATGAACAATGGATTAGTAATAGAACTTCAACATTTACAAATATTAACCCCTGCCGGACAAACTCATTTAGTAAGTATGTTAGACCCACAAATCAATTATTTTTTACAACCTTGGGTAATTAAAAAAATCAATAGTGATGAAGAATTAAAGCGAATATTTTATTAGAAAAATGGCAACTGACAAACAAAGTTAGTTGCCATTTTTTTCTAAGAAAGGACGTGATACTGATTGAGGAAATGAGAATCTACATCCTGAACACCACACGGTTTTACCATGAGGATTTTGAGGAATATCCTGGGGCATGGTTTTCCTGCCCTGTGGATTTTGAAGAAATCAGGGAACGTCTTGGGGTTCAGAGTGAGGAAGAAATCGAAATTGAAGACTATGAGCTGCCCTTTCCATTGGAGGGCAACACAAGGCTCTGGGAAATCAACGCCCTTTGCCGGATGGTACAGGAAATGCAGGGAACGCCCCTCTATTATGAAATGGATGTGGTACAAAAGCGGTGGTTTTCCAGCTTTACAGAATTTATCGACCACAAAGACCAGATACGCTGCTATCCGGTGCAGGACGGGGAATCCCTCACCCGTTATCTGGTGCAGGAGGTACAGCTCTTTGGAGAAGTACATCCAGACCTGTTGAACCATATCGACTACGCTGCCATTGGTCGGGAACTGGAAACCAGCGAAAACTACCTGTTTACGGACAATGGTATCTTTTATTACCGCTAAAAGGAGGTAGAGGAACTTGGAAGAAATGCGGATTTACATTGCCAACTTAGGCAAATACAATGAGGGCGAACTGGTGGGGGCATGGTTCACGCCGCCTGTGGACTTTGAGGAAGTCAAGGAACGTATCGGTTTGAATGATGAATATGAGGAATACGCCATCCATGATTATGAGCTGCCCTTTGAGATTGACGAATATACCCCCATTGAGAAAGTCAACCGCCTGTGTGAAATGGTGGAGGACTTACCGGAGTACATTCAGGAGGAACTATCAGAGCTGCAATCCTACTTTGGCAGTATCGAAGAACTCTGTGAGCATGAAGACGATATTATCTGCCATTCCGGCTGTGATGATATGGCGGATGTGGCTCGCTACTATCTGGAAGAAAGCGGACAGCTTGGGGAACTTCCGGCACACTTACAAAACTATATCGACTATGCTGCCTATGGGCGTGACATGGAATTGGATGGAACCTTTATTGTCACGAACCACGGCGTATATGAAATCATACGATAGACCCGTCTGTATCTCTTTTTGAAAGTACAGGCGGCTTTTTTATTTCAGGGGCGGCTTTTGCTGCCCCATCTTTTAGAAAGGACGGACAACATGAAGAAAATACGAAGCTATACCAGTATCTGGTCGGTGGAAAAGGTACTCTATTCCATCAATGATTTTAAGCTGCCATTCCCCATCACGTTCACACAGATGGCGTGGTTCGTGGTGTCGGTGTTTGCAGTTATGCTCTTGGGGAACCTCCCTCCCCTTTCGTTCATTGACGGGGCATTTTTAAAATATTTCGGCGTACCCTTTGCCCTCACTTGGTTCATGTGCCAGAAGACTTTTGACGGGAAGAAGCCTTACGGCTTCCTGAAATCCGTACTGGCATATCTGGTACGCCCGAAACTAACGTATGCAGGAAAGCCCGTGAAGCTGGAAAAGGAATATCCGGCACAGCCCATCACGGCAGTAAGGAGTGATATTTATGGCATATCCGATTAAGTATATCGAAAATAACCTTGTGTTCAACCATGACGGGGAGTGCTTTGCTTACTATGAGCTGCTTCCCTACAACTATTCCTTTTTAAGCCCTGAACAGAAGTATCAGGTACACGATTCGTTCCGGCAGCTTATCGCCCAGAACAGGGACGGGAAGATTCACGCCCTGCAAATCAGCACCGAATCCAGCATACGGGCGGCACAGGAACGCTCCAAACAGGAAGTGACAGGCAAGTTAAAAGACGTTGCCTGTGCAAAGATTGACGCACAGACCGAAGCCCTGATTTCCATGATAGGGGAAAATCAGGTGGACTACCGCTTTTTTATCGGCTTTAAGCTGCTTGTCAATGAGCAGGAAGTCACCATGAAACAGTTCCGCAGGGAAGCAAAGACTGCTGTTTCCGACTTCCTCCATGAAGTCAACCACAAGCTCATGGGGGATTTTGTTTCCATGAGCAATGAAGAAATCTGGCGGTTTCAGAAGATGGAAAAACTACTGGAAAATAAAATCTCACGCCGTTTCAAAGTACGGCGGCTTGATAAGGACGATTTCGGCTATCTGATTGAACATTTATACGGGCAGACCGGAACCGCCTACGAAGATTATGAGTATTATCTTCCGAAAAAACGGTTTCAGGAGGAAACGCTGGTGAAATACTATGACCTCATCAAACCCACCCGTTGTCTGATAGAGGAAAACCAGCGGTATCTGAAAATCGAACAGGAAGACGGGACAGTCTATGCTGCCTACTTTACCATCAACAGCATTGTGGGGGAACTGGACTTCCCATCCTCGGAAATCTTTTACTATCAGCAGCAGCAATTCACCTTTCCCATTGATACCTCTATGAATGTGGAGATTGTGACAAACCGGAAAGCCCTCTCCACGGTGCGGAACAAGAAAAAAGAGCTGAAAGATTTGGACAACCACGCATGGCAGAATGACAGCGAAACCAGTACAAACGTGGTGGACGCTTTAGACAGCGTGAATGAGCTGGAATCCACCTTAGACCAGAGCAAGGAATCCATGTATAAGCTGTCCTATGTGGTTCGTGTGACGGCTCCCGACTTGGAAGAACTGAAACGCCGCTGCAATGAGGTGAAAGATTTTTATGACGATTTGAACGTGAAACTGGTTCGCCCCTTTGGGGATATGCTGGGGCTGCATGGGGAATTTCTCCCTGCCAGCAAACGGTATCTGAACGATTATATCCAGTATGTCACCAGTGACTTCCTTGCTGGTCTTGGCTTCGGGGCAACACAGATGTTGGGGGAACCGGAGGGCATTTATATCGGGTACAGCCTTGATACAGGAAGAAACGTGTACTTAAAGCCTGCCCTTGCCAGTCAAGGGGTAAAAGGCTCCGTCACCAACGCCCTTGCTGCCGCTTTTGTCGGCTCCCTCGGCGGCGGAAAATCATTCAGCAACAACATGATTGTCTATTATTCCGTATTATTTGGGGCACAGGCACTCATTGTTGACCCGAAAGCGGAACGGGGACGCTGGAAAGAAACCCTGCCGGAAATCGCCCATGAAATCAATATCGTAAACCTGACTTCGGAGGAACAGAACAGGGGCTTACTCGACCCGTATGTGATTATGGAGAACCCAAAGGATTCTGAATCACTGGCAATCGACATCTTGACCTTTTTAACGGGCATTTCCAGCCGTGACGGGGAAAAGTTCCCTGTTCTTCGGAAAGCCATTCGTGCGGTGACAAACAGTGAGGAACGGGGGCTTTTCAAGGTGATTGAGGAACTTCGGGCGGAGGGAACCACCATCAGCACCAGCATAGCCGACCATATCGAATCCTTTACGGACTATGACTTTGCACACCTGCTCTTTTCGGATGGGGACGTCACACAGTCCATCAGCCTTGAAAAGCAGCTCAACATCATTCAGGTGGCGGATTTGGTGCTGCCGGATAAGGAAACCTCGTTTGAAGAATACACCACAATGGAGCTGCTTTCCGTGGCAATGCTCATTGTAATCAGCACCTTTGCCCTCGACTTCATCCACACCGACCGCAGCGTGTTTAAGATTGTGGATTTGGATGAAGCATGGAGCTTCTTACAGGTGGCACAGGGCAAGACCCTTTCCATGAAGCTGGTTCGTGCCGGACGTGCCATGAACGCAGGCGTTTACTTTGTGACCCAGAACACGGACGATTTGCTGGATGAAAAGCTGAAAAACAATCTGGGCTTGAAGTTTGCGTTCCGTTCCACGGACATCAACGAAATCAAAAAGACCCTCGCCTTTTTCGGGGTAGATTCCGAAGATGAAAACAACCAGAAGCGGCTCCGTGACTTGGAAAACGGACAGTGCCTTATCAGTGATTTGTACGGGCGTGTGGGCGTGATACAGTTCCATCCTATCTTTGAAGACCTGTTCCACGCCTTTGATACCAGACCGCCCGTAAGAAAAGAGGTGGAGGAATGAAGATAAGAAAGCCCATCCAGCAGGGGACAGCCCTTGTCCCTTGCCGGATAAAGGGACAAAACTCTTTAAAAAAAATCGGGAGTATAGCAGGAAAAGTGCTTCTGGCACTCCTGCTCATTCTCCTGCTGCTAACAGTCTTCGGCACAGCCGCCCACGCTGCCGGACTGGTGGATGATACGGTGGACGCTGCCAACGAATACAGCAAATATCCTCTGGACAACTACCAGCTTGATTTTTATGTGGACAGCGGATGGGACTGGCTCCCGTGGAACTGGCTGGACGGTATCGGAAAACAGGTGATGTACGGGCTGTATGCCATCACAAATTTTATCTGGACAATCAGCCTGTACCTTTCCAACGCCACGGGGTATCTGATTCAGGAAGCCTACTCGCTGGACTTCATTTCCTCTACGGCGGATTCCATTGGGAAAAATATGCAGACCCTTGCAGGCGTTACCACAGGCGGCTTGTCCTCGGAGGGATTTTATATCGGGTTTCTGCTGATTCTCATTCTGGTGGTGGGGATTTACGTTGCCTACACAGGGCTTATCAAACGGGAAACCACAAAAGCCATCCATGCCGTTGTCAATTTCGTGGTGGTGTTCGTGCTGTCCGCTGCCTTTATCGCTTATGCTCCTGATTATATCGGGAAAATCAATGAATTTTCCGCAGACATCAGTAATG
>ENA-OOZY01002114-OOZY01002114.1-human-gut-metagenome-genome-assembly--contig:-NODE-2114-length-10795-cov-2.274115_pt1 | contig 10795 bp, 3 predicted proteins | sample MGYA00241047_ERZ501410 | MGnify/ENA primary metagenome ERZ501410 (study PRJEB25962, sample SAMEA2042621) | human gut metagenome | biome: human gut; feature: human-associated habitat; material: faeces... | reverse complement strand
GAATCTCTGTATCTCCATCTACCTCACAATAAAAACCAGCCAGCAGATCATCCACAACACCCCAAGGCTGAGATTTATAATATTGAATATTCTTCACACGAATACCAGCTTCTTCCATGACCTCTCGTGCAACAGTTTCTTCCAAAGTTTCACCAATTTCCGTAAACCCAGCAATTAATGCAAAAGGAGTGAATCCTTTGCGGTATTTTGTAAGCAGGATCTTGTCACCATTTTTAACACCAACGATCACAGCAGGCACGATTCTTGGATAGATCAAGTGACCGCAAGATGGACATTTTAAAGCACGTTCTGTGGAAGAATGAACGGTCTTGTGTCCACAGCATCCACAGAAACGGTTTGTGCGGTACCAGTTATAAAGATGTAAACCAGTGATCGCCGCAAACGTGCGGTATTTTGGACCAATCTGTAAATTGCGAAGCTCACGTACGGTATTGAATTCGTAATCTTCAGGAATTTCTTCCGGAGCTTCATTTAATAAGAAGTAGTTGTCATCATCCACAGAGAAAAGATATGTAAGAGTTTCTTCTGTAACATGAGTATCATTCACAAAATCACTTAATCTAGGGAATGATAAAAATAGATGTTCCTCATTTAAAAGAGTTGGTCTTGCAAGTTTCTTACCATCACCGGTATAGATCATTTCATCCAGAGAAAATAGATTTTCCTGCCCCATTTCTTCTAAGTCTTCTTTCTTTAATAAACGATGAAGAAGACCGTCCTGTGTAAAATATAAAATAATGCTGTCAGCATCTGGTTTTTGATCTGGATGATATTGATTGTTTAGTTTATGTGGATAAATATCTTGTATCATATGTAATAAAATTCCTCGTTTCCATTAAAATTCAAATAAAAAAAGCACTTTTATCATAACAGAATCAAAAGAAAATGAACAGAAGAAAAAAGATATATCATAAATGAAAAAGAAAGTTATGTATGAAATAAAAAAATGACCAATGTTCAATAAATTATTGACTTTTATCAAGGAAGTGCATATAATAACCAATGATTCAAAGAGGTATGACCTCTATATAAGTAATAAAAATGCAAGGAAGGAGCAGCTGTGATCATGTTAAAACGAGAATGGCAGAAAATTTCAAAGAACCCCTGGATGATTATCATTTTGATCGCGATCATTACGATTCCTGCAATTTATACATCTGTATTCCTTGGTTCTATGTGGGATCCATACGGAGATGCAGATCAATTACCAGTAGCGGTAGTCAATCACGATAAGAAGGTAAATTACGAGGGAAAAACATTACAAGTAGGAGATGATCTGGTAAAGAATCTAAAAGATTCAGGATCACTGGATTTTCATTTTGTAAGTGACAAGAAAGCAGAGGAAGGATTGAAGAGTGGAGAATACTATATGATCATTTCCATTCCAGAAAATTTCTCAAAGAATGCAACAACATTAATGGATAAGAATCCAAAACAGATGAAACTGACATACAAGACAAACCCAGGTACGAACTATGTAGCATCCAAGATGGATGATAGTGCCATGGCGAAGATTGAGAAGTCAGTCAGAGAAAAAGTAACAGAAACTTATGTAAAGACCGTATTTGACCAGATCAAGACAGCCGGAAGCGGTTTCCAGAAAGCAGCAGATGGATCTAAAAAGATCGAAAGCGGAGCGAAGAAGCTGAAAGCTGGAAATGATACGATCGAACAGAATTTAAAAAAGTTAGCATCCAGCACATTAACATTTCAGAATGGAGCAAAATCACTTTCCGTAGGACTAAAAACATATACAGCAGGTGTAGCCAAAGTTGACAGTGGAGCAAAATCTTTAAAATCAGGAACAAAGACATTGAAAAATGGAGTTGCAGCTCTGCAGACAGGAGCAACTCAGTTATCTAATGGTTCTAAATCCTTAAAATTAGGAATCTCCCAGTACACAAACGGAGTCAGCACAGCACAGGCTGGAAGCAAACAGCTTGCAGCGAATAATAAAGCATTAAATGCAGGTGTTGAGAAATTATCCAGTGGAAGTAAGGATTTAAAAGATGGAACTGGAACATTATCAGCAGGCATTAAAAATCTGTTGGATCAGACAAAAGAAACATCCAATGGACTTGGAACTCAGTTAAAAGAAAATGAAGCGAAGAAAGATGGAATTATAAGCAAACGAAGCAATTTCGATACACAATTAGAAGCATTTAATACAAAATTAAATGAATTAAATCAAATGCTTTCTGCTGGATCAACCGCATCAGAGACATCAACACAGACAGCAAACAATGAAACAGCTAAGAAGGCAGCAAGCAGTGCAGCAAATGCAAAGTCAAGTGTATCTGATTTAAACAGCAAAGTAAGCGAGTTAAAGAATTCATCTGTACTTGATAAATTAAGCGAAGAAGATAAAAAAGCATTATTAGCTGAAATCGACGAGGTAGATAGCGCAGCATCTGATGTTGAAAATAATGTTGATGAAACATATACAAATGCACAGAAAGCAGCAGATACAAAAACAACAGCAAAAACACAGTCCGCAAGTAGTGAACAGCAACTTGCAACAGTGAAAGCATATGTTAGTTCTTTAGCAAAATCATCTAAGCAACTTGCAGAATCATCCCAGACACTTTCTGGATACGAAAAAGCGATGATGAATGGCTTGTACGAAGGCTTAAATGAAGTAAAAACAACATTAGACCGTCAGGGAACAACTCAGGATACAATGGGTATGATCCAGGCGTTAACTCAGTTATCAGAAGGGGCCACAAAAGTACAGACAGGAATGACAACCTTAGAATCCGGAATTAATGACAGCACAAGTGGATTAAAGATTGGAATTGCAAACTACACAGCAGGAGTTGAAAGTCTGAACACAGGACTTACAACATTAACAAACAACTCCAAAGCATTAAATAGCGGAGCAACTCAGCTGAATAGTGGAATTGGTCAGGTAAGCTCAAAACTTCCAACATTTAAGTCAGGAACAGCAAAGCTTTACAAAGGAACAAAAACACTGAAATCAGGAACAGCAGCCTTAGTTGCTAACAACAACACATTGAACAGTGGAGCCGGACAGTTAGCATCTGGAGCTGGACAGATCGCAAGTGGATCAAGTCAGTTAGCAGCAGGATCTACAACTCTTGGAAATGGAATCGGAACACTTCAGAGTGGAAGCAAGACATTAAAAGATTCCTTACAAAAAGGAGCAGATCAGGTTAACAGCATTAAGGCAACCAAGAAGACAAACAAAATGTTTGCAGCACCAGTAAAAGCTAAGAATGTAGAATATTCACACGTTGATAACAACGGTCATGCAATGGCACCATATATGATGTCCGTTGGATTATTCGTAGCATGTATGGCATTTACATTAATGTATCCTTTAATGGAGAAAAACGAAGAAGTCAAGAGTGGACTTCAGTGGTGGTTAAGCAAAGTCACAGTCATGGCAGCAGTATCCATTGCACAGGCAGTGATCATGGTTGCAGTTTTAATGGGAATCAATGGACTCGAACCACATTACGTAGGAAAAACATTTGGAATGGCCGTCTTAGCATCCATGGCATTTATGTCATTGATCTGCTTCGGTGAAATGTTATTAAACCGTGTCGGAAGTTACGTCATGTTAGTATTCATGGTCGTACAGTTAGGTGCAGCCGGAGGAACATATCCACTGGATATGGCACCACACTTCTACACAGTATTACACAAATATATGCCATTCAGCTATACAGTACACGCATTCCGTCACACACTATCTATGGATGGACAGATCGGACAGGATATTGCAGTATTTGTTGGAATCTTAGTTGTGTCAACATTAGCAACGATCATCTTCTACCGATTCAGAATGAAGAAACAGGTTGGAGGAACATTGGAACCTAATGGAGCGCCACAGCATTAGATATAAAAATAATTAAATAAAAACTCTAATGAACAAAAGACTAGGACAGTCAGTTTTGGATTGTATAGATATACATCTTCCAAACCTGATTGTCCTAGTCTTTTTATTGTTGTTGTATGCATGAAAAATGTGTACAAAATGTGAACAAATACATTGAATAAAGATTAATGCAAGAGTATAATTAAAAAAGTATAGTAATTGTAAATAGGGATAATAAGTTAATAGGGAGCTTTCACTTATGAAGAAGACTAAGATTCCACGGAAAAAAGTACGTGGAAAGAAAGCAACTGTAACGATTAAAATTAAATAATCTCAAAATGCGCTAAAAGAGTGATAAAATTGATCACTCTTTTATGCATTCTACACAAAAAAGTGTTATAATAAACAAAGTAATATGCAGATTCAAACATGAAGAAAAGGAGGACGAATTTCATGCAAAAAGGATGGAAAGTATTCAGCCACTTAAATGGAAAGAGCAGAAAGAAACTGTTAGCATGTCTGCTCAGTATATCCATGATACCGGTCAACGGATTCACGGTAATGGCGGCAACAGCAGATCAGGGGAATCAGGCAACGGTGACACAGGAAGGTGCAACCACACCAACAGTTACAAGTGGAATTTCATTTGCGGCAGAATCCCAGAATGTAACAGTAGGAAATTTCAAGTATTATGAATTCCAGGGAACTCAGGCAAAAGACTTTGATAAAGTCAACTTCAATATTTCTGATCAAACAGCATTAAAGATTGAACAAAAGACTTTCAAACAAGCAGATGGAACAGAAGTTGTAAAGTATATGCCGATTGCATTAAAAGACAGCGGAAAAGTTACTGTAACAGCAACTTTTGAAAAGAATAAAAAGCCATTAGATGGAGTAAGTGCTCAGCTTGAATTTAATTTAAGCAAAGATGATAAAATCATTCCATTTACTTCACAAACGATGTATCAGGTATTTAGTGGAAAGGAAGAAGGTGCGCTTACTAAAGCAGACTTAGCAGCGAAGACAGAGATCAATCTTTCTGACAAAGGTCTGACAGATACAGAAGTAGCATATCTTCAGTATGCAACTGGTTGTGAAAAATTAGATTTAAGCAAGAATACAAATATAAGTAAGATTGATGCATTAAAATCTATGACGAATCTAAAGGAAATCAATCTGGAAGGTACAAAGGTTTCCACAGCAGACAGAATTGCTTTGATTAAGAAGGATCCGATCACAGTAGAAAAAGGAGCCAAAACAAATGATCCTATTCTTCCAAAAGGAATCTTAAAAGGATGCAAAGATGTTAAGTATTCTGAGGAAGTAGCAGCAGGAACAACAGCAAAATTAAAATCAATCCAGGTTCAGACAGATGGAACCATAAGTCTGGAAGCAGTGGATACAGCAGAAGCAGGGACGACGAATTTAAAAGTTGAGAGCACAACAACACCAACAGTATTTGCAACGATTCCAGTAAATGTGACAGCTAAAAGTGCAACAACACCAGAGTTTGATAAAAATGATCCAAATGTAAGTGTAGGAGCATTTAAGAAACAGATCAAGTTAAATAATCTGGAAAAAGATGATGTAGTAACGATAACATCAAAAGATACAAAGATCTTAAATATCCGCACAGAAACAGCGCAGGATGGAACAAAGACATACTATCTGGAACCAAAAGCAGCAGGAAAAGCAACGGTAGAAGCGGTAGTAGTAAGAGCAGGAAAGACATATACAGCAACGATTGAGATTCAGGTAGCAGCCGTAGGAAAAGATATCATTCCATTGACAAGCTACAAAGTATACGATGCATTAGAGGCAGATGCAAATAAAGATGGAAAAAAAGAAAAGGCAGATAGAAATAATGATGGAATGATCTCAACAGAAGAGATCAAAAATGTAAAATTTATTAATTTAGAAAATAAAGATCTGGCGAATGCAGATTTAGCAGGTTTATCCGAAGCAGTCAATTGCAAAAAGATCGATTTCGAAAACAACAAAAACATCACAGATATCAGTTTCGTAAAGAATTTAAAACAATTAAAAACACTCTATCTAAGAGGAACATCTGTGACAGATTTTACAGCATTAAATGATCTGAAAGCACAGTTAGAATCATTATATCTGCCAACAACAGCAAGCACAGCGACAAGAATGTCATTCTTAAGCGACAGCCTGTATCTAAAAGAAGGACAGGAATTAACAATACAGCAGTTTACAAAAGGTGTATTCGTAGACAGCAAAGAAGCATGCACGTTCACATCATCTAATCTGGCAGCAGTATCCATTACAGGAGATAAGATTAAAGCCGGAACAAAAGGACAGATGGCAACACTGACATTAAAAGCTGGAACAACAACAAAAACGATCAAAGTTTACACAACAGACGAAACAGGTAAGATTCCTACACAGGCGGTTGTATTAAACAAAACATTTGTAACATTAAATCCAGGCAAGACAGAACAGCTGAAGATCACACCAGATTATGCAACAGCTTCAATCGGAACAGTAAAATGGACATCTTCTAACGAAGCAGTTGTAACAGTTGATGCAGCAGGTAAATTAACAGCTAAGGCTGCAGGAAAAGCAATTATTACGGCAATAACATCTGACGGAAATGTAATGTACTGCATCGTAACAGTAGAAAATATCAAAGTCAGCAAGATCACGATCACAACAACAACATCTAACAAGATCGCAACTGGTAAGAAAGTAACATTAAAGGCGACCGTAACACCATCCAATGCATACAATAAAGGTGTTACGTGGAAATCAAGCAATACCAAAGTTGCAACAGTCAGCAGCAGCGGTGTCGTTACAACGAAGAAGAAAATGGGTGGAAAAACAGTGACGATCACAGCGACAGCCAAAGACGGAAGTGGTAAGAAAGCGTCATATAAGATTTATGTCAAGAAAGGTATCGTAAAGAAAGTCTACATTTCTGGAGTTAAATCAGTAAAAGCTGGTAAGAAGTTATATCTGAAAGGAAAAACAAGCGCATCTTCAGGGGCAAATAGAACTTTAAAATGGTCAAGCAGCAATACAAAATATGCGAAAGTTTCTTCCAAAGGAACTGTAACAACATACAAAGCTGGAAAGAAAAAATCCGTGAAGATCACAGCAAGAGCAGTGGATGGAAGCGGAAAGAGCAAGACGGTTACAATTAAAATTAAATAGTCACAATGCTGTAGCATAGGAAAAGCAGGAATATTACAAATTTGATATTCCTGCTTTTTTATAATTCGATATTTACATATATAATAAAAAATAGTAAAATATGTATAAAACTAAAAAGCAGATCTAAAAATAAAAGTCTAATAACAATTCAACAAAGGACGCAAGATCAGTCCTAAGAAAACCATTGCAGCTAAATACTAAATTCGATAAAATAAAAAGGAGAAAAGTATATGGAAAAAATGAAGAAGCCCCAGGAGGGAAGATATATGGGATTTTACATGGATAGTGCGTCACCAAAAACTTTATATCGCAGAGTATATAATGGCACATATTTTGTGGATAAATCGATGATGCTAAAAGAGATATTTAAATATATAGATGCAGGGGATGAGTATATTTGCGTCACAAGACCAAGAAGATTTGGAAAAACGGTTATGGCAAACATGATCGCAGCATTTTTAACAGATGCAGTAGATTCATCAGATATTTTTGATCATCTTAAGATTTCGCAAGATAAAGATTATAAAAAACATTTAAATCAATATAAAGTTATTCAGATTAATTTCAGCGAGCTGCCAGATGAATGTGAAGATTATAAAACTTATATTCGTCGAGTCCATAAATTATGGAAAGAAGATCTGCAAGAATTATATCCACAGCTGAATCTAGATTATGAAGATGCAACAAAGGATTTATTAAGAAAGATACATGAAAGAACAGGGGATGAATTTGTTTTTGTTTTGGACGAATGGGATTATATTTTCCATGAGTGGTTTATGACAGACAAGGATAAAGATGATCACCTTGCTTTCCTGAGTTCCTTATTAAAAGATCAGTCCTATGTCAAGATGACGTATATGACAGGAATCTTACCAATTGCCAAATATTCAAGTGGATCAAAATTAAATATGTTTGTTGAATACACAATGGCAGAGGAAGAAAAATTTAGCGATGCATTTGGATTTACTGATACGGAAGTAGATGAATTATTCAAACGCTATCAAGAACATAATGAGAAACAGAATCTGACAAGGGAAGATTTAAGAATCTGGTATGATGGCTATCATAGCAAAAGTGGAGAAAGGATCTATAATCCGAGATCAGTTGTAGTTGCATTAATGAATAATAATCTAGGAAATTACTGGACGAATTCAGGCCCATATGATGAAATTTATTCCTATATCAAACATAATGTGGCCGATGTAAGAGAAGACGTTGCACTGATGGTTTCTGGAGAATCAGTACCTGCCAAGATCAGAGAGTATGCAGTTGAGTCCATGAATCTGACAACGAGAGATGAGATATATTCAGCCATGGTTGTCTATGGATTTTTAACTTACGAAAATGGAAGAGTAAGCATTCCAAATAAAGAATTGATGGATCGTTTTGGGGATATGCTTCAGAAAGAATCCTCTATGGGTTACATTTACCAGTTAGCAAAGAACTCCAGAAAAATGCTCGACGCAACGATTCACTATGACACCAAAACAATGCAACAGATTTTAGAATACGCTCATAATACAGAAGTTCCAATTTTATCCTATAATCATGAAGTTGAACTGGCAGCGATCGTAAATCTTGTTTATCTTATCGCAAGAGATTACTATCGCATCGAACGAGAAGAAAAATCAGGCACGGGATTTGTAGATTTTATTTTTTATCCCAATGATCCAAACGAACATCCAGGAATGATCTTGGAATTAAAAGTAGATGCATCTCCAGAGAAAGCCATAGAACAGATCAAAGAGAAGAAATATGATCTGAAACTAAGAAAAAGCTTAGGAGAAAACTCAAAGACAAGAATTTTGGCAGTCGGGATTAGCTATGATAAAAAATCAAAAGAACACAAATGTAAGGTAGAAGATCTATAAGCTAAAATAGAAATCAGAATACTATGAAAGGATATCGCATATGCGGTATCCTTTTTTCGACTTTATATGACATATAACGGTTTATTTATGCATTATAAAAAATTATGTGTGAATAAAATGGTATACTAATTGTGGATATTTTGTGAACGAAAAAAGCTTAAAAGGAGGAAAAGACATATGAAACAGATTGTAGCATATCTTCTTATGATATCCATGATATTATCAAATAACACGATGACGATAGCAGCTCAAGTAAAATCACAAAGTTCAGTAGCAGAACATTCAAGTGAAGTAGTAAATATTCCAGATAAATATCTGCTAAATGCTATGCTTGAGCAAGGAGATCAAAATGGAGATGGGCGTTTGACGACAGAAGAATTGAAATCTGTCAAGGAGATTTATATATCAGATGCAGATAAAAATGAGATTGATTTTACAGGAATAGAATATGCAACAAATTTAAAATATGTATATATTAATAATGCAAAGAAATTGAATCATACAGAAGAGTTAAAACAATTAACAAAAATTGAAAGATTAACTGTTACAGGCGTTGCAGATAATGATATAGAAAACATAGCAAAAATGGAGTCGTTGACAGATTTGGATATTTCAGGATCATTTAAAAATATAAATGGTTTAGAACAGTTAAAAAAATTGGAATATTTAAGACTTAAATCAGATGAGTTAGAAGATATTCAAACATTAAAAAATCTTGACAATTTAAATGAATTATATATTAACGAATGTAAAAAAATTAAAGATATTTCTTGCTTGAAAAAAGGGGCATATTCAACATTAGGTATTTCTGAAAATATTCCTGCAGATCAAGTACTTGATTATGAAGATTTTGGAGATGTAACAATACAAAAGGGAAATTTCATGGAAATGTTCGAATCACCTGTTGAAATTTATTCTGATCCAGATGATAATCCTGATAGTATGTCAATATTTAGTTATCGTTCTAATAATATAAAGATTATTGATAAAGATGGAAAAGCCGTTGCTAAAGGCGAAACAGATGTAACGATTGCCGTCAATGGAAGAGAAAATGAAGCATCAAGAACGATTCATGTAAAAGTGCAGGATGGATCAGATATAGATCCAGCGGGTAAAACAAAAGAGCAGTTACCAATTTTAACGGGAAACCCAGCGGGAGGCCAGATTAGCATAAATGCAATTTATGAAAATGGAAATGTATATGATCTTACAAATAACGGGGAAAAAGTAGCAAATGATGCCAAGTCATATATGGTTGACTATGTTTATGATGGTAATAAATATTATATGTTTAAAACTAAAATTTCAAAATCTGGCAACCTATATACAGGACTTGAAACAGGAAACATGAAACTACAGAATTTTACAGTAAAAAAGGTAGATAAAAACTTTTTTATTACAAATGATAACACATTATATCGGATCAATGAAAAGAATCAGGCAGAAAAAATAGATGAAAACGTTGAAGATATTAAAGCGTTTGATCTATATTTATTAAATGGAAGATGTCTGGTATTACACAAGGATGGAGTGCTGACAGAAGTAAAGGATTTCGATTTCAAAGTTCAGAATGTAAAAAAAATAGCAGCGTATAATTATATTGTTCAAAATGATGGAAGTATGTTGTTTATTGACTGGTATGAGGAGTATGGTGAAAGTAGCAGTAAGACTAGAAAAGTAGCAGATACAGAGATGACAGTAGTAGCAATGGAGGATAGAGTATATCAGTATACATTACTTTTAAAAGATCAAACTTTGTATATCTATGATGAAGGTAAGTTACATAAAATAGCAGATGATGTTAAAAAAGTTACACCATATTCTTGTGTATATGAAAATATAAATGGAGAATATTATGCTTATGAGAGAGAAAGCGATGAAAAAG
>ENA-OOZY01002083-OOZY01002083.1-human-gut-metagenome-genome-assembly--contig:-NODE-2083-length-10918-cov-2.432017_pt1 | contig 10918 bp, 6 predicted proteins | sample MGYA00241047_ERZ501410 | MGnify/ENA primary metagenome ERZ501410 (study PRJEB25962, sample SAMEA2042621) | human gut metagenome | biome: human gut; feature: human-associated habitat; material: faeces... | reverse complement strand
CCCGGCTTTTGTATTTTCCATACAGAAATAAACAAAAAGACTTTAATTATGAGAAAGCTACATTGGTTATTTATGGCAGTTTGTTTGGCTGTGATGCCTGTACTGCAATCCTGTGATGATAACGACGGATATTCAATCGGTGATTTCACTCCACCGTTATGGGCTACGGTGCGTGTTACCGGAAATGCTTTTTATCTGGACTGTGATGTTTGGGGAACCCTCTGGCCTGTGAATACGGATTTGGGATGGTACGAACCGGTCGACGGAAAGCGCGTGATTACCATGTTTAATCCTCTATCCGACGGGTTTGACGGGTACGACCACGCTGTGAAGCTCTTAAGTTTGCAGGATGTGCGGACGAAGGAGGTCGAAACGCTGACTCCCGAGACCGAGGAAGAGTTCGGCAATGATCCTGTCCTGATATTTAAAGGGGATATCGGTATCAGCGGAGGGTATATGAATATCGTGTTCATGCAGAATCTGCCCTCCAAAACCAAGCATCGTATCAGTCTTGTGCGTCCGCAAGATGATGCGGATTTATATGGAGAGGACGGTTACATACATTTGGAACTCCGCTATAATGACTATGAGGACTTGACGGGGCTGCGCGACTACGGCGCGGTATCGTATAACCTGAACAGTCTTGACGTGACTTCCGAGACAAAAGGCATTAAACTGAAACTTAATTCGGAAGTAAACGGTGAGGTGGAATTGGTATTCGATATTGTAACTGCCGATGATAATACGAAGGATATACGAAACCTCGACTTATCGAAGATGCGGTTGAAGTAGGAAGGTCATCGTATTATATGCGTGAAGAATAGGGTGTTTTAAAACCCGTTTGCCGATTTCTTTTTAGGCACGGATTACACGGAAAACACGGATGAACTTGAAAAGAGCCGTGAAATTCGTGTAGTCCGTGCCTAAAAAATATTGGTTTCTTGTTTGTTAAATCATTGTCAGTATATACAGATAGACCACCGCTGCGGGAATGGCCATTAGGGCGCTGTCAAAGCGGTCGAGCATTCCGCCGTGTCCCGGCAGGATGTTTCCGGAATCCTTGATGCCCAGTTGGCGTTTCATCAGCGATTCGGTCAGGTCGCCCCAGGTACCGAAAATAACCACGATGACTGCCAGTCCCGCCCATTGCCACATGGACATGAAAGGGAAAAAACGGGCAAATACAAAGGAAGAGGCGATGGAGAAAACCGCTCCGCCTATGCTGCCTTCCCATGATTTCTTGGGAGAGATGCGCTCGAACAGACGGTGCTTGCCTATTAAAGAACCTACGCAATATGCGCCTGTGTCACTCAGCCAGATAAATACAAAGATAGAAAGCGGCAGGATAGGATTGTAAGTCACGCTGCTCGTTTCCGGTGAATTCTGGAAAGCGAGTACATTCAGTAAAGCAAAAGGGAGAGCGATATACATTTGGCTCAACATGGAATAAGCCCAGTTGAGTACCGGATTCTTTTTCTTAAGGTATAATTCGCTTACCATCAGGTAAATGAGCAATACCAGATAAGGAATGAATATTTTGGAATCGGCAGCATCGATGCAGAATCCCATGAGAGCAAGGAACAGATAAGCTCCTCCCAGCATGGTGATGGTCCGGTTGATGGCTACTTCCCCCGATTGATTGACAAGATGACCGAACTCACGTATGGTCAAAGCACTGACAATAACGAAAAGTGTTCCGAAAGCCAGTGGATCGTACAGTATACAACCCACTATGATGGCTACAAATAATATTCCTGTTATGGCGCGTTGTAAAAAGTTGTTCTTCAAGGTGCTGTTACATTTTTAGTTTTGTGATGCCGCCGGTTCTTGTTGCGCATTGTCTTCTTGAGACTCTGTTGCTTGTGGAGTATCGGTATCTTCTCCATCCGTAGGGTGGGCGGTATTTTCTTGTTTGCTATTGGCTGCCATGATCTCTTCCGAACGGGAAGCCCAAGGACGTTTACCGAAGATTCGTTCTACGTCTTCGGCAAAGATTACTTCTTTATCGATCAGTAGCTGCGCCAATTCGTTGTGCTGCTCTTTGTGTTCCGAGAGGATTTGTTTGGCACGTTCATATTGTTCGTTAACCATTCTTTTCACCTCTTCGTCAATCAGTTCGGCAGTCTTTTCGCTATACGGACGTTGGAACGAATACTCATCATTATTATAATAGCATAAGTTCGGCAACTTTTCACTCATTCCCAAGTAGGCGATCATGCCATAAGCCTGTTTGGTCACACGTTCAAGGTCATTGGCAGCTCCACTGGATACGCGGCCAATGAAGAGATCTTCTGCTGCGCGTCCGCCCAGAGTGGCACACATCTCATCGAGCATTTGCTCTTTGGTGGTAATTTGCCTTTCTTCCGGCAGATACCATGCAGCTCCCAATGCGCGTCCACGAGGAACGATGGTTACCTTAATCAATGGGTTGGCATATTCCAATAACCAAGAGATGCTTGCGTGTCCGGCTTCATGCAAAGCAATAGAGCGGCGTTCGGCTTCCGTGGTAATTTTGGTTTTCTTTTCAAGTCCACCGATGATACGGTCTACAGCATCCAGAAAATCCTGTTTGCCTACGAATTTCTTTCCATGTCGTGCAGCTATCAGGGCTGCTTCATTGCATACGTTTGCAATATCAGCTCCCGAAAATCCGGGGGTCTGGCGGGCAAGCAGATCTACATCTACTGTATCGTCTATCTTGATGGGGCGCAAATGCACACCAAATACTTCCTTACGTTCGTTGAGATCCGGTAAATCTACATGAATTTGCCGGTCGAATCGTCCGGCACGGAGTAATGCTTTATCGAGTACATCCACACGGTTAGTGGCTGCCAGAATAATAACACCGCTGTTTGAGCCGAAACCGTCCATTTCAGTTAGCAGCTGGTTCAACGTGTTCTCACGTTCGTCATTGCCGCCCATCGCAGGATTCTTGCCGCGGGCACGTCCTACGGCATCAATCTCATCGATGAAAATGATACATGGTGCATTTTTCTTCGCGTCAGCAAACAGGTCGCGCACACGGGAGGCACCGACGCCGACGTACATCTCGACGAAATCGGAACCAGAAATCGCGTAGAACGGCACACCGGCCTCACCGGCACAGGCACGGGCCAGCAGCGTTTTGCCGGTACCCGGAGGGCCGACAAGCAGTACGCCGTGCGGAATGCGTGCGCCGAGGGAGTTGAACTTATTCGGGGCCTTCAGGAACTCAACGACCTCCTGCAGCTCGGCCTTTTCCTCATCGGCACCGGCCACATCGGCAAAGGTTGCCTTGCGCTGGTTCTCCTGCTGATCCTTGACCTTAGCGCGGCCCACATTCATGATGCCGCCACCCGCGCCGCCGCGGTACATCGACATGAACAGCATACCGATGCTGCCGATCATTGCGACGTAGAAGATGATCTCCAGCCAGGGAATGCTCGTCTTGGCGGCGACGTAGTCAAACACCATCGGCGCATCCGGGTTGGCCGCGTTGTACTCGTCAACAAAATCGGAGATTTTGCCGGTGTTGAAGTCGCCGCCGTAGGGCAGCTTGTAGGTCATATAGACGGTGCCGCCGTTGGCGGGCAGGGCGTTATCGTCCGAGCTGTACACGCCGGTCAGCAGACCGCCGGTGGGCAGGCTGGCTGCAGCGTTGGACTCCGGCAGAGCAGCCTTGCCCTCCTTGAGCCACAGCTCCAGGCTGCCGGTGCCAAGGTCCAGACGGAACGATGTCACCTGCTGATTTTCAAAGTAATAGTAAATCTCGGAGTAGGTCGTGTCCTTGCTGCCGGACGCTGCCAGCAGCGGCGAAAGGCTGACGATGAACAGGACCAACACCATCAGGACGGCTACCACGAGGATGCCGCTGAATTTCGGTTGTTTTTGCTTCAAGAAATCAACTCCTATCCGGTGTGCACACCGGGCATTTTATCATTCGCCGGAATATACTTCCGGCTTAAGAACACCCACATAGGGCAGGTTGCGGTACTTTTCGTCGTAGTCCAGACCATAGCCGACCACGAACTCATCCGGCACTTCAAAGCCGCAGTAGTCCGGCTCTATGTCGGCCATGCGGCGGCTGGGCTTGCTGAGGATGGTGCAGATCTTCACGCTGCCGGGGTTGCGCATTTTCAGCACCGGAACCAGCTTGGACAGCGTGATGCCGGTGTCCAGAATATCCTCAACGATCAGCACGTCCCTGCCGGTCAGGTCGGCATCCAAGTCCTTGATGATCTTGACAAGGCCCGTGGAGGACGTGTTGGCACCGCCGTAGCTGGAAACGACCATAAAGTCGATGGCGCAGGGAATCTGAACCGCGCGCATCAGGTCCGCCATAAAGACGACGGAACCCTTCAGGATTGAGACCAGAAGCAGGTCTTTGCCCGCGTAATCGCGGCTGATCTGTGCGCCTAGCTCGTTGACCTTGGCCTTCAGCGCATCTTCCGATACAAGAATGTGGTCAATATCATTGTCCATGCTGTACATCAGAGTTATGCCTCCCCTGTTTTTTCTGTCCGCACCGTCAGTACCTCGTGGGTGTACTCATCGGGGGCACATCCCTCGGCAAAGCCGCAGCCCCACAGCCACAGCACCTCACTGCCGTCAGCCAGCAGCGGGAGCAGCGGCCTTTCGGCCTGCGGTATACCAAGTTCATTATAATATTTTTTGAGTGTTTTTCGCAGATGGCGTCCTGCCGGGCGGAAGAAGTCCCCCGGCTGCCGTGTGCGCAGAATAGCATTCCCCTGTATTTTAGCACAATCTGCGCAGCAGTTTAAGTCTTTTTTGAAAATTGGTTGATTTTTTAGAAAATCTTCATACTTTACGACCTGAAATTTCACAAAATAACCACCCGGAAGGTAAAAATCACCCGGTTCAAAGGGCTGCGGCGGCGCGGGAAGGGTCTGAGAGCCCTCCTGCGTCAGGCAGACGAGCAGACCGTCCTGTATTTTATAGTTTACGTCCGGGGTCAGCTGAACAGCACCCTCCCCCTTTAAAACAAGGAAGTGCAGCAGGCTGATATACTTTTCCTCGGCGTCGCGCACGGGGCTGACCAGCGCGTACAGCGCGGCGTCCAGCACAGGTCCCTCGGCGCGGCGCAGGACCGTGACATCATAGCCGCCCGGCACAGTGGCCGCCTGCAGAAGGGCGGCGGCCTCGCCGGTCAGCCAGTCGTCCAGCGCGCGCATCTGGCGGCAGAGCCGCGCAATGCTGCGCTCGGCGGCGGGGTTGGCGTATTGCAGCGCCGGGATGGCATCATGCCGGATGCGGTTGCGCGCATAGACGTCCTGGTCGTTCGTCTCATCCCGGATATAGTGTTGCCCCAGCGCGGCACAGTATGCCTCGGTGTCGGCGCGGGTCAGGCAGAGGCAGGGCCGCACATAGCAGCCGCGGCGCGGCGGGATGCCGGTCAGCCCGTGCAGACCCGTGCCGCGCGCCATGCGGAAAAGCACCGTTTCAGCCTGGTCGGACATCGTGTGGGCCGTGGCAATGACGGCCTCCTCCCGCGCGGCCAACTCATCGAACCAGCCGTAGCGCAGACCGCGGGCCCAATCCTCGCTCGGGCGAGGCGGCACCTCTATGCCTTCCTGCACGGCGTCATACAGGAACAGCTCCACGCCGTTCCGGCGGCAGAAGTCCGCCACAAAGTCGGCATCGCGGCGGGCGGTCTCGCCCCGGATACCGTGGTTGACGTGAGTCGCCAGCACCTCGATCTCCAGCGTGCGGCGATGGCGCAGTAAAAAAAGCAACAAAGCCATCGAGTCTGCCCCACCGGAGCAGGCCGCAATGACTCTGTCGCCAGACTTGAACAGACCCTGTCGGCGGCAGTTGTCCAACAGAGCCTCATCCATACGCTGTACAGTTTTTTCCGCGTCAGAACTCATGGGTCACATCCAGATTGCTGAAGCGCGTGTGCGCGCCGTCCCAGCCCAGACGGACAACGCTCGTCTCGCCGTGACGGTTTTTGGCTACGATGCACTCGGCCTCATTCTCATTGGCCTGGTTTTCCTCGCCGTTCTGGGCATTGTAGTAGGCCGCGCGGTAGAGGAACAGCACGATGTCGGCATCCTGCTCGATAGAGCCGGAGTCGCGCAGGTCGGAAAGCTGGGGCCGGTGATCCGAGCGGCCCGTCGTCTTTTCCGCTGCACGGGACAGCTGGGAAAGCGCGATGACTGGTACGTTCAGCTCTTTGGCCATGATCTTGAGGTTCCGGGTAATGTCACTGATCTCCTGCACGCGGCTCTCGGTGCGCTTGGCACTCTGCATCAGCTGCAGGTAGTCGATGATAACAAGCCCGATTTTTTCCTTCTTGGGATCCTGGTTGATCGTGCGGATCTTTGCCTTGATCTCCGGCACCGAGATACCGGAGGAATCGTCCATGTAAATCGGAGCGTTGTAGAGCAGCGACGTGGCCTGTGCAAAATCGTTCCAGTCGGAGTTGTTCAGACGGCCCGTGCGGAATGCCTGGCTGTCGATGTTCGCCGTGCTGGAAAGAATGCGGTCCGTCAGCTGTTCGCAGGTCATTTCCAGACTGAAAATGATCGTCGGCACCTTCTGCTGGCGGGCAACGTTTGTTGCAATGTTCAGCGCAAACGAGGTCTTGCCCATACCGGGGCGGGCGGCCAGAATAATCAGGTCCGAGCGGCCCAGCCCGGTCAGGACCGTGTCCAGATAGTTGAAGCCCGTGGGGATACCGGCGAACTTGTCGCGGTCCGCGCCGCTCAGCTTCTGCATCGTGTCGATGACCTCGAGAATGGACTCGCGGATCGTCTTGACGCCCGACTTGTCGCGCCCGGAACGGATGTCGTAGATCTTCTGCTCCGCGCTTTCGAGCAGAAGATCGGCGTCCTCGCCGGAGGCGGTCTCGTTCAGGATGGACCGGGCGGCGTCGATCAGGCGGCGGCCCTGGTACTTCTCCTTGACAATTTTAAAATAGGAATCAACGTTCGAGACCGAGGGCAGTGTCTCGGCGATGCGGGCCAGATAGACCTTGGCGTCGTCGGCGCTGGCAAACGTTTTGTTGCTGGCAAGCGCATTGACAAGCGTGACAATGTCAACGGCCTCGCTCTCGGTGTAGAGCGAGCGCATCGTCTCATAGATGGCGCGGTTCTGGTCCGAGTAGAACATCTCGGGCTCCATGTCGGTGATGAGGCGGTTCAGCACCGTTTCATCCACCAGCGCCGCGCCCAGCACGCTCTGCTCGGCCTGCATGCTGTAGGGCATCTGGATGCCCAGGCTGGCAAGGCTTACTTCTTCATTTTTCGGCATAGCGGACATCCTCCTTCCCTGCCAGACGGCAAATTACAGCTCCTCGACCTTCAGCTTGAAGGGTGCGACGACACCGGCGTACAGGCGCACGGAGGCATCATAGCTGCCGAACTCCTTGATGGCGGAAGGCAGCTCGACCTTCTTTTTGTCGATTTCGGTGCCGGTCAGGGCGGTCAGCAGCTCGGCAACCTCCTTGCCGGTGACCTTGCCGTACAGCTTGCCGGATGCACCGCCCTTGACCTTGGCGGTCACGACCTGGCCCTTGATCTTGGCGGCCAGCTCCTCTGCGGCGGCGCGTGCTTCGGCCTCGTGGTGGGCCTTGGCCTCGCTCTTGGTGCGGGCCTGGTTCAGCGCTGCGGCATCCGCGGGGGCTGCCAGGTTGCGCGGGAACAGGAAGTTGCGGGCGTAACCGTCCGAAACCTCGTGGATCTCGTCTTTTTTGCCGATGGTCTTGACGTCCTGTTTGAGAATGATCTTCATAAGGGTTTCCCTCCCAAAATTTTTATCACAATTACCGCGCAGTATTTTCCTTTTGCGCCGCGCGGTAAAGGTCGATTTGTTCACGGATGCGGTGCTCCGCATCCTGCAGCGTGCAGTTCTGGAGCTGAGCGCCCGCCATCATCAGATGGCCGCCGCCGCCCAGCGGCTCCAGAATGACCTGCACGTTCAGCGCGCCCATGCTGCGCGCCGAGATATTGACGCCGTCGTTTTTGGCGACTGCCACAAAGCTGGCATCGACGCCGTTGATGGTCAGCAGATCGTTGGCTGCCATCGGCAGCACAACGTTCATACCGGCCTCAAGCTCATCCGACAGGGCAATGGCACAGCCCTTGTATATGTAGGCCGCCTCCACAATGTGGGCGCGGGCCTCGTACTCCTCTTTTGAGGTGTTGAACAGCAGCTTGGTGTCAGCGGTCTGGGCACCGCGGCTGCGCAGCCAAGCAGCAGCCTCAAAGGTGCGCACGCCGACATGCAGCGCAAAGCTGCGGGTGTCCAGCATGATGCCGGCCAAAAGTGCCTGGGCCTCCAAAGGTGTGATGTTGTTTTCCTTCGGCATGAACTGCAGAAGCTCACACACCAGCTCGCTGGCGCTGGACGCATAGGGCTCATGGTAGATCAGCGTCGGGTTGTCGATGTGGCCCACCGCCATGCGGTGGTGGTCGATGACGACGACGCGCTTGCACTTTTCGTAGATCTGCTGGCTTTCCAGCAGGCGCTTCTGGTAGGTATCGACGACGATCAGCAGCGTATTCGGCGTGATGACGTCGAGCGTCTGATCGGGGGCGATAAAGTCGTGGCCCTCGCCTGCATCAAGAAAAGTCTTGAGCAGCGGCCCTGCGAGCGTAGCCTCGCTGTTGATGGCGATGACCGCGGGCACATCGCACATTTTGCAGATGCGCAGCACGCCGATGGCGGAGCCGACGGCGTCGAGGTCACTCATGCGGTGCCCCATGATGATGACGCTGTCGCTGCGCTTGATGAGGTCGCACAGCGCGTTGGCAATAATGCGGCTGCGGACGTGGCTGCGCTTCTCGACGCCGTGGGAGATACCGCCGTAGAACTCAAAGCCGTCAACGGTCTTAACGGCGGCCTGGTCACCGCCGCGGCCCAGGGCAATGTCGATGCTCTCGCGCGCCATCTGGTGGCATTCCTGCAGGGTCTTTCCGCCGTGGCCGACGCCGATGGACAGCGTGGTCAGCCCGCCGGGATGCAGCGCACGGACCTTATCGAGGATGTCAAAGCGCTCCGCCAGCATCCAGCGGACGTCACGCTCCTCCACCACTGCGATGTAGCGGCTGTTCGTGACCTTGCGCAAAAAGCCGGTGCTGCGCCCGATGTATTTCTCCAACAGGCTGTTGATAGCCTCCAGCTCCTTGGCCTGCTCACTGTCCTTCATATCGTCAAACAGCTCGTCATAGCTGTCGATGACGATGATGAGACAAGCCGGGCGGCTCTCGTTGTACTCGTCGAGCGTTTCTTTATAAAGCGTATCATTGATGAGATACACAAGGCTGGCCCCGCGGCTGCCCTTGGCTGAGCCTGCATAGGCCGTAAAGCGGCGCTCCCCCACTTTCAGGTCCTGCCCGTGCGGGCGGGAGCAGACAGCCAGATCCAGCTCCGGCAGAACGCGATTCACCGGGCGGGTCACCGCGTCGTAATCGTTCAGCACATCCTGCCTGAAATACTGGTTGTACCACAAAACGCGCCCGTCGTTGACAAGCACCGTGGGGATAGGCAGATTTGCCAGGCTGTACTGGATACGGCTGTTCTCAAAATCGGTGCTGCAAAGCTGCCTGGCCAGAAACGCGCGCAGGCGGCGGCGCTGGTAGAGCACTACACAGAGCGCGATCAGTACCAGCACCGCAGGCACGGCCAGCAGGGCAGGCTGCGTCAGGGCCACCGGCACGACCATCGCGGCGATGGCGACCAGCAGCAAAAGCAGCAGGGCGGCAATATCCAATCCATCCTTGTGTTTCATCGTACACTCCCCTGTTCAGGAAAACAATTACACTTCCAGCAGAATTGGCAGGATCATAGGGCTGCGCTTGGTGCGGCGGGAGATATAGCTCGACAGCGCCTCGCGCACGCGAGCTTTGACGCTGGCCCAGTCGTGCAGGTTGTCGGCCAGGCTGCGGTCCAGGGCCATCTCCACCTGGGTGCGGGCTCCCTCCATCAGCTCCTCGCTCTCACGCACGTAGACAAAGCCGCGGCTGACGAGATCGGGGCCGGAGAGAACCTGTCCGTTGCTGCCGTCGATGGCGGCGGTCACAATGATGATGCCGTCCTCCGACAGGTGGTGGCGGTCCCGCAGGACCACGTTGCCTACATCGCCGACGCCGTAGCCGTCGACCATCACAGCGCCCGCCGTAACAGTGTTCTCAACGGTCATGCCATCCGCGGAAAGGCGGATGTTCTGGCCGTTCTCGGCGATATAGATATTCTGCTTCGGGATATAGCCCAGATGCTCCGCGGTCTCGGCGTGGCGCTTGAGCTGCTTGAACTCACCGTGCACGGGCAGGAAGAACTGCGGGTGGGCCAGCGTCAGCATGAGCTTCTGCTCCTCCTGGCAGGCATGGCCGGACACGTGGGTGTCGTACATATTTTCGTAGATGACCTCGGCCCCAAGGGTCAGCAGGCCGTTGACGACCTTGGTGACGGTCTTTTCATTGCCGGGGATCGGGCGGGCCGAGATAATGATGAAGTCATTGGGGCCGACGCGCACCTGACGGTGGCTGGCCTGCGCCATGCGGGACAGCGCGCTCAGCGGCTCGCCCTGGCTGCCGGTGGTGATGAGCACGACCTTCTCCGGCGGGTATTTGTTGATTTCGTCAATCGTGATAAGCACATTATCCGGCGCGTGCAGGTAGCCCAGCTCGCGGGCCATCTCGGTGTTGGAGACCATGCTGCGCCCACTGACGGCGACCTTGCGGCCCGACTCAATCGCCAGGTCGATGATCTGCTGCACGCGGTAGATGTTGGAGGCGAACGTTGCCACGATGATGCGGCGCTTACCGGCCTTGGCAAACAGACGGCGCACGCCTTCGGCGACGGTCTGTTCAGTGGCGGTAAAGCCCGGACGCTCTGCGTTGGTGGAATCTGCCAGCAGCGCCAGCACACCCTTGCGGCCATACTCGGCAATCGTGGGCAGGTCGGTCACGGCGTCGCC
>ENA-OOZY01002073-OOZY01002073.1-human-gut-metagenome-genome-assembly--contig:-NODE-2073-length-10938-cov-3.603051_pt1 | contig 10938 bp, 10 predicted proteins | sample MGYA00241047_ERZ501410 | MGnify/ENA primary metagenome ERZ501410 (study PRJEB25962, sample SAMEA2042621) | human gut metagenome | biome: human gut; feature: human-associated habitat; material: faeces... | reverse complement strand
TAAAAATAATAAAAAGTCAATATATAAAAAATAATTATCATAAGATATATAGAAATATGGGAGAACATGAAAAATGAAGATATAGGGACAGTGCGTGCCTGTAAGCGGCCGAAATTAGGAATTGCCGGATAAGGTACATAGACATCGAAATAATTTTCTGAAAATTCTATCCACTTGCGCTTGCAATGAGTAAAATTCAATTAAATAGTTAATCTTCTTTTGGCTGAAAAGCTGAATGATGACTTGTTGACGGTTTCGGTGGTCCGGGAGGGAAAGCCGGAAGGACTGTTTCGGAGCCTGGTGCAATACGGATTTATTTACGGTTGAAAAGAGGTTTGAAGGCGTATATTATGTGAATGGACTTCATCTCCCGGCACAGATCGTTGTGACAAAGGAGCTTGACCATAAAAGGCACAGGAGTTTAAGGGTTCTTTCAGAGGATGCGCTGGAAGAAGACGCCAGGGTGTTTATATAGGATGCCCGTAAGCTTACCGATCAGGGCGATTTTATTAATGTGGATGCGATCCTGCAGGTGAGTGTGTCGGTAAATTATGATCTGTATAATGAATTGAAAAGGAGTTTCCAGAGATGTGTGAAACGATGAAAACATTAATGAAAGATGAAATGATGGAAGTACAGAGAGAGGGAGAAGTGGTAGGAGAAGCAAGAGGCGAGATGAAAAAGGCGAAGGAAACCGCCTACAAGCTTGCTATCATGAACTTTCCGGTAGAAAAGATAGCAAAGGTTGTAAAAGGCGCTTCGGAGATGGTGAGAAGAGGGCTCTCCGAGAAACCGTCTGCGGCAAGGTAAGAAATAAATGGTAGAAATGTAGATGCCCCCTGTGGTTTGGATCACTGAGAGACTGACGATTTGGCCACAGGAGGTATTTTTATGTTCATAGGTTAGCATTAACTATTTGATAGTATCCACACGAATCGGCATTCTTTGCGAGGTAAGTAGGTAATCATCAGGCAAATTGGCGGATCAGGGAAGAAATTCCAGCATTATGACATTTGATAGTTAGTCCAGCCCATATTCTTTCAAAAGTCTCTGATAATAAACTGGATCAGAGGCAATACGTTCCAGATCAGCGATACGTCTATCCTGCACCAGGAGAAGAGCAAGCTGGGTAGCAGCTTTTTGCGCATCTGCAGAGCCTTTGGAATAGCCTTCAGCGGAACCTTTGGAATAGCCTTCAGCGGAACCTTTGGAATAGCCTTCAGCAGAACCTCTGGAATAGCCTTCAGCAGAGCCTTTGCTGTAACCCTCCGCAATACCTTCATTTCTGGAGCAGCTCATATCCATAAAATAGCGTTCTCTGCTTTCTGCCTGCTGTTGGATTTTTTCTTTTTCGGAAAGTATCTTAAGATGACTGGCAGCTTCCCGGATAGCGTTGTTGTTTTCAGCGATCATGCGGATATCCTCCCATGTTTTTGCTCTGAAGAGGCATGCCCAGTGATAAAGCTCTGAGACACGCTCATTTTCCGTTGCGTTTTCTAACTGATTTAAGTTTAACATACGCAGAGAAAAATTTCTACTGAAAATATGGGGATGGCGTGTGTTTGTGAGCAGGTATTCACTGTAAAAATCGTCCATATCAGAGAAGGGCGGATCGGACAGGATACCGATATGGATGGCAGGAAGAAGCTGGCTGTAATCCTGTCCGCTCTTTATGTTGCAGAAAAGGCGGCAGAGATAGAAAAGCGCGCGGTTGCACCAGTTATCGAGATGCCCCATCTGCATCTCCAGGTTGATCAAACGGTTGTTGTTCAGTTTTACACGCACATCCATGATACAGGTCTTATCGTCAATGGATTCTCCGAGTATGATCGGATTTGTGATGACACATTCTATAATTTCTTCATAGGGAATCGGAAGCAGGGCGGACAGCAGAAGTTTGAGCGTTTCATTACTCTCCTGCAGCACTGCGCGGAACATATAATCGTTGGTCAGGCCGTATCGGATCGGACCGGATGCATGATTTAGATAGTCGAATTTATTTGTCATAGGGATACTCCTTTATGCGGGTGAAAAGTAACAGTAAACTGTGGTTGAAGCGTATTAAAAATTTTAGTACGAAAATAGTATCATAAAAATAATAAAAAGTCAATATATAAAAAATAATTATCATAAGATATATAGAAACATGGGAGAACATGAAAAATGAAGATATAGGGGACAGTGCGTGCCTGTAAGCGGCCGAAATTGGGAATTGCCAGACGGCCGAAATTGGGAATTGCCAGACGTTGACATCTTATTTGATTAATATTATAATACGCGTATGACCGTTTTCCGGGACAAACGCCCGGAATATGATGAATAGGCGGAGGAACTCTGGTTATGAAAAAAGTAATTGCAGGATTTTTGAAATACCGTTTCCTGCTCATGGAATTAGTAAAAAAGGGGATTAAATTAAAATACAGGCGTTCCTATCTTGGAATTATATGGACGCTGATCGAGCCGCTTCTGACGATGATCGTGCTTACGATTGTATTTGGTACGCTGCTTGGAAACAAGTCGGAGACGTTTCCGGTATATATTCTGACCGGCAGGCTGTTATATTCTATGTTTTCGGATTCCACGAAGGCGGCGATGCGTTCGATACGTTCAAACAGTGCAATGATCAAAAAGGTTTATGTTCCAAAGTACCTGTATCCGCTTTCCAGCGTGATCTTCAACTATGTGATATTTCTGCTGTCGCTGGTAGTTTTGTTTATCGTTGCGCTGGTAGTTGGAGTTTATCCGACATGGTACCTTCTTCAGGCGGTAGTGCCGCTGCTGAACCTGTTCCTGCTATCTCTGGGGATCGGCATGATTTTAGGCACATTTTCTGTGTTCTTCCGGGATCTGGAGTATATCTGGAATGTTGCGCTTATGCTGATTATGTATATGTGTGCGATTTTCTATTATCCGGAGAGACTGCTTGAGTCGGGATACAGCTTCATATTGAAGTATAATCCGCTGTACTGTATTATTGATAACTTCCGTTCGGCTGTATTTGGTTCCCCGATGAATACCGGATATTTGCTGTATTCCTTTGGGTTTGCTATTGCCGCTCTGGTGATTGGCTTTGGGGTATTTTATAAAAAACAGGACAGATTTGTTCTGCATATCTAGGAGAAAAGATGAGTAATACTGCGATAAAGGTTAATGATGTCAGCATCCGTTTTAATCTCAGCAGTGAGAAAACGGATAACTTAAAGGAATATGTGATCAAGCTTCTGAAAAAAGAGATTAAATATGATGAATTTTGGGCGCTGCGGGATATTTCGTTTGAACTGAAAAAGGGAGAGCGCCTTGGAATCCTGGGATTGAACGGTGCTGGAAAAAGTACGCTCCTGAAGATTATTGCCGGGGTATATAAGCCGACGGTGGGTACCGTGGAGAAGCATGGAAAGATTGCGCCGATGCTGGAGCTTGGCGCCGGATTTGATATGCAGTATACCGGGGCGGAGAATATATTTTTGTATGGTTCGGTTCTGGGATTTTCGCGTGAATTTCTGGAAGAGAAATATGATGAAATAGTAGAATTTTCGGAGCTGAATAAATTTATTGATGTTCCGCTGAAAAACTATTCTTCCGGTATGCGCGCAAGGCTCGGGTTTTCGATTGCCACAGTTGTAGAACCGGATATTTTGATCCTGGACGAGGTTTTATCCGTAGGAGATGCAAAATTCCGTAAGAAGAGTGAAAGAAGAGTCATGGAAATGTTTGATAAGGGCGTAACGGTTCTGTTTGTATCGCATTCGCTGGAGCAGGTTCAGCGCCTGTGTGATAAGGCGATGATACTGGAGCATGGACAGATGATCGCTTACGGAGATACGGCAAAGGTGTCAAAAATCTACGAGAAGAAAACCAGATAGAAGTGAGGAGATAGTATGGGAGTTTCACCAGAGACGCATTACGAAAATGCGAAAAATGAATTGGAAATCCTGGATGTGCTGATTCAATACCGGGATATTGCAGAGACATACCGTACTGCGGCTTCGGAGATGAAAGCGGCCGGGGACTATAAGGATGCCCCGGCATTAGCAAAAGAATATCTGCGAAAAGCGGAAGAGACGGAGCAAAATGGCAAAGAGCAGTTATATGTAAAGGCATGCGATCGGATGCAGCAGGCGCATTCCTCGATAGACCGGAAGCTGGCGATCGATTTGTTTGAGCGGATCAGTGGATATAAGGATGCCGACGCGCTTGCAGAGCAATGCCGGCAGAAGAACAAGAAGAGCAGTCAAAAATCCGGCATTAAAAATATGCTGGTTATTGCCGGATTGGGGATTTTGATTATTTGTGCTGCCGCATTTCTTTTTTCGCCGCAGCGAAAATATAACCAGGCGCTTGCTCTGATGGAGCAGGAGGACTTTTCCGCAGCGCAGGAGATATTGGATGGCCTGGAAGGATATCGTGACAGTGAGGAAAAAGTTTCGCTGTGCAAAGAAAAAATAGCTGAGCGTAAGCGGGCGGAGGGATTGAAGAATCTATCGAAGGCAAAGGTTGGTGCGGAGGCTGTTTTTGGACCATATACCTGGAAGGTCCTGGAGAAGGATGATGAGGCGATGATCCTGATCGCGGCTCACTCCGGGAAGGTCAAAGAGCTTACAGAGGTTGCCTACCATGAAAACGATGAAGATGTGACATGGGAGAACTGTTCGCTGCGGCCATGGCTGAACGGCACATTTCTGGAGGACTTTACGGAGGAAGAAAAGGCCAGGATCCTGCTGACAGATGTAAAGAATGAGGGAAGCAATCCATACGGAATTGACGGAGGGGCGGATACGCAGGATTATGTGTATCTTTTGAGTGCAGAAGAGGCGCAGAAATACGCGGAGGAGATAGCTTCGATAAATCTGAACTGGCTGCTGCGGACGCCGGGCAATGCAAAGGACACGGTTGCCTATGTAAGCTCGGATCATGCGGTAATGGAATATGGGTGTCCGGTAGATTGGGACAAGTTTGACATCTGCCCGGTGATCAGGGTATCGGTAAAATAAGGGATGTTAAATATCGGATGTCGGAATACTTTGAAGTTATAGTCGAAACGGCTGGAATCAGCAATATTATATTGCTGATTCCAGCCGTTTAAATGGATATGCTCCCATGTTCTGGCTTTGATAAGATTTAAAAAAATTATTTAATTGTTTTAGCAATAGTCTCAATTACTTTGGGCGCTTCTTTTACAATCACTTCCCCCGCTTTTTTGATAAGATTCGATATACCACCACGAAAGGACGGGCTGTTTGTTATACGGTTAAGGTCATTAATATTCATATGTTTCCTCCTCGATTATTTTTTTATTTTAGATATTAAACACTTTAATTTTGCATACAGCAGCAAAACACGGATGAGCCGGCACTGGGAGCGGTTCCCTGGTGTTTCTATTTTGGAAAGAAGCTGTTTTGTTTCCCGGGAGCTCTGCGATATCTCGCTGAATCTTCTAAGGTAGCAAAGAGCAGTGAATTTATAGTACAACAGAGGCGGAACCAATACTGTTCTTTCCGATGGGATCATGGAATGCTCGATAGCTTTAAGACCTTCATTGCAATATTGATCCACCTTTTTGTAGTGCTCAGTTTTTTCTCCTTTTTCCACCGCATTTTCTGACATTTGCCAGTGCAGCTTTGCAAGCAAAGTGTAGTTCAGGGAAACCAGTACATGATTTTTCAGTTTAAGCTGGTTTAAAACGATATCTAATGATTTGTGAAGCTGCCGGGCGGCTTCTTTGGCGCACTCCTGACCGGTACAGCTGCTATAGTACCAACCGAGACCATTTGACGCAAAGGCAATATCGGGATGAGGCGTTTTGCCGTATAATTCCGTAAGTAAAGCTGCTGCCTCTTCAAGCGATCTTAAAGTATCTTCGTTACTCTCAGACAGCTCGATCTGAAGGCGTCCAAGATTGACTTTTGCATGTGCATAAGCAGGTACTTTTGTCAGAGATGATTCCGTAATATCTCGATACTGCTTCTCTGCGGCAGTATAATCTCCTTTTTGATACAGGATATGTCCTTTGATGTTGCCAAGCTCCATCTGATACTCAAGTATTTCTTCTTCTGATAACCCCTCCTTTTTCATATTTTCGAGCTGTGCGGCTGCTTCTTTTGCTGCCTGCTCACACATGGCTGCAATTTCAAGATCTTCATACAGGTATGCTTCTGTCAGCCGGAAATGGAAATAGCGTATGGGAAAACAAGCTTTTAGCATTGCGGCGGGAGGTTTTATGCTGTCCAACATCTGCCGGACATACGGATAATCCCTTTTTGTTTCGTATAAAGATGCAAGAGCCAGAGAAGCGGATAGATGAAGCTCCTCACTGTAAGCGCTGTTATCTGCAACCTGTTTCAGATATTGCTGCGCAGTATTAAGATTACCGATGCGAAGGTGATATTCGCCGCATATGACATACAGAGAGCCTGTGGTCTCTGCGTTGGTAAAACGAATATCACTGAAATTTGAGAGAAGCCAGTGAGTATGCATAATGGCGTCTCTGTGCTGAAAAAGGGCATATGAGCCGGGAACAACGGACAATAATTCATCCTGCAGCATCCTGGACAGTTTTTTCAGGTAGGTATGTTTGGCATCCCGGGGAAATACCCGGCTTATGTTACTCTGAGTCATCTGGTTTATTGACATAGAGGAACTATATTCTTTATCGACCAGAGAAAAGCTGCGGATAATCCTCATTCCGTCATTAAAGCGCTCGCGTGTAAATCCGGTCAACTGCATCAAATATGGCGCCTGGATATAGTCGGGATTCAGGATAGAACACCAGTACAGCAGGCAAAGCGCATCTTTATATTGCTGATCTACTTTGGCGTGTTCCTGCAGATGGAGATAGATTTTTTGAAACACGTCCCATATTCCGTTTTTTTTTCCGCCTGAACAATTTCATGGAAATAGTGCTCAATATCTTCGCCTGTTTCCGTGATATAAGAAACAGCCTGATTCAGCTGCAGCGGATTCCCGCCGCAATAATGATTTAATTGAGACAAAATATCTATATCCAATTTACTCTGCAGATCAGGATTCCTGTTTATAAAAAGATGATATGCTTCTGTATCCGAGAGACCGCGGAGACTGATAACATGCATACCGGCTTTGAACAGATTGCTGCGGCGGGTGGTGATCAGATAGCGTCCCGATTCCGGAAGCGATGCAATGTAATCAAAAATCTCATCATCTGCTGCATTATCGAAAACGACAAGATAATGGCTCCTTTGACGGAGTGCCTCAGAAAACAGAGCACGGTAATCTCTTGGTATAATTCGGACGGTATCAGAAAACAGGCTGCCGTTCCATTTTAGGAAATCATAGAGACTCTGCTGAAAATTTTCTTCGGTGGTACAGTTCAGGAAAATGATATCCTCCTGTGCAGCCTCGCGGCAATGACGGAGAGCAAGGTGAGTCTTGCCGATCCCGTTTGCTCCGCTGAGTATGACAAATGGAGATCTGGAAAATGCATCCGTAATTTGCTGTAATTCCGAATCGCGTCCAATGGTTCCGATGAGCTGTGTAAAAATTCCTTCCGGCAAATAAGAGTGGCAAAAGCGGACCCCGGCAAGTTCTGCCAGCTCATGCAGGATCTGATAAAACCCGGAATAGTCATTGCCTTTTACGGTATACCAGATTGGTTTTACGCCAAGCTTCCATACCCTTTTCTGCTCAGCGATAAACAGGGCTTCATCAGTGGGGGCTTCCAGTATGGCATAATGGCAGATGTTAGGCTCACGTTTAAATAAATTTTCTAAAAGACCAACAACTTTATCTGATCTCAGGCTTGCGCCAATAAACAGCAGCATCTTATATTTAAGGAAAACAGAAAATAATTCCATGAAAGAATCGTCTGTGTCCCTGTACAGGGCATCATATTGCTCCTGTGTCAGTACCCAGGAATCTTTTTTATCTATATCACCGTGAATCTTCCAGAGACATGGCGCTGACTGTACCATGCGGTCCTGGATAAAGCCGACTTCTTTTGACAGACCTACTGTGAGCGCGGTGCCGCTTCTTCGGTATAGCCATTCCAGTACCTGATCCAGATTTGTTGTAATTATGGGACCGTGGAAAAGACGCGGTAACTCAAAAACTGCCGGATTTAATTTGTCCGGAGAGATTTTCCGGCTGTCAAAAATAGTTTGTGTCTTATCAAAAAAAGCCCTTCCATATTCCTCCTGGAGAAATTGAAGAACTGCCTCATAATTGCAGACCGGCTTTCCGAGCTGCTCCTGTACATAAGCACAAGTCTTTTCGTCGCCCGGTTCAATCAGGCATTCAATATATTTTGGCCATGTAGGAAATATGGCAGCAGAAATGCCGGCACCGAAAAAAGGGATGACCTGCTCCCTGCGAATTTTTTGTGCAAGATCTCGTAAATTTTCTTTATTATTGTAATTAAAATCCATCTGTTTCCTCTGACACGTTTTTAGTATAAACTAACTGTGGGCATTGAATTTCTTTACATTTTATATTTATTATAAAGCGTACTGTTACAAAATGCCTACCAAATAAGGTAGCAGCGGCATAAAAGTATTTTAAGTCTATAAAAGTTTAATAAAGGCTAAAGTATGGAAATATATGCCAATTATCCGTAAGATAAAAGAAAATTTTTACAAAGGAGAGGTGCATTATGAAAGATAAGATCGAAGATCTGCTCTATAGTGTGGGAGCATTCCAGCATTATAAAGGATATTCTTATTTTGTGCAGGCGGTAGATCTGGCAGCGAAAGAGCCGGATCGTCTGACAGATGTATGCAAGGAAATCTACGCGCCCATTGCAGAGAAAAATCATACGACTGTTTCAAATGTAAATAAAAATATCCGTACGCTTCGCGACCGTTTCTGGGAAAACGGAGGCAAAGAACGGCTTATTGAATGGACAGGCTGCGCTGCATGGGAAGAGCAAAAGCCGTATCCGAAGGAATTTATCGGAATTATGGTCCGTCTTTTGGAAGACGAGGCGAAAACGGATTGAGCAGGAGAATGACAATACGGGGAAAAAGAAGCTAGCGGCAGAGTTGTGGTGATAAATACAATTTTGCCGCTTTTCTTTACGCAAATTCCGCTGCTCACCTTTTAAATAGATTTCTTATTCGTTAAAACAATAGTATCATATGATATTTAAAATGTCAAGTAATTGATAAAAATATTTCAAAACAAAAAGTTACGATTCATATCAAGCCTGCAAAGCTGAAATAATATCTGGCGACATAACGCTGTGTGAAAATATTTTTTTGTGTGGAAAACCGTCATATCCTGTGGTATAATGCTTTCGAAATAGTTTATGGAAAACACAGAAGGGAAGTGCTGGCTATGAAAATGCTGTCTGTTGTTTTGCCGGCATACAACGAAGAAAAAATGATCGTCCGGGCTGCGCAGGAGGTAGGAAAGGTGCTGGAGAACGCCCGGATTTCTTATGAGCTGGTATTTGTGGACGATGGTTCGAAGGATGCGACCTGGAGACAGATCGAGGAGACTGCGAAAGAAAACCCGCATATCACGGGGGTTCATTTTTCGCGGAATTTTGGAAAAGAGGCGGCGATGTTTGCCGGGCTTGCCAACGCAAAGGGAGACTGCTGCGTTGTGATGGACTGCGACCTTCAGCATCCGCCGGAAACATTGGTGGAGATGTACCGTCTCTGGGAGCAGGGCTACGAGGTCGTGGAGGGCGTGAAGCGGACACGCGGAAAAGAGAGCGCGCTGCACAGGGCGAGCGCGGGAATGTTTTATAAGATTATCTCCAAGGCAGTGGGGATCGATATGTCACGCGCGTCAGATTTTAAGCTGATGGACCGGCGGGCAGTGGACGCGATCCTGGAGATGCCGGAGCGCAATGCATTTTTCCGGGCATTGTCCTCCTGGGTTGGTTTTCGTTCGGCTTCGGTGGAGTTTGATGTACAGGAGCGCACGGAAGGGGAGTCAAAGTGGTCAACCGGGGCGCTGATCAGGTATGCTGTTACGAATATTGTGGCATTTTCTTCCGCACCCATGCAGTTTGTTACCTTTGCCGGAATCGGGGTATTTCTACTCGGTATCATACTGGGGATACAGACCCTGGTGAAGTATTTCATGGGACATGCAGTGGAAGGCTTTACGACGGTGATCCTTCTTATTTTATTTATAGGAAGCATTATTATGATAAGCCTTGGTATTATTGGATACTATATATCCAAGATTTATGAGGAAGTAAAGGGCAGACCGCGCTATTTGATTTCCAGGAAAATTGATAGCCGGATAGAAAAGTAAGACGGATATGTTTGGAGGAAGAAACATGAAAGTTTTTGTGACAGGCGTCGGCGGACAGCTTGGTCATGATGTGATGAATGAGCTGGCGAAGCGCGGACATGCAGGTATCGGAAGCGATATCACACCGCAGTACAGCGGAATTGCAGATGGCAGCGCGGTGACGAAGATGCCGTATGAGCAGCTTGATATTACTGATGCGGCGGCAGTGGAGACGGCGCTTGCCGGGGCGGCACCGGATGCGGTGGTGCACTGCGCGGCATGGACGGCGGTCGATCTGGCGGAGGACGACGACAAGGTTGAGAAGGTGCGGCTGGTAAATGCGGTGGGGACGGCAAATATTGCCCGCGTGTGCAGGAAGCTGGACTGCAAAATGCTGTATCTTTCCACGGATTATGTGTTCGACGGACAGGGGACAAAGCCCTGGGAGCCGGACTGCAGGGATTACAGGCCGCTGAATGTTTACGGGCAGACGAAGCTTGAAGGCGAGCTTGCTGTGGCGGAGCAGCTACAGAAGTATTTTATTGTCCGCATCGCCTGGGTATTTGGAGTGAATGGAAAGAATTTTATCCGCACGATGCTGAATCTCGGCAAAAAATGCGATACGATCCGTGTGGTGAACGACCAGATCGGCACGCCGACCTATACCTTTGATCTTGCAAGGCTGCTGGTGGATATGATCGAGACGGAGAAATACGGCTA
>ENA-OOZY01002071-OOZY01002071.1-human-gut-metagenome-genome-assembly--contig:-NODE-2071-length-10963-cov-2.934268_pt1 | contig 10963 bp, 7 predicted proteins | sample MGYA00241047_ERZ501410 | MGnify/ENA primary metagenome ERZ501410 (study PRJEB25962, sample SAMEA2042621) | human gut metagenome | biome: human gut; feature: human-associated habitat; material: faeces... | reverse complement strand
AGCAGGTATGGCAGCAGGAGTGGCTTCAGGTGCCACACAGCAGGAGGATGCGTCAGGCTGGACATGTGAGTGCGGCCAGAAAAACACAGGTAAATTCTGCAGTAATTGCGGCAAGCCTATGCCACAGGAGATTACAGAGTGGACATGTGAGTGTGGACAAAAAAATACAGGTAAATTCTGCACAAACTGTGGCAAGCCATTACCTGTAAACACAGAGTGGACATGTGAGTGTGGACAAAAAAATACAGGTAAATTCTGCAGTAATTGTGGAAAACCAAGAGCATAAGATGTTGCAAAGCTGTAATCTTTGTGTTAAAATCTTTGAGTCAAGGACAAATGTCGGTGTGTGACAAACACACACCGGCCATTTTGGAGGTAACTAAATGGCGGAGAAATCAAACTACTTCGTTTTACGGGCAAAGGCTGTACCGGAGGTGCTGCTTAAAGTAGTTGAGGCAAAGAGACTGCTGGATTCGGGCAAGCTTGAATCTGTGCAGGAGGCAACAGATGCTGTTGGCATAAGCAGAAGCTCATTTTACAAATATAAGGATGATATTTTTCCTTTTTATGAGGGGCGTAAAGGAAAGACAGTGAATCTTGTCATTCAGATGGATGACGAGCAGGGCATACTTTCCGTTGTGCTTAAGTCGGTAGCCGATGCGAAAGCAAATATTCTTACCATACACCAAAGTGTACCGGTAAATGGCATTGCGTCACTCACGTTATCTGTGGATGTATTTCCGGATGTGGATGATATGGCAAAGCAGATTGAGTCCTTAAAGGGCATACATTACGTAAAAATTTTAGCCAGGGAGTAACAAAAAGATGAAGATTGCAGTTATGGGTTACGGCACAATTGGATCAGGTGTCGTAGAAGTATTAGAAATCAACAAGGAAAAAATCGCAAAGAGAGCAGGAGAGCCAATCGAGGTCAAGTATGTGCTTGATTTAAGAGAGTTCCCGGGTACACCTATCGAGAACAAAATAGTTCATGATTATAAGGTTATTGCAGAGGACCCTGAGATCGGTATAGTTGTAGAGACAATGGGAGGCGTTGAGCCTGCATTTACATTCGTAAAGGCAATGCTTGAGGCAGGAAAACAGGTAGCAACATCAAACAAGAACCTTGTTGCCGCAAAGGGCGCTGAGCTCATCAAGGTTGCCAGGGATCATGGAGTGAACTTCCAGTTTGAGGCCAGTGTCGGTGGCGGAATCCCTATTATCAGACCACTCAACAAGTGTCTTACAGCAGATGAGATTGAGGAAATCACAGGTATCTTAAACGGAACAACCAACTACATGCTTACAAAGATGACAGATGAAGGCGCAGACTTTGATGAGGTATTAAAGGATGCTCAGGATAAGGGCTATGCAGAGAAGGATCCTACAGCCGACATAGAGGGACACGATCCATGCAGAAAGATAGCCATTCTCACATCGCTTGTTGCAGGACAGCAGGTGGATTTCGAGGATATCCACTGTGAGGGTATCACAAAGATTACACCTGAGGATATTAAGTATGCAAAGGCAATGCACCGTGCAATCAAGCTTCTTGCTTCAAGCCGCAAGGTGGGTGACAGCTATACCTGTCTCGTTGCACCATATATGATAGATGACACACATCCGCTCTCAGGAGTGAATGGAGTGTTCAACGGCGTATTTTTACGCGGAAATGTGCTCGGAGATGCTATGTTCTACGGCAGTGGAGCAGGAAAGCTTCCAACAGCAAGTGCTGTAGTGGCAGATGTTGTTGATATGACAAAGCATCAGAACACAAATATTTATATCGACTGGAAGCCTGAGAAGCTCACACTTGTAAGCTATGATGACAGTGTAAACAGCTTCTTTGTGAGAACTGACTCACCAAAGAGCGAGGTTGAGGCTGTATTCGGACATGTAGACTACATTGAGGATGTGGTTGACGGCGAGTATGCATTCACAACAGGCGATATGACAGAGAAGGATTTTGCCGACAAGGCATCAAAGATAAACGTTATCAACAGAATCAGATTATAAAGGACAAAAATATGGTAAAAGGTTTATACACCGCTCACACCGGTATGGTTAATGAGATGAAGCGCATGGATGTTCTTGCGAACAACCTGGCCAATTCCGATACCTATGGATTTAAAAAAGAGGGAACCACCTCGCATTCATTTAAAAATGAGCTTGCTATAAAGATAAAGGATACGTCAAACTACGGACTGCACAAAAATCTGGGCAGCATGACATACGGAGTGCATCTCGGTGAGACGTATACCGACTGGGATGAGGGCAGCTTTAAGGTGACTGACAATCCTACCGACTTGGCTATCGGTGGAAAAGGCTTTTTTGCCGTTGCATTTACTGACAAATCAGGTCAGACAAGTGTAAAGTATACCAGAGACGGTGCTTTCAAGGTCAATGCTGACGGTTATCTGGTCACAGCAGACGGAGACCATGTGCTCAATGCGACAGGTGCGCTGAGTGGAGACGGCGGTGAAGCAAACTGGGTAAAGGTAGACCCGAATGAAAAGTTTTCGGTAAACTCACTTGGATATATCACACAGAACAATCAGTTAGTTGGCACTATCGGCGTTGTCGATGTGGATAACTATGACTATATTGAAAAATATGGTGAAAATCTCTACAATCTGACGGCCGGGGGTAATATTATAGCTTCCGATGCCGAAATAGAACAGGGAGCCTTAGAAACTTCAAATGTCAATGTGGTCAATGAGATGGTCAATATGATTACGATACAGCGTGCATATGAAGCCGGACAGAAGGTTATTACATCTATTGATGAGACATTAGACAAGGCTGTCAACAATGTAGGAAGAGTATAAGGAGATATGCCATATGATGAGGGCACTTTACACAGCCGCAACAGGTATGCGTGCTGAGCAGACAAATGTAGATACAATTGCAAACAATCTTTCCAATGTCAATACGACAGGCTTTAAGGGTCAGAGGACAGAGTTTAAGTCTCTTTTATATCAGACGATACAGACCCGTTCTACATCCGGAAATGGTGATGCAAAGCCGGTAGGAGCGCAGGTGGGGCTTGGTACCCGTGTGGCTGCAACCACATCCACTTATACTCAGGGTCCGCTCAATTCTACGGAGAAGCCTACTGATTTTGCTTTGGAGGGCGATGGCTTTTTTGCAGTGAGAGGTACTGACAATCAGACCTATTACACGAGAAACGGTGCCTTCACATGGAGCCAGTATGGAAACGGACAGACTATACTTACTGATTCACAGGGCAATCCTGTCATGGATACAAACGGTAATATCATAGCTGTGCCGGCAGGTGTGTCTGCTGAGAAGATGAGCTTTGGAGAGGATGGTGCGGTAGGTTATATGACGGCACAGGGCAATTATATTAATCTGAATCAGCGAATTGCTGTGTATCAGTTTAATAACCCGTCAGGTCTTGAAAAACAGTCAGGAAGCCTGCTTGCAGCAACAGCCAATTCGGGCAATCCGATGCTTGAAGCTGCAAACCCAGCTCTTAAAAACAGCAAGGTTGTGACAGGATATCTTGAGGGCTCAAATGTGCAGGTAGCTGACGAGATGGTTAATCTAATTGTGGCACAGCGTGCCTACGAGCTCAATTCAAAGGCCATCACAACAGCTGATTCGATGCTTGAGACAGCAAATAATTTGAGGAGATAGTAGCATATGGATATAAGCGCAGTATCAACACTTGCAAACTCAAATAATACATCTGCGGTGGCAGACAAGCTTAAGAATAACGTAAAAAATCTGTCATCAGACTCTACAGAGGACGAGCTCAAGAGCACACTTAAAGATTTTGAGTCTTATTTTGTGGAGCAGGTCATAAAGGAAATGAAGGATTCCATGACACTAAAGAGTGATGATGAGGATTCTTCTATGTCGCAGTACAAGGATATGTTCATGGACACTGTCATAGAGCAGATGAGTGATACGATAGTGGAGAAGTCCGGAGAAAACATCACACAGCAGCTTTATGAGCAGATGAAGCGCAATTACAATATTTCATAATAATTGATAATAAAAAGCCGGTTCGGCATGCTTGCATGTGGTTACCGGCTTTTTTAGTGCAAACTTAGTAATTGCAGATACGCATGCTCTAGGGTATAATATTAAAAAAATAAAACTATTCAGAGTCACAATAAAAACACACAGATACGGAGAAATTCAATTGGAAACCGAAACAGTCACAGGATACGTTGATCATATAATATACAGAAATGCAGAAAACGGGTATACGGTACTTGTTCTTGTAGTGAACGAGGAGGAGCTCACATGTGTGGGTACTTTTTCGGACATTGCTGAGGGTGAAAATATAGAGGCTCACGGTGAGTATACAGAGCATGCCACCTATGGCAGACAGTTTAAGGTAGTAAGCTTTGAAGAGAAGGAGCCGGAGGATGAGATGGCTATTGAGAGGTATCTGGGCTCAGGAGCCATACATGGTATAGGACTTGCACTCGCAGCACGTATTGTCAGGAGATTCAAGAAGGATACCTTCCGCATCATAGAGGACGAGCCGGAGAGGCTTGCTGAGGTAAAGGGCATCAGCCAGAGAAAGGCTATGGAGATTGCGGACCAGGTCAATGCAAAAAGAGACTTAAGGGAAGCCATGATTTTTTTGCAGCAGTACGGCATCAATATGAATCTGGCTGTGAAGATATATAATAAGTATGGCGGAGAGATATACAGCGTGCTCAAGGAAAATCCGTACCGCATGGCGGATGATATCGACGGAGTTGGTTTTAAAACTGCAGATGAGATAGCGGCGCGGGTTGGCATCAAGACTGATTCTGATTTTAGAATAAAAAGCGGTATACAGTATGTTTTGCAGCAGGCTGCCATGGACGGACACACATATCTGCCGATGGAGGAGCTTACGAGGCGTGCTGTATATCTGCTCGGAGTGGAAAGCTCGCAGGTTGAGGCACATTACATGAATCTGGCCATGGACAGGAAGATTGTCATGCAGCTAAAGGATGATATAACCCAGATTTATGCTAACACCTTTTATTATATGGAGGCAAACACGGCAGCCATGCTAAAGCAGCTTGATGTGACGTATGATGTGCCGGATATCGAGATAGAGGCTGCAATCAGAAATATAGAGAAAAAGACAGAGATGGAGCTCGATGAGCACCAGGTAGAGGCGGTGAAGGAAGCAGTCAGAAATGGCCTTTTAGTCATTACCGGAGGACCCGGAACAGGAAAAACCACCACCATCAACACTATTATCAAGTATTTTGAGCTGGAGGGCATGGATATTTTTCTGGCTGCACCGACAGGCCGTGCGGCAAAACGCATGAGTGAGACGACAGGCTACGAGGCACGCACAATCCACCGTATGCTTGAGTTAAACGGCGGCATGGACACAGGAAGCGCAGCTGGCTTTGAGAGAAACGAAAGGAATCCGCTCGAGACGGATGTAATTATCATAGATGAGATGTCGATGGTTGATATATCACTCATGTACTCATTGCTAAAGGCGGTTGTGGCAGGTACGAGACTCATACTTGTAGGAGATGTGAACCAGCTTCCGAGCGTGGGACCGGGAAGCGTGCTAAAGGATATTATTGATTCAGGTGCCTTCCACACGGTAAAGCTTACAAAGATTTTTCGTCAGGCGAGCACGAGCGATATTATAGTAAACGCCCACAAGATAAATAATGGAGAAGAGGTATCGTTAGATAATAAGAGCATGGATTTCTTTTTTCTAAAGAGATATGATGCCGACAAGATAATAAATGTTACATTACAGCTAATAAAGCAGAAGCTTCCTAAGTTTGTAAATGCTACAGAGTATGATATACAGGTGCTTACGCCTATGAGAAAGGGACTTCTCGGAGTGGAACGTCTAAACGGTATATTGCAGGCGTATATGAATCCGGCAGACAAGAGCAAGCGCGAAAAAGAATACAGGGGCACGATTTTCCGCGAGGGCGACAAGGTGATGCAGATAAAGAACAACTATCAGATAGAGTGGGAAATCAGGACAAAATTCGGACTCTGTGTGGATAAGGGCATGGGAATCTTCAATGGAGATACAGGTATCATTGAGGAAATCAACGATTTTGCCGAGACCATGACCATATCATTTGACGAGGGCCGAAAGGTGGAGTATCCGTTTAAGCTTTTGGAGGAGCTTGAACTTGCATACGCGGTCACTATACACAAGTCGCAGGGAAGTGAATATCCGGCGGTCGTTATACCTCTTTTGAGCGGCCCGAGAATGCTTATGAACAGAAATTTGCTCTATACGGCGGTTACAAGAGCAAAGAAATGTGTTACCATAGTGGGTGACGAACAGACATTTTACGAGATGATACAAAACAACTCACAGCAGAGACGCTATAGCGGGCTTAGAGACAGAATAGTGGAGGAGACTATCTGATGAAAATAAGAAAACTTACAAATGAAGAGATAAAAGGGGCATGTGCCTTTGCGGTAAGTATATACAATATCGCAATCAGAGGCTGCTTTCTGACACAGGAGAGTCATCGATATTTTGATGAATATATGGATGCAGACAGGCTGACGGACGAGGAAAGGACCGGTGCTCTTGTAGTATTTGGTGCGTTTGATAGCAATGTGCTGTGCGGAGTGTGCGGCATGACAAACGAGGGGCATATCACCATGCTGTATGTACATCCGCAGTATTTAAGACGTGGAATTGGCAAAAAGCTTCTGGAGAGAGTCAGGATATATGCGCGCATGCAGCTTAAGCTCATGCAGGTGTCTGTAAATGCAATGCCGGCATACACGGCAGACTACTTCAGTCGTGTGGGCTTTAAGAGTGCATATCAGGGAGGCTTTTGCAATGGACAAGGCGATATGTACGTTCCTATGACAGCAAAAAGCATATATCAGGTGGAGTATACACCGCGACATATAGCTGATAAGACTTTTATTGCAATTTCAGTTGGCTTTACATGCCTTGTATTTTTTTCAGGACTGATATATGCGGTATGCGCGGGGCTTACTCCGTAACGCTCAGATGCAGTTTTAATGGGCTACAATAGTTGCCGGTCATACTTTGGTGTGAACAGTAACTAATATTGTATACATAAATATGCATATTTATGTAACAAAAAACAGTTGAAAAATCGGCTGTATTATGATACACTTTTTACAATTTAAGCAGATATACTATGCAACTACACTTTATAAGAAAAAAGAGACGCCCTCTTTTTTTTTGCGCAGACGTAAGGTTAGTTGCAGCTAAGAAGCTTATGGTTACAAAGTATAACACGAAAGGGCAGGGTAAAGATGAAAGCATTTTTAATTCTTGAAGATGGTAATGTATTTACCGGAACCAGCATTGGTTCAACAAGGGAAGTCATTAGTGAGATAGTATTTAACACATCAATGACAGGATATCTGGAGGTACTTACAGATCCTTCCTATGCAGGACAGGCTGTTGTAATGACTTATCCACTTATCGGAAATTATGGAATCACACCGGATATGGAGTCGGAAAGACCATGGCCGGATGGATATATAGTAAGAGAGCTGTCGCGTATGCCAAGTAATTTCCGCTGCGAGGGTACGATACAGGATTTCCTCGAGAAAAACGATATTCCGGGAGTGGCCGGCATTGATACACGTGCGCTTACAAAGATTCTCAGGGAAAAGGGTACTATGAACGGAATGATTACCACAAATGAGAATTACAATCTCGATGAGATTATTCCAAAGCTCAAGGCATATACTACAGGCAATGTGGTTGACAAGGTCACATGCACTGAGAAAAAGGTTTTAAAGGGCCAAGGAAAGAGGGTTGCCCTCATGGATTTCGGTGCCAAAAACAACATCGCCAAATCACTCAATGAAAGAGGCTGTGAAGTTACAATTTACCCTGCACACACAACCGCTGAAGAGATACTTGGTGACAATCCTGACGGAATCATGCTCTCAAACGGACCTGGAGATCCAAAGGAGTGTGTAGATATTATAAAGGAAATAAAGAAGCTTTATGACAGCAATGTGCCGATTTTTGCAATCTGCCTCGGACATCAGCTCATGGCACTTGCAACAGGCGCAGATACACACAAGATGAAGTACGGACACAGAGGTGGAAACCATCCGGTTAAGGATCTTGCAACAGGTCGTGTTTATATTTCTTCCCAGAACCATGGATATGTGGTTGACACAGATAAGCTTGACCCTAATGTGGCTGAGCCTGCATTTATAAATGTCAACGACGGCACTAATGAGGGACTTAAGTATGTGAACAAGAATATCTTCACAGTTCAGTTCCATCCGGAGGCATGCCCTGGACCACAGGATTCAGCATATCTTTTTGACCGCTTTATTAACATGATGGGAGGTAACCAGTAATGCCAAGAAATAATGATATTAAAAAAGTATTAGTTATCGGTTCCGGTCCAATCGTAATCGGACAGGCCGCAGAGTTTGACTATGCAGGAACACAGGCCTGCCGTTCCTTAAAAGAGGAGGGCGTTGAGGTATGTCTGGTAAACTCAAACCCTGCAACTATCATGACTGATAAGCAGATTGCGGATCAGGTATATATCGAGCCACTTACACTTGAGTCATTAAAAGAGATTATCATAAAAGAAAAGCCTGACAGCATCCTTCCTACACTCGGTGGACAGGCAGGACTCAATCTCGGCATGGAGCTCGCTGAGTGCGGCTTCCTTGATGAGCAGGGAGTAAGGCTTATCGGAACAACAGCAGAGACCATCTTCAAGGCTGAGGACCGTCAGGCCTTCAAGGATACCATGGAGAAAATCGGTGAACCAATCGCGGCTTCACAGGTTGTAAAGAATATCGAGGACGGTATTGCATTTACCAACAAGATTGGTTACCCTGTAGTTCTTCGTCCTGCATTTACACTCGGCGGCTCCGGCGGTGGAATTGCTCACGATGAGCAGGAGCTTATCGACATACTTTCAAATGGACTTCGTCTTTCCCGTGTAGGCGAGGTTCTTGTAGAGAGATGTATCGCAGGCTGGAAGGAAATCGAGTACGAGGTAATGCGTGATGCCAACGGCAACTGCATCACAGTATGTAACATGGAAAATATCGACCCGGTCGGTGTGCATACAGGAGATTCAATCGTAGTAGCACCTTCGCAGACACTTGGAGATAAAGAGTATCAGATGCTTCGTACATCAGCACTCAATATCATCAACGAGCTTCAGATTACAGGAGGCTGTAACGTACAGTATGCCCTCAATCCTGACTCATTCGAGTACTGTGTTATCGAGGTAAACCCACGAGTTTCACGTTCATCAGCACTCGCATCAAAGGCTACAGGATATCCTATCGCCAAGGTTACCGCCAAGATTGCACTCGGCTATCACCTCGATGAGATCAAGAACGCTATCACACAGAAGACATACGCAAGCTTTGAGCCAATGCTTGATTACTGTGTAGTCAAGATTCCAAGACTTCCGTTCGACAAGTTCCTCACAGCAAAGCGTACACTTACCACTCAGATGAAGGCTACCGGAGAGGTAATGAGTATCTGCAACAACTTCGAGGGTGCCCTTATGAAGGCTATCAGATCTCTCGAGCAGCATGTTGATTCACTTATGTCTTATGACTTTACAGGTCTTACAGATGATGAGCTTGAGAAACAGCTTGCAGTTGTTGATGACAGACGTATCTGGGTTATCGCAGAGGCGCTCCGCCGTGGCGTTAAATACGAGCATATTCACGAGATTACTAAGATAGATCTTTGGTTTATCGATAAAATCGCAATACTTGTTGAGATGGAGAACCGTTTAAAGACAGAGGAGCTTACAGTTGACCTGTTAAAAGAGGCAAAGCGTATCGAGTTCCCTGACAATGTTATCTCACAGCTTACAGATATTGATGAGGCTGATATCAAGAAGATGCGTTACGACAACGGCATTGTGGCAGCCTACAAGATGGTTGATACCTGTGCCGCAGAGTTTGAAGCAGAGACACCATACTACTACTCAGTATTCGGCAGCGAGAATGAGGCGGTAGAGACAAATCCACAGAAAAAGGTGCTTGTACTTGGTTCAGGACCTATCCGTATCGGACAGGGTGTTGAGTTTGATTACTGTTCAGTCCACTGTACATGGTCGTTTGCCAAGGAAGGCTGGGAGACAATCATCGTAAACAATAACCCTGAGACCGTTTCAACTGACTTTGATATTGCTGACAAGCTCTATTTTGAGCCACTCACAGCAGAGGATGTGGAGAGCATCGTTAATATTGAAAAGCCTGACGGAGCTGTTGTACAGTTCGGTGGACAGACCGCCATCAAGCTTACAGAGGCACTTATGAAGATGGGTGTCAAGATACTTGGAACAAAGGCTGAGGATGTAGACGCAGCCGAGGACAGAGAGCTCTTCGACGAGATTCTTCAGAAGACAGGTATCCCAAGAGCAGCAGGTGGTACAGTATTTACAGCTGAGGAGGCAAAGAAGGTAGCAAACGAGATCGGTTACCCTGTACTTGTCCGTCCTTCATACGTGCTTGGCGGACAGGGTATGAAGATTGCATGGAATGATGATGAAATCGAAGAGTTTATCGGCATCATCAACACAATCACACAGGATCATCCAATCCTTGTAGATAAGTACCTTATGGGTAAGGAAATTGAGGTTGATGCAATCTGTGACGGTACAGATATCCTGATTCCGGGTATCATGGAGCACATCGAGCGTACAGGAGTACACTCAGGAGACTCCATCTCAGTTTACCCTGCACATACTATCTCAGAAAAAGCAAAAGAGACTCTGGTTGAGTATACAAAGAGACTTGCACAGGCACTCCATGTTGTTGGTATGATTAATATCCAGTTTATCGACATGGATGACAACATCTATGTTATCGAGGTAAACCCACGTTCTTCAAGAACAGTACCATACATCAGCAAGGTTACAGGTATTCCGATTGTAGACCTCGCGGCAAGAATCATCATGGGTGAGACAATAAAGGGCATGGGCTACACACCTGGACTTGC
>ENA-OOZY01002058-OOZY01002058.1-human-gut-metagenome-genome-assembly--contig:-NODE-2058-length-11019-cov-2.474006_pt1 | contig 11019 bp, 10 predicted proteins | sample MGYA00241047_ERZ501410 | MGnify/ENA primary metagenome ERZ501410 (study PRJEB25962, sample SAMEA2042621) | human gut metagenome | biome: human gut; feature: human-associated habitat; material: faeces... | reverse complement strand
AGAGCCGCCGCCTTGACATTCCCTTCTGCATCATGGATATGTGCCACGCCGGGTGAAAGTATCATGGCTGTCGGAGCGTGATCGGCATATATTCCGACCTGACCCTCCGTGGTGTTGAGCTCAACCATAGTACTGTCACCGACGAAAAAAGTTCTGTCAGGTGTTATTATTTTAAGTTCAAATAATTTGTCAGCCATCTAATCAACTCCCGTCAGGTTACTTGTTAACCTTGGCAAGCACGTCCTCGATACCTCCACAGTTCAAGAAGTAACTCTCAGGAATATCGTCATACTTTCCTTCAAGAATCTCCTTAAAGCCCTGAATTGTATCAGCAACAGGAACATATCTTCCTTCAAGACCCGTGAACTGTCCTGCAACGAAGAAAGGCTGTGAGAGGAATCTCTGTACCTTTCTGGCTCTTGCTACGACAAGCTTGTCATCCTCTGAGAGCTCGTCCATACCAAGAATTGCAATGATATCCTGAAGTTCCTTGTATCTCTGGAGTATCTCCTGAACAGCTCTTGCCACTCTGTAGTGCTCCTCACCTACGATACGAGGATCAAGGATTCTCGATGTTGACTCGAGAGGATCTACCGCAGGGTAGATACCGAGCTCTACGATGCTTCTTGAAAGAACCGTAGTTGCATCGAGATGTGCAAATGTGTTGGCAGGTGCCGGGTCCGTAAGGTCATCCGCAGGCACATATACAGCCTGTACGGAGGTAATGGAACCATTCTTTGTCGATGTAATTCGCTCCTGAAGAGCACCCATCTCCGTCTGAAGTGTAGGCTGGTAGCCTACGGCTGAAGGCATACGTCCGAGAAGTGCCGACACCTCTGAACCTGCCTGTGTGAAACGGAAAATGTTATCGATAAAGAGAAGGACATCCTTACCACCCTGATCACGGAAGTACTCAGCCATCGTAAGTCCCGTAAGACCTACTCTCATTCTCGCTCCAGGCGGTTCATTCATCTGACCGAACACCATGGTAGTCTTATTGATAACACCTGATTCCGTCATTTCATGGTAGAGGTCATTACCCTCTCTGGTACGCTCTCCAACTCCCGTGAATACGGAATAACCGCCATGCTCTGTGGCTATATTACGGATAAGCTCCTGAATAAGAACCGTCTTACCAACTCCCGCACCACCGAAAAGACCAATCTTACCACCCTTCTGATAAGGGCAGAGAAGGTCTACAACCTTGATACCTGTCTCGAGAATCTCTGTCTGTGTCGACTGCTCCTCGAATGCAGGTGCCTTTCTGTGAATAGGCAAATATGTTACGTCCGTAGGTGCCGGCTTATTATCGATTGCCTCACCTAAGACATTGAAAATTCGTCCAAGTGTATTCTCGCCAACCGGAACTGAAATAGGCGCGCCCGTGTCGACAGCCTCCATTCCTCTGACAAGACCGTCAGTTGAACCCATGGCAATACATCTTACGGTGTCATCACCAAGATGCTGGGACACTTCCGCAGTAAGTATTTCCCCATTGCCGCGGTCGATTGTGATTGCATTAAGAATCTCCGGAAGATGTCCGTCCGGGAACTTAATATCAAGCACCGCACTGATAACCTGAGTAATCTTACCCTTGTTTTTCTCGGCCATTGTGTCTCTCCTTCTATATTTTTTTTAACTAATCGCATTCGCTCCTGCGATAATCTCTGTTAGCTCCTGTGTAATTGAGCCCTGTCTTGCTCTATTGTACATGAGGGACAGATCATCTATCATCTCGTCGGCGTTGCTTGTCGCATTGTCCATCGCGGTCATACGCGCACCGTTCTCGCTGGCAACCGACTCAACAAGTGCACCGTAGATAAGGCTGCTGACATACTTTGGAATAATTATGTCGAGTGCCTCCTGCTCCTCCGGTTCGTACTCTAAAACCGCGCCGTCCTCTAACTCTTCCTTTCCGCCGTCCTGAAGCTGAATGTCATCAGGGTTAACCGGAAGGAGCTTTATGAATACCGGAACCTGGCTCACCGTGTTCACAAAGCTGGTATAGGCAAGATAGATTTCACTGATTTCACCTGAGGTGTACGCCTCAAGCACATCTTTAGCTATATCCATGGCATCCCTGTACATCGGCTCATTGATGACGTCAGAATAATCCGCCTTGATGTCGTAGCCTCTTCTTGCAAGAAAGTCCTTTCCCTTACGCCCGATTGAATACACAAGCATATCTTTCTTTTCTATCCCTGAGGACATGACCTGCTTGATTATATTCGTGTTGTAGCCGCCTGCAAGGCCTCTGTTGGAGGTAATTACAATGACAGCCTTCTTTCCGTCACCGGAATTGTTAAGGTACTTATGATTAATTGAACCACTCCTTGCAATCATCGTGGTCACTGCTTTGTACATAGCATCAAAATACGGCTTGGAATTTTCTGCCTTGGCTCTCGCCTTCTGGAGCTTAACCGTGGCGACGAGCTTCATAGCCTTGGTAATCTGACCTGTGCTCTGAATGCTCTCCTTACGCCTCTTTATATCTCTCATTGATGCCATACCGATGACCTCCTATCTTATCGGAACTGCTTCTTGAACTCATTTATAGCATTAACAAGTTCTTTCTCAGTCTCCTCGGACATAACCTTTGTCTCTCTTATCGACTGTGGTATCTGTGGATACTTCGTGTCAATAAAAGCAAAAAGCTCCGTCTCGAATCTTCCGATTGCGTCAGTCGGTATATCAATCAAGAATTTTCTTGTAACCGCATAGATAATGATAACCTGATACTCAACAGGCATCGGCTTATACTGCGGCTGCTTTAAAACTTCCTTAATTCTCTCGCCCTGTGCAAGCTTCTCCTTGGTATCGGCATCAAGCTCCGAACCGAACTGTGAGAACGCCGCAAGCTCTCTGTACTGGGCAAGCTCTGTTCTGATAGGCGCCGCAATCTTCTTGATAGCCTTAATCTGTGCCGCACCACCAACTCGTGATACCGAAAGACCGGCATTGATTGCAGGACGGAAACCGGAGTTAAACATCTCCGTCTCCAGATAAATCTGGCCGTCGGTTATGGAAATTACATTGGTCAAAGGCTTCGTTGTCCTTAATTCCTCTCTCAACTATAAAATATATCTCAAGCTCATCCCTGCAGGATGCGCATCCCTCAACATGCTCAAGGCAGCGTGCCATCTGATCATATTTCAGGCTCATGGATGCAAATTCCGGTATGGATTTTCTAAATTCCTGACATTCCACGGCAGTCCGCCTCCCATTTTTGCATAGTTTAACATTATCTATTTTATTTTAAGCCACATGGCTCAAAAAGTAAAGAAAAAGGTGGATTATTCATCCACCTCAAAACGCAGGAATATTCCTTCATCCTCATTATAGAGTTCTATTGCTTTATCACCGTTGCCGATTTCGTATCTGCCCTCTTCATAATAATCAAAATAGCTGCAATATACCGTATCATCTGCTGCGTCAGCCACAATATGGTACAGCTCGGGGTTACCGGGCAAATCAACGGATATATCATCCCCCGATGTCTTTGCGTTGATTTTACCGCCATTCTCAACGTCAACATTGTCTATATACACATCCGAATTTTTGCCATTGATGTCAAGAAGGGAAATTATTTTACTGTCATATACGCTTACACTATCGTTCGCAATTTTTATAACAATACTGCCAGCCTCGCTGTCCCTTATATAGACAGCCATATTGTCAGCAGTAACCAAAATATTGTCGGCTTTCACTCCACTTATTCCCGAATACAACTCAGAATTATTTACTGCCATATTAATTTCGTCTGCCTGAATATCATCAATGTCCGCATATCCTCCATCAACACTAATCTTAACGCTGCCATACCGTCCATCCGGAACCATGATTGTAAGATACTGCTCATACTCATAGTCATTGCCTCCCGTCGGATTCCAGATATTATCACGTATATCTTTATTGTTAACATCACAGGTCAGCACCTTGTCGTCTCCACTATCCTTAACATATATTTTTACATCGTCTTCCTTCGAAGCTATAAATTTATATGATATATGAAATTCATCATCATATGATGATCTGACTGTTACCGAACAATTATCAATGTCTAAGTCAATACAGTCGAACGCATCTATATCTTCATAGCCTTCCACTGCCTTGTAACCGACATATTTAATAGAGTTTATAAGTTCATTATCTCCGTAATAGTTAGTTACAAACGCATTGATACCGATATAAAGTACTCCAATCAGTAATACAATACCAAAGGCCAATGTAATTATCTTTTTAATCTTCTTTATTTTTGATGTAAATGCAAAATTATGTTTCCTTGCATCTCTCCGTACTCCCGTGTATTTTCTTTTATGTTTTCCCGTCTGCTCCCTCGCCGCCTCAAGTTCCTTGTTGACAACCTCATCATACACGTCCTTGCCTATCGGTTCAGGTCCGAAGTCCAAAAAAGCACTGTCGTCAGAGTCATATTTTCCGTTGCTTTCTGCCATATAAATCCGCCTCTCTCATCAGTCTGCGCTCTGTAAAACCGCATAATACAGTTATTTTAGCACAATGTATCATTAAGAGCAACCATTTATTTTTTCAATCATCGAAAAAAACATTTGCTTTTTTCTTCCTTATCTGTTATTATGTACAAGTGCGCGGATGTGGCGAAATGGCAGACGCAGCAGACTCAAAATCTGCCGATAGCAATATCGTGTGGGTTCAAGTCCCACCTCCGGCACCATAAGTACCGTAAGGACTATTACGTTCCTGCGGTATTTTATTATGCGGAAAGACGATCGGCTTAAATATATGGCAGGATTTTTTATGTAGGTATATAAATGAGGCAGGGCAGGAAAGTTTGACATGGGGAATGGCCGTTTCTATAATGGGAGTCATCTGATGCAAATGATGGAGGAGATATTTTGAATATACTTGAACTGGCGAGACATGAAAAAAATCTGGTAGTTGGTCTGCGCCGTTATTTCCATGAAAATCCCGAATTGTCGCAAAAAGAATTTAAGACGATGGATTTTATTGAAAAGAAATTGAATGGGTGGGGGATAGAAACGGTTCGTATTCCCCACGGCGGAATTTTTGGTGTTTTGGACAGCGGTAAACCCGGGTGGACGATGCTCATGCGTGCAGATATCGATGCGCTTCCGATTGATGAGGATTCCTGTAATTTAAAAGGGAAAAAGATATGCGTTTCTAAAAATGCGGGAGTAATGCATGCCTGCGGGCATGACGGGCATATGGCGATGCTTTTGACAGAAGCCAAGATTTTGGCGGAGCATAAAGAAGAATGGGAAGGCAAGATCATTCTGATGTTTGAAGAAGCGGAGGAAATGGGGGAGCGTGGTATCGCGCCCTTGCTCCGTTATCTGCGAGACAACCGGATTCATGTGGATGCCTGTTTCGGTACACATGTGAAATGGGATTTATCTGCGGGGAAAGTGGGAATCCTTTATGGTTCGGTCATGGCAGGCGCGTATTTCTTCCGGGTGAAAATCCATGGAAAGAGCGGCCATGGTTCTCGTCCTGATATGGCTCACAGCCCGATTGAATGTTTTGTTACGATTGCCAATGAACTTCGGGCATATCGTATGCGTGCCGTTGCGCCGGAGGAAAGTCTGACCTATTCTTTTGGCTGTGTAGAGGGTGGGCATGAGCCGAATATTATTCCTGAAGAGCTGACATTTGCAGGAACGGCACGGTGTACAAAGAATGAAGACGGCCTGTCATTCCGGACGGTTATGAAGGAAATCATAGAGCATACCTGCCGCATGTATGAATGTACAGCGGAGTTTGTGGAGGATCAATATTTCCCTGTGACGGTGAATACAAGGGAATGTGTGGATCTTGCGCGGAAAGCGGTCAGGGAGAATTGTGGGACGGGAGCGCTTGATCCGAATTGCCCCATGTGGATGGCAACGGAGACATTTTCCATCACGGAATCCATTTATCCGGGGGTATTCTTTTTTACAGGCATTTATGATGAAACGGTAGGAAGTGGCAGCGGACATCATACTCCTGCGTTTGATATCGGTGAAAAAGGATTGGTGACAGGAGTGGCGGCGGCGTTATCATTTGTTCTTGCCGCACTGAAAGAGAAGCCGAAATGTAACAGCTTTCAGCCGGCGGATTTGGAGAGTATGCTGAAACTGATAGAATAGCAGGAGTTTCTCAGCGCTGTATAAGGTCATTACTTATGGTGATGATCTTTTTTTGCATATGAGATTGGCCAATTAGAAAAAAGATCGGTATGGTATAATGAGTGAAATTATTTTAACGAAGGGATTCGGGAGGAACTATGAATGCATTTATTAAGCTTGGCGTGATAGAGCCGTTGGCGCAGGCTTTATACCAGCAGGGGATCAGGTTTCCCACGGTGATCCAGCAGGCATCTATCCCTGCGATTTTTAAGGGAAAAGACATCATCGGCCGTTCAGAAACGGGAACGGGGAAAACTTTGGCGTACTTGTTGCCGCTGGTACAGCGTGTGGATGTAAAAAAAGGCGGTACGCAGGTTTTGATTATGACACCGACCCGTGAGCTTGCAAAGCAGATTTTTGATGTACTGCGTCCTTTTGCCATCCTTATGGAAGCGGACGTGGCGGATATCATCGGCGGGCGGACGATTGAAAACCAGATTCAGAAACTGAAGAGGGAACCGCATATCATTATTGGAACGCCCGGACGTCTTTTGGATCATATACGCCGCCGCAGTCTGGATTTATCCGGGGTAAAAACGGTTGTTCTTGACGAAGCGGATCAGATGCTTGCAGCAGGATTCAGAGAAGATATAGATGCTCTTGTGGATGAAACACCGAAGAAACGGCAAGTGCTTCTTTTCAGCGCAACCATGCCGCCGGAAGCCAAGAAACTGGCCCATAAATACATGAAATCCGCTGTGGTGGCGGACGTGGCAGAAAAGGCAGTAGCTTCGACAGTGGAGCAGAGTGTTTATGAAACAGTAAAAACACATAAATTTTCCCTGCTGGTTCGTCATCTGAAAGAGATGAATCCCTATATGGCTGTCGTTTTCTGCAATACTCGTGAAGGTGCCCATGAATTAGCGGGGCGTCTGCAGGAGGAAACGGATCTTGTTGTCGATGAAATTCATGGAAATATGAGCCAGGGTCAGCGAAACCAAGTTATTCGTGAGTTTGAAAAGGCAAGGACGCAGGTGCTTGTGGCATCTGATATCGCTGCCCGCGGTCTTGATGTAGAGGGGATTACTCATGTTTTCAATTATGATATTCCCCGCAATCTGGAATACTATATTCATCGGATCGGCCGTACAGGCAGGGCGGGAACACAAGGGGTCTCCATCACTTATGCAACGCCTGAAGATATCCTGCTGCTTCGCAAACTGGAAAAGGCAATCAAGGAAATCATCACGAAGTATGATGAAAAAGGGAATATCCGACGGATCAAAGGCCCGTCCGCGAAGAAAAAGGTTATCCTGCCCGGTATGTACAAACCGACAAAGAAAAAGGAACATAAGGTGCTTGGACATAAAGGGGCTGACATGAGAAAGAAGAAAAAGAAGAGGGAAGCGAAAGGAAGCCGCCGGGGGAAATAGCGTCTGCATGAAAACCGGTTACCATTACAGGTGGCCGGTATTTGCATTTATGGGCGCAGCATGCCGCTGCTTATGGTAAAATGGAAACATTCGAGGTGAGCTTGATGCGATGTATATATAAAGGGAAACAGTTTTCGTGGCTTTTGGCGCTTTCCGTTCCTCCGGGCATTGCGGGATTCATTTTACATACGCCGTATTCCTTTCTTTGGGGGATTATTGGCTTTATACTTTGCGGTTTGATAGGACCTTTTCTATATTATTTTGTGAAGAGAGAAGATTTGGGCGATGCAGAAGGTCCCTATCATAGTGCGGCGCATTTGGCGGCCTGGAGTGCTCTGTCTGTATTCTTTCTCGCGATAGTCTGGTGTTTTCTAGATCTATTTCAGGAAATATGGGAAAGAGAAATGATTTTTGCGGCATTATCGATTCCTGTGATGGCAGCTGCTGTCTTTTTATCCATGCTGTTGGATGATGCACTTGCCCATGTTTATATTTTTTTGCGGAGAAAGAATGAAAATATAGCACATTGGCTTGCATGCTGTTATTTTATCGGTCTGATTCCTGCCTCGATTATCGTATCGGTGCTTTTTATTTACTTTTTTCAAGGGATGCGCCTTGATCCTTATACGGAATTGTTCTTTGTGTCAACGATTTTGGAAAAAACATTTTTCCTGAAAATTTTTCTTGCTATGGCATCTTTTGCAGTTTATCTGTATTTTGCTTTGTCAGGGACAAAAGGAAGACGGGCAACACAAGTCGTTTTTACCGCTTTGTTTTATTTGATGCTGATTTATATTCCGATTATCATATCACTCCGTCTGCCGATGGCAGGGGAATGGCGTGCTTATGCTGATCCTGCTTATATTTCTTTGTTTCCGGTCTTATCGGATTTATGGAGTGTCGGTTTGTCAATGATCATCGGCGGATATGTGGTAAAATGGATTTTTAAATGAATGTCTTCGTAGGTTTGATTTCGCAAATGGAAAGATGACGGCCCGTAAAAAATAGAAGTCGTCATCTTTTATTATGGAAATATGAATTTAAGATTGACATGTGGGGAGATTTGTTTATAATACAGGTATTGGCTGAAGGAATCTGTATTGCCGATATCGTTTGAGTCGGACTTCAGAAAAGCCTGTGCCTGTATTTTTATTCGCCTTGTATCCATATGGAATGAGAACGGAGGTATTTTTCAATGAAAGAAAAAGTAAATCAGATCAAAGGACAGTACACAGAAGCTGCAATGGCCGGCGGTGTTTCACAGAGTTTGGGATCACAGATGAATCCGTTTATGAGCATTCGTGAACTTACTGTTTCCGGTCTGCTTGCGGGAATTACCATTTTCCTCGGACTGACAGGATATGGGTTTATCCCGCTTATTTTTATGAATGCCACAATTTTACATATTCCTACGATTATCGGATCTGTCGTGGCGGGTCCCCGTGTGGGAATTGTCGTCGGATTCCTCTTCGGGGCATTTTCTTTTATCCAGACGCTCCGTGCACCAAGCCTTTTAATGCAGTTTATTCTCCAGTACAGTGTAGTCTATGATGCATTTATATGTATTGTGCCGCGTATCTGTATTGCACTGGTTTCTTATTGGCTGTATAAACATATACCGGTAAGAGATTTTACAAGGACCGCAATTGCTGCGGTTTGCGGATCGCTCACAAATACAGTACTTTTCCTTGGCTCCATTTTTATTCTTGTGGGAGCGCCTTATGCAGAGGCTCATGATATGTCTGTGGCGGGGGTGGGATACCTGCTTATGGGGATTGTAACGATGAATGGTATTCCTGAAGCACTGGTATCCGGCATTATTATTACTCCGATTGTGATGATGCTGAAAAAATCAGGATGGAAAATGAAATAATATAAATCAATAAAACGATATGGCAATATGGAACTGATAAACGGCAATAGTGAAATAATACGATATTTAAAAAGCTTTCTCCTTTTATGAAATATATATATATATATATGGGGAAAGCTTTTTATCCGGAAGAACTTCTCCGGAAAACGAAATAGAGTCAGAAGAAAAGGTTTCCGGAAAAAGAAAAACTCCCGCGAAGGGAGTCATTTATCGTAAAAAGAGAAATAGAAAAATACAATGCACTTTATGTTTTATAAATTATTCTCATCACCGCGCAGTCGGGCATCGCATTTTTGAATAAAAGAAGTAAAATCTACATTTGCTTCTTTGCAAAGTTCGCCGATAGGCGTTGCCATTTCGGACGGCATCTGTATTTTCTCATTTTGGAAGAGAGGGAGGAGCTGCGGATAGAGAGTGAGGATTTCTTCCATAGGCGTATTTTCCGTTAAAAGGGGTTTTTGGAATTTATCTGCCAGGTATTCATTGATTTCGCCAATGAGTTCAAAGACGTCCATACCGTGGGTCTGTGCCGCCTGCCACAGGTTTTCATCATAAGAGACGAAGCAGCCTACGCAAGACATGCCATATTCCATAAGGAACTGTCCCATTTCAGGATATACTTCGATGACCTGCATGATATTGTGTTCCGGTCTCACAAAATCGCCTTCATTTAACGGGGGAACATTCGGCATGCCCCAGGAACTTCCGTAGTAATTTTCATTACCGTTCATATCGGACATGGTGTTTCCAAGGACAGTGTCGCGGAATGCTTCATATCCCATAGAGTCGATAAATTCTTCTAAAGACTGGTAATTTTCGTGATCCAGGTAGTAGGTACAGGCTTTGACCATGATGGAAAGCGCATCTGCAGGGAACTGGGCAAAGGCAAAGAAAGTCTTTTTTCCCGTGTATATATCCCAACCGTCAGACATGCCTACAGCACGCATGGGAAGAGCGGTTGTGACGGAACAGGTGAGTATGCAGGATGGCCACATGCCGAAGGCAAGCAGTCCGAGTTCCGTCAGCACTTTTTCAATATCTTCTTTTGTGAGTCCGGAAATAATAGGACGGGATTTCTGGTCTAAGGTATAGCTGCCGTCTATTTTTTCGGCAACGGATTTCATTTTCTTTTTAAAATCCTTCTTTTCTCCGCTGTTTTCTTAACCTATATCGTTTTTCTCCGCCTTCCCATTCTGCCCTGTCATTTTCCGACTCGACGATCAGTCCCGGGACCGGAATCGGGTGATGGTGTTCATCAACGGCTACCATTACCACATATGCACGGTTGATCACCTTCCGGATACCGTGACGACTTTCTACATATGTGTCCACACGTACTTCCATCGAAGTTCTTCCCACATACGTAATCTTCCCCCGAAGAACTACTACATCATTTACAGTAGCTCCCTCTTTGAAATTCAGGTTATCGATCGCCGCTGTCGTGATGTCCGCCTCGCAGTGACGCATCGCCACGATACTGGCAATTTCATCAATCCAGCCCATCAGCTGTCCTCCGAACAGATTTCCATAACAGTTCAGATAATTGGGGCGCATCAGATACGTCTGCTCCGTCTGAGAATCCACTACCCTTTTACATGGTCTCTGTGTT
>ENA-OOZY01002054-OOZY01002054.1-human-gut-metagenome-genome-assembly--contig:-NODE-2054-length-11025-cov-2.524977_pt1 | contig 11025 bp, 6 predicted proteins | sample MGYA00241047_ERZ501410 | MGnify/ENA primary metagenome ERZ501410 (study PRJEB25962, sample SAMEA2042621) | human gut metagenome | biome: human gut; feature: human-associated habitat; material: faeces... | reverse complement strand
GGGTCTTTGGCGAGGTTCTGTTAATTTCATCTGCCAGTAAAATATTGCACAGCACAGCTCCCGGCTTGTACTCAAACTGCCCTGTCTGACGGTTGTATAAGTTAAATCCCGTCAGATCCGACGGCATAATATCCGGTGTAAACTGCAGCCGGTTACATTCCAATCCCAGTGCCTTTGAAAATGCCAGCGCCATCGTTGTCTTTCCGACCCCCGGAATATCTTCAATCAGAATATGTCCCTTTGCTAAGATTGCCATCAGCAGTTTGCAGATAGCCTCATCTTTGCCGACAACTGTCTTTTTGACTTCATATACAACCTGTTTTGCCTTTTTTAAATAAAATTCTAATTCTTCCATCTCGTTTGGCATACTCTCCTCACATTCTGCCGTATCTTCCTGTATTCATTCTGCCTGTGGATTTTTAGCCTTTCTTTAATCCGGAAAGCGTGTCATAAGCCACGACATTTGTTTTGCATGAAACATTGTGATACCGCAGCTTTCCTGCGTTATTCTCATAATCGTTTTCACAGCCGTTGATACACAGTGCCAGTCCGTCCTGCGATAAATACCATGCGTCCGTATCTGCAATCGTCTGTAATTCCTGTTCTGTCTGTCCGATACCGATCCATTCTTTTTCCAGCCCTGACAAGTCATTTTCTTCAAAAAGTTCATTTAAAGAGAGCTTCTTTCCTGTCTTTGCATTAAAATTTCCACCATAAACAGCATTGGTCATTACCGTAACATACGCCCCATCTTTATCGTATGCTGTATAACTCTCCGAATAATTTTCATAAATTGACACCAGATTATTTTCCGGTGCGGTCACATCGTTTAATGCCGAACAATGATATGAAATCTTTACCGGAATATCCAAATCCTTTACAAAGGCAACATTCTTAAACTGTGTCTGCGCCTGTGTTTTTAACTGTTCGATTCTGTCCTCGTAATAGCGCGTAACAGACTCCACCTCTGTTTCCTGATAATAAATTTTCGGATACGTATAACTAAACTGTATCTGTCTGTCCGATACGCTGTCTGACCCGGATGCTTTTAATGGCAGATAAGAACAGTCTGTACAAATCTGAACCGTAATATCGTCGCTTAGCTGTGTTTTTGATACTGATCTTATTGTATCATCCGTCAGCACATTTGTCATCGGTTCGACCCTGGAATTTGTCTGCTGCGGTATCAGTCCTGCCGCAGTGACAACAAGAAACATTACCGCCGCGGCTGCCAGGGGAAATAAAATCGCCGTCTTTACCGCCGGACGTTTCTTCACCTGCACACACTCTGTATAACCCTGACTTTTTTCGTCATCTTCAAACATGCCGGACTCATCCAAAATCACCTGAATCTGGCGCTTCATTTCCTGTTCACCCGGATATTTAATCCTACTCATAATCACTCAGCTCCTTTCTCATCTTTCTCACCATGGAGTAATAGCGGTTTTTTACAGCAGTTTTTGTTACCCCCGTAATCGTACTGACTTCTTCAAATGTGTAACCCTGCTGTGCTTTCAGGTTAAATATCTTCTGGTTTTGTACTTCCTCTTTTTCAAGTAATTGCTCTACCCGCTGTGTTGCCATGCGGTTTGTCACACGTTCCTCAAGATTGTGCGCATCTTCTTTATCATAATCGTCCAAAATTTCAGTCATAAGCATTTCATGGTGCTGGCGGCTTCTCATGTAATCAATCACTTTATTGCAGGCAATTCTTGTAATCCACGTCTTAAAGGACGCCTTTTTACTGTCAAACTGATATAGATTTTTTAATATCTGTATAAATGCTTCCTGCGTAAGGTCTTTTGCAAGCTCCTCATCTGAAGTTTTTAAGTAAATCTCTTTATATATTCTTTTATAATGCCGTTCAACCAGCAGTTCACCTGCCTCACGGTCTTTCCCCTGTAATATGCGCCTGATAAGCGTTTCGTCTGTTTCAAACACTTCCTGCCACCTCCTCTTATTCTTTATACGAAACCGGACATGATATAGTTGCAAAAAAAATGCCGTATTTTCATATATTCTATGAAAAATACGGCATTTATGAAAGGAGAAACATAAAATGGAAAATTTATTTTTCCGTTATAAGCTTATTGATTAGAAATCTACTTCTGTGTCATAATAGCAGCACTTCAGTAATTTCTCCATTTCTTCCTGATTTGGCTGACGAGGATTAGAACCTGTACAGGCATCAAGAATTGCGTTTGCTGCAATTTCAGGAAGCTTCTTTAAGAACTCATCTTCCGGTACAATACCTTCTTCTGCCGGAAGTCCGCCTTCACCATAATGCTTGATGCAGTGCGGGATATTGAGTTCATCATTCATCTTGCGGAGCAGTTCGATAAGTTTATCAATCTTTTCTTCTGTTGTATTACCGCCTAAGTGAATGAAATCTGCAATTTCTGCATATCTCTTGGCAGCTTCCTCATTCTTGGCATTGTATTTGATAACCTTTGGCAGATACATTGCATTGGCAGCACCGTGGATAATATGTCCGCCTTCAAATGCAGCACCGGTCTTATGTGCCATTGAATGAACGATACCGAGTAATGCGTTGGAGAATGCCATACCTGCAAGACACTGTGCGTTGTGCATAGAATCACGAGCTGCCATATCTCCGTTGTATGACTTAATCAGTGTTTCATGAATCATCTTAATTGCATGAAGTGCCAGTGGGTCTGTATAATCGCAGTTTGCGGTTGATACATACGCTTCAATGGCATGTGTCATTGCATCCATACCTGTATGGGCTACCAGCTTTACAGGCATTGTTTCAGCCAGTTCAGGGTCTACGATTGCAACATCCGGTGTGATTTCAAAATCAGCCAGCGGATACTTAATACCTTTTTCGTAATCTGTGATAACTGAGAATGCCGTAACTTCCGTTGCTGTACCGGATGTAGAAGATACTGCACAGAAATGTGCTTTTTTACGAAGCTTCGGCATACCGAATACCTTGCACATTTCTTCAAATGTAATGTCAGGATATTCATATTTTACCCACATTGCCTTTGCTGCATCAATCGGAGAACCGCCGCCAATCGCTACAATCCAGTCCGGTCCATAACCTTAGCACCCTTCATGACAGTGTCTACTGACGGGTCGGATTCGATGCCCTCAAACAGTTTTACTTCCATTCCTGCTTCTTTTAAGTAGTCTTCTGCCTTCTGTAAGAAGCCGTTGCGCTTCATAGAACCGCCACCTACGCAGATAATGGCTTTCTTACCTTCCAGTGTCTTTAATGCCTCTAATGATCCTTTTCCGTGATATAAGTCTCTTGGTAATGTAAAACGTGTCATAACTCAAAATCCTCCATATACTATGTATTTTGTTGAATGTCCCCGCAGGACTTTGTTAATTTTTCAACAATCTTGAGTTTATTATAGTATTATCTGCTGTGAATTGCAAGTGTTTTTTTTGAATTTTTTGTATGTTTTACATAAATTTTTCAATACTTTTATAAAACAGATTTTACAGCCGCTACAACATTTTCTGTTGTAAATCCGAATTTTTCAAACAGTGATGCCGCAGGACCGGATGCGCCAAAGCCTGTCATGGAAACTACTTTGCCGTCTAAGCCCACGTAACGGTACCAGCCGAAGTCTGAAAGCGCTTCGACCGCAACTCTCTTCCGGCATGCCTTCGGAAGAACGGATTCCTTGTATTCTGCTGTCTGTTCTTCAAATGCTTCCATACTCGGCATACTGACAACACGCACGTCCACACCGTCTTTTGCAAGTTCTGCCTTTGCATTAACTGCCAGTTCTACCTCCGAACCACTGGCAATAATGATGGCATCCGGCACTTCCTTCTTAGAATCCTCTAAGATATAGCCGCCCTTTAACGCTTCCTTTGAAGAACCCTGCATCTGTGAAAGATTCTGTCTTGTCAGCACAAGTGCTGTCGGCTGGTCTTTTGAAGTAACTGCACGGTACCATGCCGCTGCGGTTTCTGTTCTGTCACACGGTCTGTATACACAGAAATTTGGCAGGGAGCGGAATGCCGCAAGCTGTTCAACCGGTTCGTGTGTCGGTCCGTCTTCTCCGACACCGATGCTATCATGTGTAAAGATAAATGTCAGCGGCAGATTCATTAATGCGGACAGTCTTGCCATTGGCTTTGTATAATCACTGAATACAAAGAATGTCGCTACAAATGCCTTTAATCCGCCATGCAGTGCAAGTCCGTTGCCGATTGCCGCCATCGCCTGTTCCCTGACACCGAAATGCAGATTGGTGCCTGCATAATTGTCTTTTGAAAAATCACCGGCATCCTTCATGTTTGTCTTATTGGACGGTGCAAGGTCGGCTGAACCGCCAATCAGGTTTGGCATGAGCTGTTTAATTTCATTTAAAATGCTGCCGGATGTGCTTCTGGTCGCTTCCGGTTTTTCTGCTTTCTTCCAGTAATCTTCTGAATCAAACAGCTTTGATAAATCATATCCGTTGTAATAAGCATCCCATTTTTCTGCCATATCCGGATATTCTTTTCTGTACTTTTCAAATAATACATTCCATTCATCTTCAACTGCTGCTTTCTTCTTGGCAGCTTCGTTGAAATGATCATATACTTCCTGCGGAACAGTAAATGCTTCCTTGCAAGGCCACTCTAAATATTCCTTTAAAGCCGCAACATTTTCTTCACCGAGCGGTTCACCGTGTGCGCTTGCCTTACCCTGCTTTGCAGGACAGCCATAGCCGATCACCGTATTGACCTTAATCATTGTCGGACGGGTTGTATCTGCTTTTGCCGCTTCAATCGCTGCAGCAATTTCTGCAAGATTGTTGCCGTCTTTAACTTCAAGTGTCTGGAAGCCGAATGCTTCAAAACGCTTTGTTACGTCTTCCGTAAATGCAATATCGGTGCTTCCTTCAATAGAAATGTTGTTGGAATCATAAAATACAATCAGCTTATGCAGTCCTAATGTTCCTGCGAGTGAAAATGCTTCTGATGAAATACCTTCCATCATACAGCCGTCACCGCCAAGTACATAAGTATAGTGGTCTACAATATCGTAACCGTCTTTGTTAAATACAGCGGCAAGATGTGCTTCTGCCATTGCCATACCGACTGCCATTGCCATACCCTGTCCAAGCGGGCCTGTCGTTGCTTCAATACCAACGGTATGACCGTATTCCGGATGTCCCGGTGTCAATGAACCCAGCTGTCTGAAATTCTTTAAGTCTTCCATAGAAAGATTTCCGTAGCCAAACAAATGTAATAAAGAATATAACAGCATCGAGCCGTGTCCTCCTGAGAGTACAAAACGATCTCTGTTTGCCCATTCCGGGTCTGCCGGATTGTGGTTCATATGGTTTGTCCATAATTCATATGCCATCGGTGCTGCGCCAAGCGGCAGTCCCGGATGTCCTGATTTTGCTTTCTGAATCGCTTCTGCTGATAACACACGGATTGTATTTACTGACAGTTCCTCTATGTTCTTCATAATGATTCATTTCCTCCATTTCTTATTGTGCTGCCTGTACCGGCATTTTTATTTTTTTTTATCAATCTTTAAAATCTGCTTCAACAAGGATGGTAACATCTCCGTTTTCGCCGCGTTTTCTCTTTAAACCGCCAAAAAATCTTTTTGAGCCGCGTTTTTCTGCTTTTACAATTGCGTGATTGATAATTTCCTTAATATCATCCATACGGATATTATCTACATTATTGCGTAATTTATCAATCTTTAAATAAAGTTCCAGCAGCGCATCATCACTGACTTCATACTGGCGTTTTCTTGCAAATTTTCTTGCCATTTCAACCAGTTCATTGACCGTGTACTGTTTTAACACGATGCGATGATTAAACTTCTGTGTCATTTCCGGGTTAAAATTCAGCAGTACATTCATTTCTGCATCCGAATCCTCCAGAATAACAATCATACGTTCCGTATCCTGTTCCAGACATTCCAGCATTTCACTCATACGCTTCGGCTGGATTGCCCCCGCACCTTCAACAATCAGTGCGGTGCCTTTTAACTTATTCATCGCCTTTGCCAGTCCACGGTTATTGATACTGTCACCGGTCGTCTTTGCAATCTTACGTGTGTGTTCCGGATACAGGTAATTCACCGCACGCACAATGGCTCTTGCAAGATCAGACTTATCTGAGCTTGAATTACCGGAAATGATAATATTGCCGATCTGCGACGTTGAAATCGCCATTTCCTGTTCAAGGCTTTCAAAATATGCTGCCAGCTGGCTTTCCAGTCCCGGCATTTCACGGTATTTTCTGAAAATCTTTGCAAGTTCTCCGCTTAACTTCTTTTCTTCATCAATTTCCGTGCCTTCGCCCATGCCGGTGTAAACTTTCTCCTGCTGTACGGCACTGGCAAGCTTTGCACTGCTGATTGCTTCCAGCGGATTCATATCGGAAAGGTGGTCTTCCATCGGCGGAAGCTGCTGTGTATTTAATGAAACTTCCTCACTGACAGCCGCCCGCTGTCTTTGCGCCGCTTCCTGCTCTGCCGCACGCTGTGCCTGTTCTCTTTGTGCTGCTTCTTCCGCCAACCGCTGGGCTTCTGCCTGCTGCGCTGCTTCCTGTTCGGCTATACGCTGTGCTTCGGCTTTCTTTGCAGCTTCCCGCTTGGCTTCTTCAGCTGCACGCTGTGCTTCGGCTAACCGTCTGGCTTCTGCCTCGGCTCTTGCTTTCTGGGCTTCTTCCATGCGCCTCTGAATCTGTACTTCGGCCTCCGCTTTTCTTCTTGCTTCTTCCTCTGCCTGCTGACGACGGACATCCTGTGCTGCTGCTTCTTCTAAGTGTACGGTTGCTTTTCCGGTACGGATTGCAAGATCGGTCTTTGCTGCCTGTAACATCACCTGTGCGTGTGCATGGCGGCTTGCTTCTTTTTCATCAAAGGCTTTGCCTGCTGCCTGTGCCGCTGCTTTCTGCTCAACCATAATGCGCTCGTATGCCGCACTCTTTTCGTCCTTCTCATCTAACATCTTTTCCAGCTCTGTCTTTGAGAATTCCCTTGTATTCTGCTTTCCGTATTTTTCTTCACGGACCGCTTCTAACCAGTCTGCAAGGCTTAACTGACCTTCAATCTGTTCATCTTCCTGACTTTCACCGGCCGTTTCTTCCTGCTTCGCCGGCTGAGGACGCAGTGCCTCTGCCTCTGCTTTTTCTTCCTCCATGAATTCACTTAAATTTTTAGCGAGTGCCGCCTGTAAATTTTGTGTATCATACGGATTGTTATATGCCGGAATGTCCACTTTAATCTCTACTTCATCTGCCGGTTCTTTGACCGTATTTACAGCCTTCTGCCGGAATGAATCCTCTTTACCTGATAAATCGCCGCAGCTGTCTTCCAGTTTCTTCTTTGCATCTTCTATCAGTTCACGTAAAGATGAGGATGCCTTGTCAATACTTTCAGACAAATCCACCGTTGTATCAGCTTCCTTTTTTTCTGCTTTTGGTGCGGTATCCGTCACTGTCTTTTCTTTTACAAATTCTTCCGCTGAAAATACCGGTTCTTCCGGTGTTTTTTCTGTATCCTGCGCACCGGTATTCTCATATGTATCGGAATCATCGGATTCGTCATCATCTTCATAGCCTATTTCGCGCATATCTTCTTCTGACTGCGCCCGCGAATGAAATGCCTTCTTAAAGAAAGATTTAATGCCACGGGTACTTTCATCGTCTTCCGGCAGAATAATATCATCGTCCGCATCACTTTCTGCTTCTTCCACCGCTTCTTCAATTTCATCGCTCTGGATTGCCGCAAGCTGCTTTTGTTCCTCAAACATGATTTCTCTGGTTGCTTCTATATCCTGCTTCTGATTCTTAATATCCTTTAAGATTTTTTTCTGTGTATTGGTCAGTTCAACGCCAAATTCCTGCTTTAACTGAATCGCCTTCTCCACATACTGTCCGTCCTGAAACCACAGTACAATATCATCACAGGTCTTGATACATTCTTCTTTTCTGCCTGTTTTGGCATATAACTTTGCCAGTTCAAACATATACTTTTCATCAATTTCATGCTCTTTGTAGTCCTCTAAGATTTCTACAAGTTCATTATCCGAGGCATTCTGTGCCTTTCTTAAATCAAAATACAAAAGAAAACGATTGACATCATGCGGTGACATCTTTTCATATTCTTCATAAAGTTCCTCTGCCGTTTCAAAATCTTCCAGCTTAATGAGCAGCTCCGCCAGCTTATAAACCAGCTTTCTGCCGCCTAAATTTCTGTTGTATGCAAGAATTGCCATATCTCTTGCTTCCAGATAATCCCCTGCCGCTTCCTGTACGTTAATAACAGTTGCCAGCGTGGACCAGTCCTTCACCTTCTGCCAGTTCATTTCCTTGGCAATCGCTGCCGCCTCCTGAAATGACTTCTTGGCAGCAAGCTTTTTAATTTGATCTACTTTTATATTAAATTCATACTTATCCAAAACAAACGCCACCTTTACTGTATATATCAAATAAATGATTTAAACATATTCTATTCAAGTTTATCACAGCACAGTATTCTTGTAAACTCTTTTAAAAAGAAATGCCAACCCGGCATATCTTACCATACAAAAACACCACACATCAGACAGTACACCCTCGCTCTGTACATCTTCCGGGCAGCCACCATATCCATGGCACTATAGGCAAAAATAAGCCGAAGTCAAGTGCCAACGTTGAGGCGTTTTTTGCCTATAGCGCCTATATAAAGTCGAATACTGCCTGCTCATAATCCATGCGCGTATATTCAAGTTCCTCATTTTTTGTACGACTGTAGTAATCGACAACAACCGTCTGCTGCCGGTTATGTACAAGCTTCTGTCCTAAAATGTAATTGACATCAAATCTTCCCGTAATCGCCGGGGTTGCACCTCGTGCCGGAACAATGAGCTGCACGTGATTGGTCTTTAACAGCTTAAAAATCGGCTCCCAGATATAAATATCCTTTGCCGCACCGAACGGATTATCAATAAAAATGGTCTTGCCCAGTACACCCGCACTGTCTGCCGGCGCATTGATACTTGAAATATAATGAATTACCGCAATTAAAAACTGAATATAAATACCCTGTGACTGTCCGGTTGAACCCACTGCTTCTTCATACCGCAGATACCGGCTCTGGTCTTTCATGCGCTCTCTTTTATAAAGACTTACGCGGATGGCGTTCATATCGGTTACAATCACGGCAAAAAGGCGTTTCCAGCTTAACCGGTTGCGGATATATTTTAACCGCTCCTGTGTATTGTCAAAGCTTTCCGCCATCAGGACCGTTTCGTCAATGTATGCCGCCATTCTTTCCTTATAATCGGATTCCTTGGCATACGGTACGGACAGCCCGATAATAGAAATAACCTCATTATCCATCGTAATGCTTGAAAGCTTTGGCAGGCGGTCAAGTTCCGTCTTGATATTACAGCAAATCTGGACACACCGGTTCTCAAAGTTATCCTTGATACGCTCCATATCGGAAATCCCTTTGGATACGCGCTCTTTTTCCAGTGCAATCAGCGTATTGGTTTCGGAAAGTCTGGACTTTAACTGCTTCACGGCTTCAATGTCCTTTGGCACATGAACCGACATTTTAATCTCCAATGCCAGTTCTTTTGCATCACATGCCGTCAGTTCTTCCGTCAGCTTATCCTTTTTCTTTAAAAATTCTTCCAGCTTGCGCACCTCAAGCGCACACAGCTTTTCAAATTCTTTCTGTACCGTTTCATAGCCTGAAAAATCTGCTACATTTATGTCTGTATCCTCCGGCTGTCCTGCCATGGTATCTGCATTTTCCGTTTCTGACGCTTCCGGCACTTCAATGCCCGCTTTGGCAACAATTCTTGACAAATCCTTTTCCATTACGAGGAAATCCTGCATCTTTTCTGTCTGGCGTTTCTGCTCTTTTTCCAGTTCTTTGATCTGTCCTGCAATGCTGTCCTTATAATTTTTATGCTGTACAATGAACTGCTCCGGGTTATCACAGTCAAACGCTTCAAAAGCACCGTACTTTTCTTCAATCTGGCTCTTTCCGTGTGCAATACTTCCCTGCAGACGGTTCATTAATGCATTCTGCGCTTCCAGTTCTTCTGCTGCCGCTTTTTCCTGCTGTACCGCCTGCTCACGTTCCTGCTCAAGCGCACACAGCGCATCATCCGGATTTGGGACAGCTTCTCCCTGTGCCTCTTTTGCCGCAAGTTCTTCCATTGTAAAATGGCGGCGTGCAATTGCCGTACTGCATTTTCCCATTGCCGCACGGTAATGTCTTAATAATTCTTCTTTATCATGCACATCGGCATTTTTTTCATCCAATGCCTTTTTCACTCCCGCAAAGCGGTTCTCCAGCTGTTCTAATGACAGCGCATGTCCGTCAGCATCCGCTAACCCTGCTACCGCACTGCCATCCGCCGCTGACTGCAGCACATGAATTCCTGCGGACTGTCCGCCGTCGGCTTCCACGCTTATATATGCCTGATAACGCTTGTCAAGACGGCTTTGCAGACGGTCATATTCTTCTGCCAGTGCATTTTTGCGCTGTAAGGCGGTCTGTTCTGCCTTTTCCTGCGCCTGCATTTCCTGCTCTTTTAAGAGCTGTTCCTGCTTTGCATCTGCCGCCCTCTGCGTGTATTCCTGCTTTTCACGGTACTGTACAAGAAGACTCTCTGCCAGTTTTGCGCACTTTTGCACGTATGGATACCGCTCCCGGTTTTGTGCCAGCTTTTCCTGCACCTGTGCTTTCCGCTCCCGGCCTTTTTTACGCAGGGCTTCCTCCTGTTCCATTTCTTCCTGTAAACGCTGTGCTTCCTTTTGCAGTTCCTCTAAACGCACAGACAGCCCTTCAAACTCTTTCTTTGCCGGTTCTTCTTCCAGCTTTGAAAGTTCCTGTATGCGCACATAGTCATTCCAGACAATTTCTTTTCTGTCGGTCAGTCTGACCAGTTTTTCCTGTGCCGCCGCCAGTTCTTCCTGCGCCAGCTTTTCTTCCCGCCCGCGCAGCTTTTCATCCTTTAAAAATGCCATATCCTTTCTGGCATATACAACATACTGTTCATTTTCTGCCGTAAGCTGTGCTTTTGCCGCCTG
>ENA-OOZY01002049-OOZY01002049.1-human-gut-metagenome-genome-assembly--contig:-NODE-2049-length-11040-cov-2.312517_pt1 | contig 11040 bp, 8 predicted proteins | sample MGYA00241047_ERZ501410 | MGnify/ENA primary metagenome ERZ501410 (study PRJEB25962, sample SAMEA2042621) | human gut metagenome | biome: human gut; feature: human-associated habitat; material: faeces... | reverse complement strand
GGACAGAAGGTAGCCAATACGTTCAGAACCTTTGCGGACAAGGAAGAGGTGGATTACTCTGACAAGGAAAAGAAATTCTCCAAGACAGAGGTAGCAAAGAAGCCTTGGAAGTGGCAGAAAAAGGTATATGAATCTATGGTGCTTCATCTGGACGCTGCAATTGATAAGGTGGAGGATTTGTCGAGGGATGTGGAATTAGACAGAATGGATAAGAAACAGATTGATACACCGGAGCAGGTGACAGATATCCGGGATGCAATCGCACCGGTATCTTCTGTGGCAGAACCGACGGAGTATCAGTTTGGGGCAGAGGCATTTGAGGCAGCATATTCCAAAATGGATTCTGTCATCAAGCCGGATGAAAAAGCACCTTCCGTTCCTAAGACCGGGAAAGCTAGGTAGTTAAGTTATGTGAGGTGTGTCACTGTATTTTGTATAGATATGGTGGCATGCCTTTTTTGTTTGGAGAGGTTTTGGATGAAGAATAACGGTAGATATGGTACAATATAAGAAGTGTGAGATCATGGAAGAGTAAAGCTAAAGAGGTGGTAATCATTATGGGAAATACAGTAAAAAAGCAGCATTACATATGGCGTAATTATTTATCTGAATGGACCCAATCGGAAGATAAATTCAAGGGGAAAATATATGTATTTAGAAAAGAAGTTAAAGGTAATCAAAATGAGGTGGAATTTCGTGAGTTAGAAAAAGTAGGGTTTGAAAATTATTATTATGATATTTCTGGTTTTACAGAGAAGGATTTAATTATTCTGAACCAACTGATTGCTAATATGCAAAAAAAGGAATTGGCAAAATTCGGAATAGACAAAGAAATCTTAACTGATGCCGCTGTGCAACGTGATTTCATAGAAAAGAATGTAATGTGTTCTTTTGAAAATATAGAAACAAGCAATCATTTTTATGATAGGTTATTAAAAGGCGATTTATCTTTTTATGAAGATAGTAAAAATCAAAAAATATTAGATTCTTTACAGGATAGTATATTATCTTCAATATACTTTGGTGAAGAAATATCAGAAAAGAAAGTTTTGGACTTAGTAAAGGACTTTTCTGTAGAAGAAACAGTAGATTTAAAGTATGAATTTACTCGGTTCTTTTGTATGCAATATTTTAGAACGCCTAGGGTTCATGCGGATATAAAGAGAAACATAGAAGAATTAAAAGAAAAATATGAAGAAATTAAAGATATGAACATAAATTTTTTTGCCAATATGATTCTTGTTTATTTTGCAGAAAGAATGGCTTTAAACCTTACACAAAATTTTAAATGTAGTATTTTATTATATAAAAACAATACAGACATTGCATTTATTACAGGAGACACTCCTATCATTTGTCTTACAGGAAGGAAGATGGATCCTATTAGCATATTTCATTATCCAATTTCACCTAAAATAGCTGTCGAATTAATGATAGTTCCGAAATTTAGTGCTATTGCTTCTGTCAGTAAGAATATGGTATTGGAATTAGAACAAGAGTTAGTGGGTGTTGTGAAAAATTGTAATAGAAAGCTCGTAGAGAATTGTGTAAATGAGATTTATTCTAATACAGAAAAAAGTTTAGCCGAGTTTCAAGAGAACTTGGCTTTGTGATGTTATGTATTATAGAAATGATGGGGAATTTTTAATTATGGGCATGAAATATTTCCTTCTCAATGCGGTTGGTTTGAAGATTTAGAAATGTTAACGGAGGAAAAATGGAGATGGAGGCACCACATATTCTAATATCTACTGTTAGTCCTGAAAAAGGAAAGAAAATAGATACATTTGATAAACATTCAAAATATATTGTAAAAGTTCTAGCACCTACTGAACTGTCAGAAGCACTATTCCAATATGCAGAATACTTTTTTGAGGCGGCACATAAAATAACGGAATTTATCCTGTATGCTGAGCATCCGGATATAGGCAAACTCGATACTTATTTCTTTTCGATTGCGTTCTTATACAGACATTGTATGGAGCTTGGATTAAAAGCAATTGGCTTTCAAACTATTCAAGATAGGGATGAACGTAAGAAATTTGTTAAAGAGACACGTCATAATTTGGCAGTGATTTTGTCAGCAGTTGAGGAAAAAATGTCATGGACAAGACCGAAAGAAGAAATGGAGTGGTTAAGAAAGTACTTTGCTGATTTGTCACAGAAAGATAGAGAATCAGATTCATTCCGTTATCCGTTTCACATTGTATGGGAACCGGGGGATTGGGAATGTGAAGGCAGATTTGTAATCAAGAATATTTTTGATGAACAAACAAATATTGATTTAGTAAAGTTTGCAAATAAATTTGAGGCTGCGTATGAGATTATTAGAAAGTGGTATAAAAAGGAAACGGAAAGTGCTTTTGAATGGAAAGAGGTAGATCCTGTGTTTATAGAAACAGGTGGATATTATTATGTTCAGTCAGTTGTTGGTTACAAGTATAGAAGAGCAGATTTTTATCCTTATACCAAAGCATATCTGGAAACAGCAAATTACTTGAAATGGTATATGAAAAATGCAACAGATTCGGGCAATTGTGATTATAATGCTCGTCTGTTTCTTCCAATGTGTTATTTATATAGAAACTGTGTTGAACTAAGTTTGAAAACTATATGGTTTGAGGAAATTGGTGAAGATTTCCAAATAAAGTGTAAGTTGATGTTGGATAATAAACATAGCATTGCAGGAATGTGGAAACAGATTAAGCCATATGTTTTGGAATATAGCAGAGGAACGGATGAGCCTGAATACATAGAGGTTATAGAAGATTATTGTATGCAAGTTCATACGATTGATGGAGATGCAAATAAATTTAGATATCCAATGTCAAATAGTATGCAGGAATATTTTTCTCACAATAAGCGATTTGATTTTATGGAAACGGGAGATTTCTTTGAAGCTTTAAATAATATTCTCGATGGTATTGACAGCGAATTGAATTATATAAATGAGGCAAAAGCAGAAATGGAAGCAGAATATTATTCAGAAATAATGTCAAATATAGATTATTATTGATTTAAGAGTAATAAAGAGAACAAAATTATTTTACATAAAAATGCCAAAACTAAATGTGAATATGTTAGCTTTGGTTTTTTTATTTAAAGATATTGAAAAAATGTCACGAAAATTATATAATAATCGTGACAAAAAGGAGAGCATTGCTATGGCAAATGGAATATATATCGAAATAAAAAGAAGAATACTGGATGCAGAAGAAGGCTCAATATTTGTAACATCAGATTTTACCGATATTGCTACAACAACAACTGTAAGAAAATGCCTTGGAAGGCAGGTTGAAGAGAAAAACATCCGCAGAATTATTGACGGAGTTTATGAAAAGCCTGTATATAGCAATTTGCTGAGGGAATATGTTCCGGCTAATCCTGAAAAAGTTGCGTATGCTATTGCAAGAGGATTTCATTGGACCATTGCGCCATGTGGAGACGTAGCATTAAATAAATTAGGACTATCAACGCAGGTTCCGGTTGTCTGGTCCTATATCAGTGACGGTCCATATAGAAAGTTTTCTTGGGATAATATCACGTTGTCTTTTAAGCATCGTGCAAATCGTGAAATTTCATATATGTCTGAGACAACCACTTTGGTTGTTGAGGCATTAAAGACATTGGGGAAGGACCGTGTTGATGACGGTATTATTTTGAGTTTGAGAAATAGATTGCCTAGAGAAGAGAAGAAAAAGATGTTAGTGGAAGCAACTGGTGTAAGCGAATGGATATATACAGTAATCAGAAAGGTGTGTGCTGAATAATGAAAGAAGTTGCGAAATTACAGATAAAAGACAGAATGGAATTATTTCAGGCAACGGCAATATCCATGGGAATGCAGCCGAATGTAATAGAGAAAGACTTTTGGGTATGTTTTATGTTGGACCATCTATTCCATGATTGTAAGTACAAAAACGCTTTTGTCTTTAAAGGTGGAACAAGCCTTTCTAAGTCATACCATGTTATTGAGAGGTTTTCCGAGGATATAGATTTGATTTTGGACTGGCGAAAAATAATGAATGACGAGGTGAATCCTTGGGAAGAAAGGTCGAAAACCAAACAGGATTTATTCAATAAGCAAATTAATTCGGAAGCAGCAAAATTCTATAAAGAGGAATTGATACCCCAGTTGAATAGTGAAATGAAAGAAAAACTGGGGGATGGAGAATGGATTTCGGTTGATACAGAAGATGAGATGGTGGTTAATTTTTATTATCCGCAAATATTTGAGGCAGAGTATTTACGTTCTTGTGTAAGATTGGAAATTGGACCATTAGCAGAATGGATGCCATCTCATGAGACAATCGTAACTCCATTTGCAGCTGAAAAATATCCGGATATTTTTTCACAAAAAGATACATCGGTTTTGACCATTGATGTTGAGAGAACTTTCTGGGAAAAACTCACCATATTACATAAAATTGCAAATTTCCCGGAGGGAAAGTCGTTGCCTGCCAGATATGCAAGACATCTATATGATGTGTATAATATGGGCAATTCATGGGTAAAGGAAAGAGCATTTAAACGAAAAGAGTTGTTAGAAAAAGATGTGGCATTTAAGCAGAAATTCTATTATGCCAAAGGTGCACATTATGAAACTGCAACATTGGGTAGTATTATGATTTTGCCGGGAGAAAGCATACATAAAGCGTTAGCAGAGGATTATCAGGCAATGCGCAACATGATATATGGTGCTGCTCCGGATTTTGAAGATATACTTGCATTTCTTGAGAAGCTACAGGCTGAAATACATGGGTTGAGTAATAGTGATATTTTGTGACGAAAAGGAGAACGCGATGGAAGAAAAAGTAATTGAGGAAGGTTATTATAAAATTCGACGAAAAAAAGGTAGCCATGTGAATAGAAAGATAAATTCAGATGGTTCAAAAAGTGCCATTCAATTTTTCGATGGAACAAATAACTTAAATGGTCCGGTTGAATTGATAGAAGTGGATGAAAGCGAATTGATGAGAATACAAAATGAGCAGGGAATTCATCCAATTGTCAAATATGTCATTGATAATATACTTGCTCCTTACATTACGAGGGAATTAGAAAGAGGAACTGATTATCTGTTAGGGATACTTGAAGAAAGAGTTATACCCAAAACAAAAGAAAATGTAAAGAAGTTTTTTAATAATTCCAGTTTATATATAGTGGCATTTAAAGATGCACTGATGGGAAAAGAGCCAAAGGCTCTTCAGCTGATGAGAGAAATAAAATCACCAGAAGCCTCTGTAGAAAAGACGGTGGTAGTTAATACCACCGTTGGAAACAAATACAAAACAGAACAGGAAAAAGAAGATAGAAGTCCTGAAGAAGTGGAACAACTTCTAAAAATAATGCAGGCAAATGTTGTTTCTCTTGCTAGTTGTATTAGGATTCTGTCAAATACAATAGTAAAGGACGCAGGTAAAAATTCAGAAGGTGTTCTTGCAATGAAAAAAGAGATTGAAAGACTTAGTACTGAAAAAATGATGGATCAAATTAGTCTTTTGCTTGATGACAGGAATCGGGATTTATTAGATGAGAGTTCATTTGAAATTCTTTCAGCATTTAGGGAAGGTAAATTTATTGTTGATGGCAAGATGATTCCTATGAGTTCATTTAAGTAGATTATTTGTGTAAAGCGCAATGAAGATGGCAATGACACAATAATGTGTGCTACAGACAATATTGTAAGATGGTGAAAAATGCATAATCAAAAAAGTATTAAAAAAATAATGAAGTGTGCTAGAGAAGGTAGTTATGACGAATTGATGAATTACATAAAAGAAGCAAACGATTCAGAAGATCTGTTTGCGCTGAGAGAGCATAAGATTATCCAATATATTGTAGATAATACTAAACAAGAGAAGATATTAAAAAGTTACTTGGAACGTATCAAAATAATAGACAATCGGCATTATATACATGAAAAAAACTATATTAAATTATTAAAGATTGTAAAGAAGGAGCTATGCGAAATATCAGAAAAAATAAATAATATTGTGAATAAGATAGATATAACGAATATTTATACTAATCTATATGATTTGGCATATGTTTATGAAGAACAAGATTTGATGAATATACAACATTTGAGTGGGTTAATGTGCGATGCAATGGATAAGATTGTACTGTTGAAAAGTAGACAAACATCAATAAATATGGATAAATTTACGCAACAGCTTACGGAAGAAAGAGATGAGGATGAAATTGAGTTTGCGCCGATTCTAAATTTGTTTTTATCTAACGATAAAGGAAATCAAAATATACTAAGTTTTTCCGGTGGCAGAGAGTCGTATATTTATTATATAAAATTGATTGAGGAAGTTGAGAAATATCAACGTTTTTATAGAATAAGAGATGAAGTCACATATAATAAATATTATGTAGAAAATGCCGATGGTAAAGTAATACGATTAAGTTTAGTTAATTTGAATATTGAAAAGTCTAAAGTGTCTGGTCAAAGAAGGGCAGATGTCAGACGACATTTGGCAGGGAAAAATGGTAGAAACGAAGAAGTTTGGAAGAGATATAACCTTATAATAAGAGATGTTGCAGACGCTATGTATCAATATTACTTTGATAACGGATTTGTTGTTGGAAAAGAAGTAGAAGCTATAATTGGCGAAATAAGGAACATTATTGCCGAAGAATTTGGTTACGAAGACAGTTATTTACTTAATATGGACGATAAAACAGTTGAGTTTTGTTATTCGGTACTAATCGTTATTATAGTTGTATGGAAAATTACTGAAAATGTCCAGTGTGGCAGAGATGATTTTATTAAATATTATTTTCCAATTTTTTGGGAAGGGATTTTAAAATATTTGGAAGAGGCAGGACTAAAGGGTGATAGAGAAATAATTGAACAAGTTTTTTTGTACGACAAAAATAAGACGTCTCCATATGATTTGATTTATGCACCTTTTATTCAATTAGAAGATAAAAGGACTTATGGAATTATTAGTATCTGTAAGCGTTTTGATTGGTCACTGTTTTTAAGAAAAAGGTTGGTAAATGGTGGTATTGTAGCAAAAGAGTATGGTCATGAATTTGAAATGATGCTATCAGAAATGTTTGAACACTATAAATGGAGAGTTTTAGAACGAGCTTATAAGATTAAACAAAATGGAAAGGCTATTACAGATTGTGATTTGATGGTGTATTGTAAAGGGATGCTATTAATAGTACAAGCAAAGGCCATCACAAAGGGAAAAGGACCTCATGACCAATGGTCTGCACTAAACACGGTGAAGTTGGGAGTATTGCAGGCAAAAAAATGTACCGATTCTTTAGGAAAACAATTAGGAACAATTAATAAAAAATATAATGTGGAGATTAGAAAAATCCAGCCGGTTGTAGTAACAGCAAACTATCTGATAAATACTGTTGTGATTGATGATGTGCCAGTAATTAGTGCGGATTATCTTTTGTCTATACTAGGTGGAGCTAAAGTATCCGTACATACAGAAGGTAGTGATGATTATTATATAAAGGATACATATTTGCCTAATGATTGGAAAGTTGAGAAGTTTGCGGAATTATTGTATGAATCATATGAGTGGAATGTCGATTTAGAAAAAGTTAAAGAAAAGGTTAAATATCAATCGTGTGGTAAATACATATTCGAAATTCCACATATTGAAGAAACAGATGTGGTTGTGGTCGGTTGAAAAATATTTATTAACTTTTATAATGGTCAAAAACTTAATTTATACGACTAATTTAATTTCATATTTAAGCATAAAGTACGAGTAATAGGACAGTATTTCAACTATAATTGGAATCAAGGTAGGGTAGGAATTCGGACAAGCCGGACAAGGGTAACTATCTTGGTTCCTTTTTTATCCTTTTTCAGCAGATTTACTTTAGTTTTTCAAAGATTGAATTTGAAAAAATGAACATTTTGTGTTAAACTATTTATTGGATTATTGTCACAAAACGTCTATAAACGAGCATTAGGATATTTGAGGAGATTGAGTATGGCTATTTCGTACAATAACTTATGGAAGACATTGATTGATAAAGGAATCAACAAGAGCGAATTATGCAAAAAAGTCAAGATTAGTACCAGTACAATGGCTAAGATGACAAATGGAGAACCAGTTAATTTATCTACATTAGAGAGAATCTGTAAAGAACTGGACTGTAGCATAGAGGATGTTGTTGAAATAAAGACTACGGGAAATATTCAGTAACAACTGAATATTTGGAAGTGAGGAATATATGTTAGAGAAAATATGTCCGGTTCATAATGTGCCGGTTTTTCGAGATAGATGCGTCAAAGAAGACTGTGATGCAAGACCGCTTGTTTCAACAACAATCTACTGGTGTGAACATTGTAAGGTACCTGTATTTGAAAAGAAGTGTAGTATATGTGATTCTGATTGTACATATATGGCAACGGATTTACGACCTGTTTTTCCGGAAGAAAAATTACTGTTATCGATATTGTTGGATTTTGGTAATCCTATGGCACTAAATGAAAGTTCTGTATGGAATAGTAATGCCGGATACTTTGTAGATGGAAAAAAGATTGAATTATCTATAACAGAAGTTAATAGCAAACCTCTTTCGGAAATAGATAAGATACGAGAACAGTATGATAAATATCTGCCTCTAATAGATTATAAGTATTTTGAGCAGATGGTTAAGACATTTATTGAAGCAAATAGTATGCGGTATCACGATATTGTTGATGAAGCAATAAATTATATCCAGAGTTTTGAAGAAAAGTATTCATTTGAGGATATGTTTATATCCTTTAGTGGAGGAAAAGACTCTACGGTTACTTCTGATCTGGTAATGAGGGCGTTTGCAAATAGTAAAATTATTCATATTTATGGAGATACAACTCTGGAATTCCCGTTTACGGATGAGTATCGCAAGCGATTCTCAAAGAAGCATACAGTAATAAGAGCTAGAAATTATGAAAAGAACTTTGAGGAACTTTGTGAGCAAATAGGACCTCCTTCTCGTGTTATGAGATGGTGTTGCACTGTTTTCAAGACTGGAGCTATTACTAAGACCTTGTCACAAGTTTTTAAAGATAAAACAAATGTGCTTACTTTTTATGGAATAAGAAAAAGTGAATCTGCTTCTAGAAGTAAGTATGACAGGGAAAGTGAAAGTCCTAAGATTACTAAGCAGACGGTAGTATCACCTATTATTGAATGGATTGATTTTGATGTATGGCTTTATATATTGACAACAGGGATTGACTTTAACGATGCGTATAGATTGGGGTATTCTCGTGTCGGATGTTGGTGCTGTCCGAATAATGGTTCATGGTCAGAGTTTTTGTCAAAAGTTCATATGTTTACTAAGTATGAGCATTGGAGAACCTTACTTGTTGAGTTTGCCAAGAAAATAGAAGAAGCCGGAGCAGATGCTTTGGAAATTAATATCCTTGCTTTGCAAACTGATATGCAATATGCTTACGGTTCCTTTGAACAGCGCCATATCGATATCTTGAGCCACATCAAGAAAACGGTCGATATTCCTGTCATCATGAAATTGGGAGACAATCTTACCAACCCTATTGCTCTCATCGACCAGCTTTATGCTAACGGTGCGGCGGCGGTAGTCATGTTCAACCGCTTCTACCAGCCGGATATCGATATTGAAAAAATGGCTCAAAGTGCCGGAAGCGTATTCAGCACAGATGCCGATTTATCTAAATCTTTACGTTGGATAGGTATCGCTTCTGCGGCTGTCGGTAAGCTGGACTATGCGGCATCCGGCGGCATACACGCTCCTGAAGGAGTAGTAAAAGCTATTCTGGCAGGCGCTTCGGCGGTAGAGATATGCAGTGTGCTGTATCAGAATTCCTATGCCATCATTGACGAATATGTTCGTTTCCTGAATTTATGGATGGACCGTAAAGGAATGGAGAATATCAACCAGTTCAAAGGCATGCTGAATGTAAGCGACTTGAATGGCGTAAATACATTCGAACGTACCCAATTCCTGAAATATTTCTCCTCACGCAAGTAAGTGTGATACATACTAAAACGGATGATGCATTTATGATAAACGCATCATCCGTTCTTTTATATCATAATCGTTGTCTGTTTCAGACTTCACCGGCTCCTACTCTTTCTTATCCAGAACCTCAAAGCAGGAATTCTTGCTGACAAACTCAGGAACAATATCTTTCATGGCCGCCACAATCTTCATCTGGTCATAAGTATAGCTGACCTCAATCAATTTCTGAATACGTTCCCGCACTTCATCATAATCATACTCGCGTACAGTAGCAATCATAATCTTTTCGTGATAGGTCGGTTTTGTCAGCTCCCGGACATTAAGCAGTTCCTCATACAACTTCTCGCCATGGCGTAACCCTGTAAATTCTATCTTGACATCAGTACGTCCGGAAAGACTGATCATACGCTTGGCAAGGTCTACAATCCGCACCGGTTTACCCATATCGAAGATATAAATCTCTCCCCCATGCCCCATACTACCGGCTTCGAGTACCAAACGGCAAGCTTCCGGAATGGTCATAAAGTAACGTATAATTTCCGGATGAGTCACCGTTACAGGCCCGCCACGCTGTATCTGATCGCGAAAACGGGGAATGACCGAACCGTTCGACCCCAAAACATTGCCGAAACGGGTAGTGATAAACTGCGTGAAACGTCCGCCTTCCGCCTGTAATTTCTTCGCCAGCGACTGAACGTAAATCTCACAGATACGTTTGGAACATCCCATTACATTGGTAGGATTCACCGCCTTGTCCGTAGAAATCATCACAAACTTCTCCGCACCATATTTCACCGCCAAATCAGCGACAGTACATGTACCGTAAACATTTACCTGAATAGATTCGGATACATTATCTTCCATCATCGGTACGTGCTTGTACGCCGCCGCATGAAAAATATACTGCGGCTTATACTGCCTGAATATCTCTTCCATGCGAGTTGCATTGGAAATATCGGCGATGATGGTTTCGGCATCAATATCCCGCCAACGGTCCTGCAGTTCCAAACGAATATCATGCAACGGAGTCTCCGCCTGATCTACCAAGATCAAGCGATC
>ENA-OOZY01002041-OOZY01002041.1-human-gut-metagenome-genome-assembly--contig:-NODE-2041-length-11073-cov-2.381194_pt1 | contig 11073 bp, 10 predicted proteins | sample MGYA00241047_ERZ501410 | MGnify/ENA primary metagenome ERZ501410 (study PRJEB25962, sample SAMEA2042621) | human gut metagenome | biome: human gut; feature: human-associated habitat; material: faeces... | reverse complement strand
CCATCAGCGCCCGCCATATATCCGCTGAAACAACATGAGATCCAGTGTTCCCTACGGCACAACAGCATCCCTACATTCTGACCTGTCTCTGTCATCCCCCAATCCTATCCGCGGATAAAACCACCACAACACTGTACTCCCTAACATGTCATTGCTTGTAACAGCCAGAGGTATTCAGCAATCCCACACTGTACTCTCACTTTCTCTCCGCGGATAAATCATTACACCCCCACTTTAACCTGTCACCTGACCTCAAGACTTAGACCAGAGACTGCCATCCTGCTGCGGATACAGAACCTGTTTGACTACCACACCTGCTGCCCCAATCCGATTACCCTGCTGCGGATAGGGATATATCATCTGGATAAGGACCAACTCCTTATACCTGACATTCTCAATAAGACTTCTGAACTCTATTCTCCTCTGTTCCATCTTAACGTGTAATCCTTGAACTCCAGTGTCCCATCTTAATATGTACCCCCCCATCTTTCCAGTACCCCACCTTAACATGTAGTTTCTGGCTTTCCAGATATCCGCGGATAAACCAAGCCTTAGTCAACAGCCCCACCTTTACCTGACACTGCTACTGAATTCTCCGCGGATAAACATTCCACCTTTATCTGACACTATAACTCTATCGGGGCTTTGGATATCATCACAACTTAATCTGGTACCATTATAGCGTTTTCTACCACACCTTAATATGGAACTTTTATTACATATCCGCGGATCAATATCCCCAGCTTCCCTGCTACACATTCCACCTTTATCTGTCACTATAACTCTATCTGGGCTGCGGATATCATCACACCTTTATATGTCACCACTATAGCGTTTTCTACCACACCTTAATGTGGAACTTATATTGCATATCCGCGGATCAATACCCCTGCTTCCCTGTTACACCTTAACCTGTTACTTTTTATCTTCTTTAGTTACAGCTTAACATGGAATATTACTCTACTTTTTTTGTTACAGCTTAACATGGAACCCTGCTTTTCCGCGGATACCCCACCTTTATCTGTGGCTTTACTGCTGCATCTGCCCCCCCCCACCTTTATCTGGCACTTTTTCATCACATCTTACGCTGGCACCTGCTCTGCGGAGTGTCTTTTTTACACCCACCTTTACTTGTAACCTTTACTCTCCATCTGCTTCCATATTATTCCACCTTAATGTGACACTTCCCCAGGGCTTCTCCGCGGAGTATTTCTACCCACCTTAACATGGTATCTTTCTCTCTATTTTTATCACACCTTTACATGACACTATTTCTTTTTATCACACATCGGCAGTATTACTCTCCACAGCTTTTCCGCAGAGGGTTTTCACATCACTTTTTGCTTTCAACTGGATCTTTCTCACATCTTTCCCTGGTTTTTCTTCAGATAATCACGTTTTAACAAGGTTTTCTTAGGATTTTCTTATATCCACGGCTTTTCCGCGGAGGAGGAACTTTAGCAGGGTTTCTTTTCTACACACTGGATCAACTTTGCCATATCTCTCCGGGGCATATCCGCGGAGGGCTTCAACCACCAGATTTTCCTCTATTTCCCACCATTTTTTTATCCGCAGCATATCCGCGGAAGGGATTTTATTAAGCGTATGGTCAAAATAACACAATCCTGTTCTATCTTTAACTCACCAAGGTATAACCCCCTGGTTCCAAAGACTTATTACAACAATCCTGTCTTTTTCTTATCCGAGGCATATCCGCGGAGAATATGACTCCCACAACTCTTTCTAAGACATAACTAAATTGTCTCACAATACTTTTCCGCAGAATAACAAAGTCTAGTTTCCGTACACTTATTACGGAATTTGATTTCTCCCAAAAAATCCCTTATCTTCCAAACAAAACACCTCAAAACACCCAAAATAAATCCGTAAGTATATACGGAATCTGCATTTTTCCCTCGTTTTTAGCCTGTTCTGTTCTAAAAATGCCATTTTTTCTCCCAAATTTTAAATTCCGTAAGTATATACGGAATTTACCCTCAAAACCCTTCCTCAGGCTCCGTAGAAGATCATTTTTCAGCCTGTTTCCTGTCCGAAAACAGCATTTTTACCTAATTTTATCCGAACAGTAGATTATTAATCCTGTTTTCTGAAAACTCTTTCATTTAAAAAATCCCGTAAGTATATACGGATTTTCATTCCTGCTCTTTCTGTTCATATTAAAGAAAAACATTATAAAAAGGAGTAAAACGTTATGGGATACTGTTTTATGGATATAAAAAAGATCAAGTCTTTGAACGTTATGGCGGCCAAATACAAACACAATTACAGGGAGATCACTGTCCCCAATGCAGTCCCGGAACTGTCCGGGATGAACAGGGAAAGACGGAAACCCAGTCGACTACAACGAGGCGTTCAAACAGAAAATGGAGTCTTTAGAGTATTACAAAGACCACAAGCTGCGGAGTAATGCAGTCCTGGCATACGAGATCGTCACTACCTTCTCCCACGAGGATGCCGGAAAGGTAGATGTAGAGAAATGGCAGGAGGACAATGTGAAATGGTTAAAAGACACGTTCAACCTGACTCCTGAGAACGGGAACTGCGTATTGAGTGTCATGTACCATGGGGACGAGTACGGAAATGTCCACTGCCACTCTCTCGTAGTCCCCGTAAATGAAGAAGGCAGGATCTGTGCCTCCCGGTTTACTGACGGTGCCGCTGCCCTGCGCCGCCTGCAGGATTCCTACGCAAAGGCCATGCAGGAACATGGACTGAAAAGAGGGATCGAGCGTTCCTCCGCAAAGCACCAGGACATCAAAAAGTTTTATACCAAGCTAAACCAGACCATGGACATTCCACGTCCTGAACGGGGCGAGTCTGCCAACTCCTTCCGTGAAAGGATCCTGTCCCTGATCCAGGAGGAACGTGCCGCTTCCCTCCGCGAGATGCTGAACAAGGAAACAAAAATGCGCCAGGAGTTAGACGAGCAGAACGAACGGGCCAAGAAAGCAGCCATGAACATCGTTTCCTCCCAGAGGGCTGAGTTCAAAGAGGAGGAAGTAAAATTAAGACGCAAAAATCAGGAACTCTCCGATCAGGTTGGAAAGCTGGAGAAAAAATACATGGAGATGGACAAGCTCTGCGGAGAAATGAATACAAAATACCTGAAGTTAGAAGAAAAAAGCAAAAAGACGCTACAGGACTTACACAAGGTGGAAAGGTTAAAAGAAATCGTTGAGGAGAACACCTACCGGAACCAGGTTATGTCCTACATGAAAGACGAAATGCCAGAGTTTGCAGAGAAAATGGATCAGGATTATGAAGCTGCCAAACAGATGTATGAGTCAAGGGATGTTACCCTGGACAGATAAAATACAGCCCATTTTGTACATTAACATCTCTCTAAATTAGAAGCTGTATGCTTTAGTTAAACGTATTTTTCGTACAAATGAACAAATCAACCTGCTTACAAAACAAAGGAGAAAAAGATGATAAGAAAAAGTTTTACAAAATTAAAGAGGATTATATTCTCAGGATTAGTGATGTCTCTTTGCACATTTGTCTTTAATCCTACTACCCCGGCAAATGCAGCCATGGTGCAGGAAAGCGAACCGAACGACGATTGGACGACCGCGGATAATCTTTCCCTTAATACATGGGTAAAGGGAACCATGAGACGCAAAGCTGACGACCGGTATTATCGTGATAAGGATTATTACAAATTCACAATTTCTCAAACAGGAGAAACATCCATTGAGGTGAACTTCCCGCCACTGATTTCTGCGAACAGAAATCAATGGGGGCCTCTGGGGGCCTCTTTCATGCACAGCCGGAAGGTATTGCCGAAACAAAACGGATCCCGGTTGCGGGATTACTCAAGGGGTTACTTGCGGTTTTGCAGTTCACCTTGCTTTCACCTGGGTATGCCGTCAAAATCCCAAACTGTCCTCAAAGCAGCGGCCGGAGCCGGTACCCATCGGAAGATAACGGTCATTCTCTCTCATACCTTTAAGATGGATATGCCCGATTTCATCCTTGGACGGGAAGTTCTTCCTCTGGTTTCCTTCCGGTTTCCGGTTCAGGCACATCCATACGATCTATTATTATATCCTAAATAGTTGTTGCGTTTCCCTGTTTGCGGGCCGCCATCTGGTTAAGTATGACTGTAAGTTTTTTCAAAAAACAATTACGGTCCTGTCCATTGCAGAACTCTTCTTTCATGTACTTGTTCATATCTGTAATGCATTCAAATTCAGAGTATGGTATTTTACGGTAAAATTTGTAAGGGGGCTGGCCTTTCAGGTATCTTGCCAGAAACCTCCACTGGGACCAGTGATGCCTGTCCTTGTTTGCCTGCGGGATCAGATGCCGGATATCCTTCGGAGGACGCTCTTTAAATCCCATGGCCCTCCGGCCAATGGCCAGTGCTGCTGCGGTATGTATGGAGATCCCATAGTGACGCATATACTTGATCTTTCCTATCTGGGAGGTAAATGCCGGGGTTACCCTGCACAGACCGATGCCGTATTTATACGACTTGGACTCTGCAAGCCGGGTGATCTGCGTATAAGCAAACTCCGACAGCTTCCGGTTCACCTCTTTGTTCCCATACATAGACTCGTTTTTAATATCCTTCAGGTTTTCCATCGCAACAGGTTTGTATCTCTCCCGGGCACGTTTATATACCTTCTCAAGTGCCAGGGACAGGATCTGTTCCCTCTGCTCACTTGTTTTCCCCGTAAGGTTAAAGGGGATCACTTTATGGTAGATAAGGTTTCCATGCCTGTCTGTTTCTGCCACCGCAAGGTGGTCTACATTTGTATCGAAAGCAATACATCCGTCTGCGTAATATTCATTTTTTCTTGAGAGCCCCTGGTCTATGGACACCATGCATTTTACAAGGATCCGGTTCCCCGCATCTTCAAACCTCCAGGCGACTGCCTTCCTGTCAGTGCTGTTTAGTGCCTCATTTACAAGATCCTGTCCATATGGAAACACGACCCTGTCTATCTCATAGGTGACAGCCCGGAGGACGGCTTCTTTTTTCGTCTTACGGCTCTTTGTCTTCACAGGGATCCTGGTCATGGAATCGTAAAAAAGCGTTTTTGTCCCCGTATCATATCTGACCACGCAGTTACCCTGTATGATGCCGGACCTTCCCGGGATCGTCATGCCATGGTTCCTGCGGCTTCGGAACTTTTTCAGCCATTCCTCATGCCTGCCTGCGTAGACAGTATCCTGCTGTTTGAAGAACTTCCGGCTTCCAAAACAGACGGACGGATGCCCGCTGTCAAGCTGTGCCTTCACTTTCAGGAGCTCATGCTCATGCCGGGTCTTCCTTTGCTCTATGTTATGGATCCTCTGTTTTAACCGTTTGATCTCAGGGTCGAGGTACTTTACCTCAAAAAGATACTGGTTTTCATAGACTGTGACCTTCCTGCCTTTCCTTACCCGGAAAGTGCCGTCTTTGGCCTCTGTCTCGTTTCCGCCGCGGTAGGATCTGAACTTCAGCTTTTTCTTTGACCCGGACTTCAGTTTCCTGCTCCTGTTTATGAGCGAATCTTTTTCCTTCTTTAAGTGGTCAAGCCGTTTCTGCTCGGAAGAGAGTTTTTTTGTTTCCTGCCGGATCCTGCTCTCAAGGGTCTCCACATTGAGCTGCAAACATTCCATCGCAGACCTGTAAGCCGCGGAAGCTTCGTTCTTTGCCGCATTTGCAAAATGGTCGTTTACGTTAAACTTCTCTTTCAGGTGGTTGTGAATGGAAGTCCCTCCGGGGACCGGACCGTCTCCGCCCTGTTTTACGATAAGAGAGAAAGCATACCGTTTCATGCTGTTATAATATTCCATATCGTTCTTTATGGAAGCCATATTATCCGGCTTTGTATATGTAGAAAAAAAGCATTTTTGCATACGCATCCCTCCTTATATCCGGTCTTGACATATATTACCTGTATATTTATAATTATACCATAATCACAATATCTGTCAATATTAATTACATTTACATATATAGTTGTTTTGGAGGAGATTTTATGGAATACAGAAGATCATCACATGCAGTATTCGGACTGCAGTACCATATCGTGCTGGTTACAAAATACCGCAGGAAATGTATCAGCGGGGAGATAGGGGAGCGGCTGAAAAAGGAGATCGTCCGGCTGATAGAAGGGCATGAAGGACATGTGATCTCGATCGAGGCAGTGGAAGACCATGTCCATATCCTGGCGGAATTAAGCCCGAGATATGCAGTCTCAAACGAGATCGCAACCATAAAGACGGTCACAGCAAGACTGCTGAGGAGGGACTACGAGGATTATTTAAAACAGTTTTTGTGGGGAGACAGTTTCTGGTCAAGGAGTTACTTTGTCGCAACTTCAGGAGGGGTGACTTTGGATGTCCTGAAGGAATACGTGGAAACACAGAACAGAAAGCCGGGACGCCCGTATGGAACAAAAAAGAAAAAATGATTTTTGTTCGTTTTTTATTATAGGCAAATTCATCTCCACCTGAATCAGAGATTCAGATGGAGTCTTCTTTGCGGATTATGATAAAAAATCCGCGGACACCCGCACAGCCTGAATCGCTGTATTTGGGGTATCCGCGGATATAAGAAAAACTGATTACTCTTCTACTGTTGCTTCCATTCTAACATCGTCTACGCATCCGCAACCGAACATCTCGCAAAGAGCCAAAAGAGCATCCGCTTGTGTCTTAAATCCGTCGATGTAGTAATATCCCTTAAATTCGCCGCAGGTATATACCTTAAAGACAACATCTGAATGTACATGATCGCAACAGGAGTCTTCGCTTATATATTCATGTCTCTCCTCACAGTAATGACCATTCACATGGGAATAGCATTTTCCGCAGTATGCCGGGCGGATCATGGTGCCATCATCCAGATCATTGCTTTCAGAATATACGGCTTCGATGCACTCGTACTCCGTTTCTCCGTTTCCTTCGCAATATCTGTCATACGCCTGCTCCGCAAGATCCTGGGAATCTTCTGGCGAAACACCAAAGTCAGTTTCCAGTGTCATTCTCATGAAATTGGTAACAAATTCTGCATGAGCCTCTTCCAGTTCTTCTGCTGTTAATTCAATTTCTTTTCCGTCTCTTGTAATCTTCATAAGTTATGTTCCTCCTACTTAACTATCATCATATGTTTTTCATCATCTTTGTAATCAAGCATAAACTGAATTACAATATTAATCAGTTTAGCTGCTGAAATCACTGTATATCTGCCACAAGAATATCCTGCAAATGACTCATCCTCGTTATACTTCATATGATTTTCAAAACGTCCACATACAGGACAATACTCAAAATCCGCGGATGTTTCATATTCTTTATGCCAAAGATCTGACTGCTCGCTGTAATAATAGTGCTCACTGAACATATAGCAGCCCCCATTAGAGGATTTCCCTTCTTCATATTGAGACCAATCCTGAAATTCTACCTCAGTATATGCACGAGTGCGACAAATGCCAACGATGAGATCTAAAACACGATTTTGAAAATCCTCATCATGCTGACACACTTTTGTCATAGACTCATGATCCAGAATATGCGCTGCCTGACGAATAAGTTCATATGTATTAGAAAACACATTAATAAGTTCTTTTGTTTTGTTTTCTTCCATAAGTTTCTCCTTTATTTTCAGATTTTGTAAATTCGGTACTGTGAAACCTCATCCGAAGGAAGTTCATCATCTGCATTTTCTCTAAAGACCACATGTGTCTCAGAACCTCCATATGACACCAAGGTTGACATATATCCGAATTCTTTTTTGGTTTCACTCATTTCTTCCAGTGCCTACTGCGCCATATGCTCTTCGGCTTCTTCCCGAGAAGAACATCGATCTACCCTGTATCCGCAGTCTGTATTTGTCGTATAGACAAGAATGTACTCTTCTACTTTTCCAGAGACATTTTTTTTCATACAGAACATACGCAAGATACCTTCCGTGTAATCTCTAAGAAACCTCTCCTTACCTTTAAGACCTGTTGTTACATTTGCGAGAGCATAAATTACGCCATTAGCAAAAGCAAGTCTGTTTTCTTTCGAAGTATGATTTTCCTGAAGAATCTTCTCTACTTCTCATTTTAGTAATTTCAGTTTTTCCATTGTTTATATTCTCCTTTCGTTTTTTAATTACACCAAAAATATGAATACGGGATACTATTAATAAAAAAAGAAGCTGTCTCAAGAAATAAAAATCCGCAGACACTCAAATACAGTAATTTCCTCTGTATCTGAGTATCCGCGGATAAAAATAGATTCACAATAAGTATATAAACTGCCTGATAAGCATACATGTTTTTGGGAAACTATGGTTATTCTGAAAGCTAAACAACATCCCAAACCTGCCATTCATATCCGGTATCAACGCGACTCTAAAATCATTTTTCGAATACTACTTATATTTTTCTCCTTTGTTTTTCGATGAAACCATCAAGAACGCATTTCTCTTTCTACAATTAAAGACTATTTATCGAATATTTCTGATATTAATTCTTCCGGAATCACATCTATAAATAGCTCTCGCGCTATCCAATTAGTTTGACTACTACTGTTTGATATTGCATAAGCGACAGCATTTCTCACAAGGTTTGCGAACTGATCTTTCTCTGTCATGTTTCCAAGGATTTCCCTTATGTCACACGAATATTTGGCAAATTACATATCATTCATAATTGTTTCTCCTTTGCTTTTATTTCTTATACATTTTACACCAGGATAGGGATACATATGATCATACAGGAAGTTTAGCAGCATTTCAATCACGAATAAAATAATCTTTCCTTGTTTTTTTCATATGCTCTTTTTCTTCTCTTGTAATCATAGTCTTATCTCCTCTTTAGCAGTTTAATCTTATTCATTTTTTCTTATTCTCCTTTCTTTTTTTGATTACTGAGAATATGACTGACTACTCCTCGCCGCAAGCAGCGAGGGTTCTTATGGTGGCATTCTGGCTCTCCCCGTACACCGCAGGGGCTTTGGAAGAGAGTTCTCTGCCAGAGCATCGTCACTTTGCGCCCAAAACCATCCGGGGGGACGGCTGTATTGGCGGACGCATTCCATGTTTCTTTCAACATGCGGAAGGCATAGTCAGTCCTCCCTCGCAGTCTATAGTCAGGCGGCTTTGATCCCGCTGTTCATGACCCTGATATGGTTCTCAATGATATACTGCTCCAGTGCCAGGTACATCCGGTACATGGCCTCAAAATAAGTCTTACATTTATATCTGCTGATCTTGTCCAGGCTGTGCCCGATACAGAACAAAAGAAAAGAGGAATACCAGTCCCTCTGCACCCTGGTGCCGTCGGACAGGCAGTACATCCTCTGTGACAGGAGCTTTTTGATATAGCTGCCACAGGTATGGTCGTACTGGCTTGCCCGATAGTCAAAGGGGACTTCGATATATACTCCTCCGGAACGCTCGAACTTCGCCTTTACCTGAGCCTGGAAATACCCCGGGCACCGGTTTTGGATGGATCGTCCGTGGCGTTTTTTCCGTTTGTACTTATGGATCATCTTGACGGTGCCGTCTTTCTGCTTTACTTCGGACAGCTCCTCCCGGCGCTCCGTCTTCTTTGCCCGCTTCTGCATCTTCTTTGCGTTACCGGGTTCTGTCACGAACACATTCCCAAGTTCCCGGATATGGTTCACATCCTCGTTGATGGCAAAATGCCGGTTCTCGGCAGCGATCCTGCTCAGATTGCGGTACTGCTTCTGGAGTTTCCGGTACCGCCTGGACTTCTTCCAGGTCTTTTTCCCTTTTCGGATGGTGCCGTCCTCCCTGTAATTTTCCGGGTTCATGCCCCGTCTGGAACGATCCATTTTCCTCTGGATGGCAGCTTCCTTCTGCTCCCGTTTTTTGATGGACATGCCCCGTTCTGCCAGGTTCTTTAAGATAACTTCCTTTTTGGAAGTACAGGCGATGGTCTGCGGCCCGATGTCGCAGCCAACCACACCCCTGCCTTGCTGGTGACGGCGGCTTCCGTCTTTCCGGCGTTTGGGTTTTGGCAGGCCCTCAATGGTGAGGTGGATGAACACGCGCACCCTGCCGCGGATCTCTTTAAAACAAAGGGACGCATAGCAGGGACGGTAAGTGTCCATGAGTTCCCCTTTTTTACGGAACAGTTCCAGTGCAGCACGGTCGGCTGTTTCCGGGTCTTCCAGATAATGGCATACCGCTGCGATCTCTTCCTCAGCAAAGAGATCATGGGCCTCTTTTACGCCGGTATCATGCCCGCATCTTGTCTTTGTATGCCTGGGCTTATTGATGATGGGAAAGAGCGTGATGTCCCCGATCCTGAAGTTCAGGCTGCCGCCGTCCAAACGGACGATGATCCCGCGTACGGCCTGTTTTGCCCGGATCTCCGGATGATCCCCGTATTTCCTGAAATGGAGGGTCTTTCCTTCCCTGTACAGACAGGCCTCCACGCCCTTCCAGACATCCTCTGCCTGTGTCAGGGCAAAGATGGAATTGAGATGGTACTGCTTATTTATCTTTATCATGGACTGGCGGCAGAACTCCCAAGTCACGTGATATTCCTCCTGCATCTGCTTCATTTCGGCACCGACAGCCTTCAATTCTTTATCACGTTTGGCTTTTTTTGCCTTTCCATACAGGGACTGCAGGTGCCGGTATCTCTTTGTGCGGACCAGCTGGTCATAGTTTTTCTTCATCACGCCGGTCAGGTCATTTCCAGCAGTCCGTAGGACGTTGTTGGACAGATGGATCAGTTTATATTTATCCTGTTCGGAGACCTGCGCTTCCAGTACCAGTACATGGCGGTTTGACTCTTTGCGGAATTGTTTCAGGTCCGGGATCTTCTCCTGCATGGCTTCTTTCCTCCGTTTCATTGATCTTTGACACAGGATACCATGTTTTTGGAAGGAAAGATTTTCATACGAAAAAAAAGCCCTTTTTTTTCGGGGCAGTAAAGAAAAAGATACTTTTAACTTTATTTATGCGGCTTTCATCCCCGACGCAAGCATCGGGGTTTTCGCCGCAAATGTATAACAATTGACATTAATGGAAAAGCAAATTTTGTCATATTACGGACAAATAATAAATCTCAAGGAGGACTGTATTATGAAATT
>ENA-OOZY01002038-OOZY01002038.1-human-gut-metagenome-genome-assembly--contig:-NODE-2038-length-11085-cov-2.581868_pt1 | contig 11085 bp, 5 predicted proteins | sample MGYA00241047_ERZ501410 | MGnify/ENA primary metagenome ERZ501410 (study PRJEB25962, sample SAMEA2042621) | human gut metagenome | biome: human gut; feature: human-associated habitat; material: faeces... | reverse complement strand
ACATTGCTCCCTCTATTACCTACGCCCACGATGCCGGTATGATTTCGCAATGCTCGCTCTGCATTACCCATTCCCCCATTCACACGGTGGAGTATTACACCAACATGGCTTTGGAATTAATCAAATTGGGAGCCGATGAAATTTGTATCAAGGATATGGCAGGCATCGGCCGTCCCGTTTCTTTGGGTAAAATAGTAGCCAATATCAAGGCTGCGCATCCCGAAATCCCCATTCAGTATCATAGCCATGCCGGGCCCGGTTTCAATATGGCAAGCATTCTCGAAGTCTGTGAAGCCGGATGCGACTATATCGACGTAGGGATGGAACCCCTCTCGTGGGGAACCGGACATGCCGATCTGCTCAGTGTGCAGGCCATGCTGAAAGATGCAGGATTCCAGGTGCCGGAGATCAATATGGAGGCTTACATGAAAGTACGTGCTTTGGTGCAGGAATTTATGGACGATTTTCTCGGTCTCTACATCAGTCCGAAGAACCGCCTGATGAATTCTCTACTGATTGCTCCTGGGCTCCCGGGTGGTATGATGGGCAGCCTTATGGCCGATTTGGAAACTAATTTAGAGTCTATCAACAAATACAAAGCGAAACACAATCTGCCCTTTATGACGCAGGATCAACTGCTTATCAAACTGTTCAACGAAGTGGCTTATGTATGGCCCCGTGTGGGCTATCCTCCTTTGGTGACGCCGTTCAGCCAATACGTCAAGAATCTGGCTATGATGAACGTGATCGCTATGGAGAAAGGTAAAGACCGTTGGGGAATGATTGCCGATGATATCTGGGATATGATTTTGGGTAAAGCAGGACGTCTGCCGGGGCAATTGGCTCCCGAAATTATCGAGAAAGCCGAACGCGAAGGCCGTAAGTTCTTCGATGGCAATCCGCAGGATAACTATCCCGATGCGCTCGATAAATATCGTAAATTGATGAAAGAGCAGAAGTGGGAGACAGGGCAGGACGATGAGGAACTCTTTGAATATGCCATGCATCCTGCACAATACGAGGCTTATAAAAGTGGCAAAGCGAAAGAAGACTTCCTGGAAGATGTTGCCAAGCGTCGTACCGAACGGGATAAATCTCCGTTGGAAGACGCCAAACCGAAAACTCTCACCGTACAAGTAGACGGACAAGCTTATCGTGTTACGGTGGCTTACGGTGATGCCGAACTCCCTGTTGCGCCGGCAGCCACTGCTCCGGCAGGAGAGGGCAAAGATGTACTTTCTCCATTGGAAGGAAAATTCTTCTTGGTGAAAAATGCACAGGAGACGGCTTTGAAAGTAGGTGATGCGGTGAAAGAGGGTGATGTACTCTGCTATGTGGAAGCCATGAAGACCTACAATGCTATCCGTGCGGAATTCGGTGGCGCGGTGACAGCTATTTGTGTCAATCCGGGAGATACTGTTTCTGAAGATGATGTATTAATGAAGATAGGATAATGAACGAGATATTTGAGAACTTATACGACATGACTGCTTTCAGTAATATCATTGCCGAACCGCAGTTTCTGATAATGTACGCCATCGCTTTCGTTCTGCTCTATCTGGGCATTAAGAAACAGTATGAACCATTGTTATTGGTGCCCATCGCTTTCGGTGTGTTGCTTGCCAACTTTCCGGGCGGTGATATGGGAGTGATCCAAGCGGACGAAAACGGTATGGTGATGGTGAACGGTGTGATGAAGAGCATTTGGGAAATGCCCTTACACGACATTGCCCATGAATTGGGATTGATGAACTTCATCTATTATATGTTGATAAAGACCGGCTTTCTGCCGCCGATTATTTTTATGGGTGTAGGTGCATTGACCGATTTCGGTCCGATGTTGCGCAATCTGCATCTCTCTATATTCGGAGCAGCCGCTCAGTTGGGCATCTTTACAGTGCTGTTAGTGGCTATCCTGATGGGATTTACTCCCAAAGAAGCCGCTTCATTAGGTATTATCGGTGGTGCTGACGGTCCTACGGCTATCTTTACCACTATTAAGTTAGCTCCGCATCTGTTGGGGCCGATTGCTATTGCTGCATATTCTTATATGGCTTTGGTACCGGTAATTATTCCGATGGTAGTCCGTCTGCTTTGCAGTAAGAAAGAGTTGAGCATCAATATGAAGGAGGAGGAGAAGAAGTATCCTTCGAAGACTGAGATCAAGAATCTGCGCGTTTTGAAGATTGTTTTCCCGATTGTGGTGACTACGGTTGTTGCCCTTTTTGTGCCGAGTGCCGTGCCTTTGATCGGTATGTTGATGTTCGGTAATCTGGTGAAGGAGATCGGTAGCAATACGTTCCGTCTGTTTGATGCCGCTTCTAATAGCATCATGAATGCAGCTACCATTTTCCTCGGGCTCTCGGTAGGTGCAACCATGACTACGGAGGCTTTCTTGAATTGGACAACAATCGGTATCGTAGTAGGCGGCTTCCTTGCTTTTGCATTAAGTATTGCCGGAGGTATTCTTTTTGTGAAGCTGTTCAACCTCTTTTCCAAGAAAAAGATCAATCCGCTGATCGGTGCTACCGGACTGAGTGCCGTACCTATGGCCAGCCGTGTGGCAAATGAAATAGCTTTGAAGTACGATTCGAAAAATCATGTGTTGCAGTATTGCATGGCAAGTAATATTTCCGGGGTTATCGGCTCGGCCGTGGCTGCGGGAGTGCTGATTTCGTTCTTGGCGTAAATAGGCATGTTATTTAAAATAGAAAAGAGAGGGGCTAACATTGTCAAGACGTGCTCCTCTCTTTTTTACACTGAAGTCTAGCGGTTACGTTTGTCGTTCAGTTACACTTTATTCACAAATTACTGTTACGGATGCATCTTTATATTTCGACGGGTAAGTACCGGCCGATAATCATATGGAATACCTTGTTTTGTTTCAACTTATTGGAACGGGCAGATCCATCTAAATGGAACCCATGGTTTTATCTAATTGAAACTCATGGTTCCATCTAATTGAAACGAATGGTTTTATTATGTTGGAACGGATCGTTTCAAGCTATTTGAAACTGATAGGCACTGTATACCTTTTTATTCACTGATTACTTTTCGGTATTCGGCTACTGCCATTTTGGCTGCAAGATGTGCATTGATAAGGTTAGAATGGGCTTGTGTCCACGAAAGTTGCGCCGAAAGCACATCTACCATGCTTGCTTTTCCTTCATTATAAGAAAAAGTAGCCAGGTCGAGGTTCTCCTCTGCCAGTTCCATGGTTTCTTGTGCAGTGGTTACTTGATGTTCCGTTTCCGTCAATTTGGTGAGGGCGGCAGAAAGTTCTTCGTTGATATTATCTGTCACGTAGCTCTGCTGTAACTTTTGTATGCCTATATAAGCTTTTTGTTGGCGGTTGGCCTTGAAGCGTGCTCCCCAACGGAAGATGGGAATATTTACGTTCATGCCGAGAATGGGGGTGAAAGAGACATCGTAGCCCATATTGGGCGATGCCGTAGCCCAACCGCCGGTGAGGAACATGTTTATTTGAGGATTGTACTGGGTGAGGGCGGCTTTTCGTTGTGCTTCACTTTTCTGTATGTTGACTTCCGTACTTGCGTAGTCGGCGCGGCGTTGTAATACGTCATCCAGGTTCATAAGCGTTACCGGTTCGCAGATCACTCCGATGGCACACAGGCTGTCTACTGGTGCATTCGGATCTTCGCCCATTAATATGTTCAGTTTCTGCAATGCTAACGTATAATTCTGACGCGCTTTGATGTATTGTAGCTCGGCTTCCTTTTTACGGGTAGAGATCATTAACAGGTCTGTACGGCTGATCATGCCGTCATTGAAACGGTCTTGTATGATGTCGAACTGTTGTTTTACTATTTCTTCATACCGGGCGGCGGCTTCCAGCATGGCACGACTGGCAGCAGCGTTCCAATATACGGCATCGCTCTGATAGTGTATCTGATCCAAAGTGAGTTCCGCATTCAGCCTGTCTAATTTTTCATCCGCTTGCGCTATTTTGTTTTGGGCCCGTAAGGCGCCACCGGTATACAATGGCTGTGCTACAACAAATACCCCCTGATAAGTATGGTTACGGTATTGTCCTGCCGGGCCGTCCCATGCATCCATTTCTTTCAGATTCAAGGTGCCTTCGCCTGTAATATCCACTTGTGGCAGGAATCCGGTAAAAGCAATTTTGCGTCCTTCCATGCTTGCCACGCTTTTCAACTGTTGTTGCTTTAGTATCTGGCTATAGTTTTCCACCCGGTCGCGATAGGCTTCACGACTGAGATGTGCCTGCTGTGCTGTGGCATCTATTCCGTAGCACAGCAGTGCAAGTATTAATATCTGAATTCTCATCATCTTAATGTCTATTTATCATTTCTATTTTATTATTTATTCTCATTGTCTGTCATTCCGTTTTGTGCAAGAAGGTCCCCTTTTATTCTGTGAATAGCGCAATAGGCTACCGGAAGTACAAATAATGTCAAAGCCGAGGCTACGAGCAGGCCGCCCATAATAGTAGCTGCCATGCCGCCGAACATGGCATCGAACAGTAATGGCAACATACCCAGAATAGTGGTTCCCGATGCCATTGCTACCGGGACGATACGGCTGACGGTAGCACTGACTACCGCATCCAACGGTGCTTTTCCGGATTTTGTTTCAATATCGATCTGATCGACCAGCACGATGGCATTTTTAATGTTCATGCCGATCAATCCCAGTAAACCGAGAATGGCGAAGAAGTCGAAGGACTTGCCGAGCAGTAATAATCCAAGCACGATACCGATGAAGATAAGCGGCAGCATTAATAAAATGACGATCGGCTTGCGGTAGGTCTTGAACAATAACAGCAATACGGTGAACATCAGGAAGAATGTCAACGGCATGTTTTTGGCTAATGCTTCGTTGGATTCTACTTGGCTTTCCTGTTCTCCGAAATATTTCATGGTGTAGCCTTCGGGCACTTGTATCTCTTTTTGCACCTGCGACCATACTTGGTTGAAGGCAGCAATGGCGTTTATTCCGCGTCGAGGATCGCATTGGGCCATCATTACCATCTGACGGTTATAGTCCTTCACATTCGAGAAGCGGTATTGAAAATCAAAATCCGATACTACTTGCTCCAGACTGGTGGTTTCCGTGCCGGTTCCGAATACGGGTAGTGTGCGCAGGTCGTTTATTTTGAACGAGTCGATTACTGTATTTCCTTTCAGCAGGATAGGTAATACCTGGTCGCCTTTGCGATATTCACCCAAAGTCATGCCATTGGTGCCGATCTGGATGCTTTGTGCCATTCCTTGACGGGATACTCCCAATGGTTGTGCGCGTTCCGGGCTGTATATCGGTTTCCATACCGGAATCTTGTTTCCCCAAGAATTGCGTATGTTGATCAGATCGGGATTGCGGTGCATTATTTCCAGAGCTTTGCTGGTGAGCATTACCAGCGTATCGACATTGTTGCCGATAAAACCGATTTCGATAGCGGCATCTACGGCGGGCGATAATTTGAAAAAACTGGGACGCGTAATGGCATTCGGATAGTTCGCTTTCATGTATGCATCGAAGTTTTCTTCTTGCGCTTTGGTGTATTTACTATCCTTAAGTTCTACCAGTATGTTGCAGAAATTGGGCTTCGGACCAACAGAGGTGGAGGCCAGATAGTAACGCAACGGAGTGCTTCCGAAGGTAATGGATACCTTGTCTACTTCCGGTTGTGCCAGTAGATGTGCTTCAACGGTTTTCATCTCTTTGGCCACTTCGTTGATGTTGTAACCATCGGGGTAGAAAATATCTGCACGGTAATAGGGTTTATCGAGAGAAGGGAAGAAGTTTTGGGGCATCATTCCCATTACTACCAATGAAATGATGAACAGAACCACCATAGAACCGATCGTCAGTACTTTCTTACGAATGAGCACATGCAGGACAGAGGCGAATTTATGATAGAAAGGTTTGTCATACGGGTCTTTGGCACCGGTGGTTGTTTTTGCTTTCAAGATGAAATTACCGAATGTGGTGGTTTGTGTCAATGCCAATATCCAGCTAAGTCCCAGTGAGATAGCAAGGACGATAAACAACGGCTTTACGATTTCTGCCACTGATGAGGGAGCCAGATATAGGGGAAGGAAAGAGCAGATGGCAATGAATGTAGCTCCTAATAGTCCCCATTGCGGACCGGTGGCTCCGTTGATGAGCGCTTTGCGACGGTCTATTCCTCGGGCAATGGCTATTTGTGCGTTGTCTGTCACTACGATGGCATTATCCACCAGCATACCCATGGCGATAATAAATCCGGCCAGGGAAGTCCGGTTTAATCCTACTCCGAAGAAAGACATGATAAGTAATGTGCCGCCGATAGAGAAGATCAGTGAGGAGCCGATGAGCAATCCCGCACGCAGTCCCATCACCAGCATGATAATCACGATCACGATAAGTATGGATTCTATCAGATTGATGATGAATCCGTTGTTTGCATCTTTGGCAATGACATTCTCCAGGTAGAGTGGTTCCAGTTGCATACCCACAGGCATCAGGGGTAGAAGTTCGGCCAGTTTGGTATCTACCATTTCTCCTGTTTGCACTACGTCGCGTTGTGGGTCGGTGGATACACCGATGCCGATAGCACGCTTTCCGTTGACGCGCATGATGGTGGAGGCTGGTTCCATATATCCTTCTTCAATGACGGCAATATCACCAAGCTTCACTTGTCCCGCTTTGGTGGTTATCACCTGATTGCGTATATCGTTTACAGTGCTGTACATTCCGTTGGCAACTACACGCAATTGTTGTTCGCCGGCTTGTATTTCTCCGGTGTTGATAATCTGGTTTTGAGATTGCAGCAAGGAAGCCAGTTGTTTAGGGTCGATACCCATACCTACCAGTTTGTTTACGGAAATAAAGATATTGATTACTTCTGTCTGTACACCGAAGAGGGCCACCTTCATGACACCGTTGGCAGTGACCACCTGTGTTTTAATGCGTTCTGCCCAGTCGCGCATCTCTTCATAGGTGAATCCGTCGTCGGCAGTCAGTCCATAGTAGATACCGAATACGTCACCGAAGTCATCGGATACCGTAGGAACGGATGCGCCATTGGGAAGTTGGGGTTGTATGTTGAGTACTTTTCGTCTCAGTTCGTCCCATTTCTGTGGAATAGAAGAGGCGGCCAAGGAAGGTTGCAACTCAAAGGTTATCTTTGAGATGCCATACATCGACTCGGATTTTATTTTATATACTCCGCTCATACTTTGTATCTCGCGTGAGATAGGTTCTGTAATGAGCCGTTCCACCTCAGCGGGTTCAGCTCCCGGATAGCGTGTCATGATGACCGCCGATTTAATGACGAAAGGTGCATCTTCTTTTTTTCCCAGGTTGCTGAAAGAGAAAATCCCTCCGAGGAGCAACACTGCAAGGAAGAAATAAATCACCTTGGTATTATCTAATGAGTATTTTGCTAAATTCATATTATTCAGTAGTTATTATTTAGTAGTTAAGTAGTCAAGTAGTTAAGTAGTAAGTAGCTGGTAGTAGATAGTCGGTAGTAAGTAGTCAAGAATTTGTTTACCAGTTTAAAGTTTTACTTATTTTTTTATATGCTGCATAGCTACTTGCTACTTAACTACTTGACTACTTAACTACTTAATCACTAATTCACAATTTTCACCGTTTCTCCCTGTACCAATTGGTTAACTCCCGCAATGATGACTTTTTCACCGGCCTTTAGTCCTTTGGTAATAAAGGCTTGTGCTTCTCCGGTGGGAGACATAACGCTCACTTCACGGCGGTTTACTTGATTGCCGTTCAATACCCAGACATACATTTTTTTTCCGTTACTTTCGCCAAATATGGCACTTAACGGAACTACAGTCATACTTTCTTCCAAGAAAGGACCTACATTGGCTGAGAATCGGATGCTACAAGTGAATCCCGGTTTTACATCGTATAAAGCACGGTTGAAGGCCGGGTCGTCAATGGTGATGGTCACCGGTATTCCTGTTCCGTCGGTAGATATATCCAAGTATTCCTCCAGCTTGGCATTGAAGGCTTGTCCTCTATAAGTATCGAATTCTACTTGGAACTTTTGATCGTTGGAACGCAGCAAATATAGATAAGCATCCGGAATTGTGAACTTGATACGTAACTTTTTAGTATTAACCAGTTGTACGATGCCTTCGCCGGAGTTTACGCGCTGATAATTTTCTACCAATCGCGTTTCGATAGAGCCGTCAAAAGGGGCAGTCAGCTTCGTATCACGCATATTGTTGGATGATAATTCGAATGCAGATTTAGCTTTCTGATAGTTCGATAGACTTATTTCATATTCTTGAAGTGAGATGGCCTGGCGTGCCAACAGGCGTTTGTTGCGTTCTACTTGGGCGGCAGCTGTCTCGTATGCCGATTTGTCCGCGGCATATTGCAACGCGATGTCTCTGGGATCGATGGCGGCAATCAGTTGCCCTTTCTTTACTTTTTCTCCTTCAATAACCGGTAGGTTGATGATTTGTCCACTCACGCGGAATGCGAGTTTTACATAATCTACAGCTTCTACAATGCCTGAAAAGTCTTTTTTAATTTCCGATCGTGATTCTACAATAGCTGTTTTGACAGGCCGGATAATAGCTTCTTTGTCCTCCTTCTTTTGCCCGCATGCAGTTAGAAACAAACTGAATGACAAGACAATTACATAGTTCTTATTCATACTTTTTATTGATTAAGAGTCGTTTGTCTTACTTATTGAGGTGCAAAGACATAGAGCTTGAAAACTTATAATGGTTTCCAAGTCTGCTTATTGAGAATAATTAGCGATTAATTTCTTCTAATAATTAACTCTTTACCCCTATTGGCATGATAAACAACTTCATAAACAAGTATGTTCAATTCATCTCCTTCTGTCATAGAGATTTTTATTTCGTTTTTTCCGATCTCTACCTGTAGTGTACATCCACGGAAATTTATTTTGAATGTGTATTTATTCCACTTGTCGGGAATGATGGGGTTAAAGCAAAGCATATTGTTTTTTACCTGCATTCCGGAGAAGCCGTGAACGATGGCAAGCCAGCTGCCTGCCATACTGGTGATGTGCAGTCCTTGGCTAAGTTCATTGTTGTAGTCGTCGAGATCCAGTCGGGTAGCATGAAGAAAAAGGTTGTAGGCCTTGTTGATGTCACCTATCCGTGAAGCTAAGATAGAGTGTACATAGGGAGACAGTGAAGATTCATGCAATGTCCGTGGTTCATAAAACCGGAAGTTACGGCGCACGGTCTCATCATCAAAATTAGTATAATACAGATACAATCCCAGTAAAACGTCGCTTTGCTTGATATAACAGGAACGTAAAATACGATCCCATGACCAGTGTTGATTGACGGGGCGCTCTTCCGACGGAATATCGTCTATGGTTTTCAGCTCTTTGTCGAGATAACCGTCGTTTTGTACAAATATTCCTAATTCTTTGTCTTCCGGCAGATACATTCTGTCTATGATCTCCTGCCAATAAGAAGTTTCGGCATATTGAAAATCGGTAATCCTGCGGACACGTGCGTACTCGTCGGGATATTGATGAGCTACCAGTTCCAAAGATTCTATGGTAGATTTTAGGGTCTGTACACACGAGTAGTTGGTATACCAATTATTGTCTACATTGTTTTCATACTCATTGGGTCCGGTGACACCCAGTATCACGTATTTTTGCTTCGGTTGTGAAAAAGAGACGCGTTGACTCCAAAACCGGGAAATGGCTATCATCATTTCCAGTCCGTAGCGGGCAATGAAATCGTTATGACCTGTCATCACCGCGTATTGCATAATTTCATGTACGATGATGTTATTGCGATGTATCTCCTCGAAGGTAATTTCCCATTCGTTATGGCATTCTTCTCCGTTGAAGGTTACCATAGGATAGAGGGCCGCACCATTTTTGAAACCTAATTTCCGGGCATTCTCTATGGCTTTCGGGAGTTGGTTATAGCGGTAGAGCAGGAGGTTTTTGGCTGTTTCTTTCGGGCTGGAGAGCAGGAAGAAAGGGATACAGCAAAGTTCCGTATTCCATTGTGTGTTTCCTCCGTATTTTTCGCCCGTGAATCCTTTCGGTCCGATGTTGAGGCGGGGATCGTCTCCGCGATAGCTCTGGTTGAGTTGGAAGATATTGAATCGGATACCCTGCTGTGCTTCGGGGTCGCCGTCAATGGTTACGTCCATTTCATCCCAGATATTTTGCCATACTTCCCGGTGGTCTTGCAAGAGTTTTTCCCATCCTTGGCTCTTGGCATTTTTACTTTCGGTTACAGCCTGTTCCACAAGTTCCGAGCGGTCGTAATAGAGAGAGGAAAGGATAGCGGTATATTTGATGAGAGTGATCCGTTCACCGGGTTTTACATCGGCACCTGCACTAAAACCGGTCAGTTTTTCCTTTTCTATTTTTATGGGACTGGTGTTTATTTCTTTACTGTTTTTGAAGAGTTGATAAGTCAGGGCACAACAGACCTGTGAATCTTCCCGTTTGGTTTGTGTCCATAGATAGGCATGTTCGTTGGTTGTTTCCGCACGGAGTATGTTCCACATTTTTTCATTGAAATTGGATGTCTCGTGTTTTACATCTCCATTGATATAAGGAACGATTGAAACTTTGCCTTCATAATTTACGGAAGTCACGCTATATTTGATAAGGCATAAATTTTGATTAGCCATGCTGTTGATGTGCTCCACATGTATTTTCAATGTGTTTCCTTTGGGAGAGGTCACTTCAAAGTCACGATAGGAAATACCCTCTTTCATGTCGAGCTTTCGTTCGAATTGCTTTATGTCCCATTGCGAAAGGTCTACTTCTTCATCGATCAGCCTTAAATAAATTCCACTCCAGTCGGGAGCGTTCGGAATACGCGAAAAGAAATGTGGATATCCGTTTTTCCACCATCCCACACGGGTGCGGTCCAGAAAAGTGATTCCTGCTACGTATGATCCCTGCAGGGAGTCGCTGCTGTAGGACTCTTCAAAATTGCCTCGCTGTCCGAAACGTCCGTTACCGAGGCTGAATATACTTTCCGAAGCACGTAGTTTATCTGCGTGAAACCCTTCTTCTATGATATTCCATTCGTCGGTCTTGAGAAATTTTTTCATGGCATTCTATCTCTA
>ENA-OOZY01002034-OOZY01002034.1-human-gut-metagenome-genome-assembly--contig:-NODE-2034-length-11100-cov-2.106926_pt1 | contig 11100 bp, 8 predicted proteins | sample MGYA00241047_ERZ501410 | MGnify/ENA primary metagenome ERZ501410 (study PRJEB25962, sample SAMEA2042621) | human gut metagenome | biome: human gut; feature: human-associated habitat; material: faeces... | reverse complement strand
CAATAGGTCTTCTTGCGGCTAAAAACATGGGTAAACAGGATTTTGCGGAGTTAAAAGCACTGGCAGAATCTATGCAGAATGCTGACCAGCAGAGAAGTTATGAGATTGACCGGGAGTTTCATCAGAAATTAATATTAGGTTCCGGCAACCGTTTCATGATTACGATTATGCAGGTATTTTCAGAAATTTATAAGGAAAGTATCCGAAAAGGCTGGGAAAATGCAGATGCCGAGAAATTTGAAAAAATGTGGAAGCTTCATGTAGAAATTGCAGAAGCAATCGAAACGGGAGACCAGAAAAAAATCGATGCTGCCATACAGGCACATTATGATATTATTCATAAGTAAAATGATGGTAAAAAAATGCCCGGCAGTGGTTCCTTTTTAGATAAGTCTGAAAAGAACCGCCGCCGGGTATTTTACATGAGTAGCGAGAAAAATCGCATGCCTGCATATGCAGATTTGGCGAGCACCGCGATAACTGTAGAAACTTGCAAAGCATGTTTCCCATGGTTACGCGAGTAGCTTAGCGGGCAAGTACTTCTAAGATTTCACCTACATACATGGTGTGAAGGTTGCCATCGGCATACCAGCTGCTTTCGATAGAAGAATCAATAAACTGATCCGGAGTCATCTTTGTAGCAGATAATTTACGGCAGATAAATACCAGATTTCCTTCGTCAATATAAGGTGTGTCCTTGCAGTAATCAAGATGCATTCTTGCATTTTCAATTTTATTTTCATCACGTCCGGAAACAGCTCCAAGATATTTTAAAGCTCCTTTATTGGACTCATCTAAAAAGGTCAGTGAAAATGTCTCTCCATTATCAATAAATTCTTTGGTATAGCGTGTATCTCTTACAAAGATGTAGACAACATTTTTGCCCCAGAGGACACCAACACCGCCCCAGCTTGCAGTCATTGTATTTGCTTTCTTCTCATCACCTGCTGTGATTAACATCCATTCTTTGCCGATTTTAGTAAATGGATTCATTTCCATAAGGTCAATTGGATATGGTTGAAATGTATGCATTATTTTTCCCTCCAGTAAATTCGTAATATGAATTTAGTATAGCATTGTATTTTCATAATTACTATGGATTTGTGGTAAAAAGAATTCCCGAAAAGGTTTAAGTTATGAAATTTATTGATATAATTCTGCAATTCTTGAAACAGCCACATAAATTTCGGAAATACGGTACCAGGTACGGAAATCTACAATTCCGGTAACCGGAAGCCCAAAGATGGACTGGAATTTTTCTACGGCAGCTTTGGTTGCAGAACCATAAATGCCATCCACGGCAATAGTCGGAAGTGCAGGGTAGTTACGTGCAATCCGGTTCAGCTGCTCCTGCAGCATCCGCACCTTATCCCCGGTAGAACCAACCTCAAGGTTGCTGCCCGGCCAGGAAGCAGGCACACCACTGATTTCATCCGTCGTGTTGATATACATACTGCTGCCGTAATAGTAGCGCAGAATCTCAATGGTGGAATATCCCTGGTCGGCTAAGTATTTTGAACCCCACTGAGTCATCCAGTTCGGGCAGCTTACCCGCTGCCCGTCACAGTACTGGGTCAGAATCGGCTGGCGGACGTTCGGGCGGGAAAGGTAGCTATTAAACATCTCATCAACAATATTGGAAATATTGGAAAAAATGTTTCTGCCGTAGACAAATTTGTGGTCAAAGGCGGTGGAAGAAGTAATGGTAAAATCATAGCCTTTGTTCCGGTACCACTCCGTATACACCCGGTTCAGGGTAAAGGACATAATCGCTAAAATATTAGCTTCCAACGTCTGTCTTGGCCATGTCGAATATATTTCACTGCTCGCTACATTTTTAATATAATCCTTGTATCTAACATAATAATCAAGTGCTGTGGAGTCTGTAGGAACACCATCGTGCACAACTATTGTTTCTGGTATTACAACGCGGCTTAACACAATCTCCCCCGACTGGCGTACCGGCTTAATCTCAGTCTCTGGTATCTTGGCAGGATAGCTGCCATACAGCGTATTAACCGGAATTACAATATTATTCTCTGGAATCTCCCTGTTATCTTCATTCAAATACACATTCTGAATACTTGTTTCCCCTGAGAATACATCAATACCGGATATATTAATCTCCTCGTAGCCATCTGCATTAACTTCAATAGTGTATTCCGAAAATGGCTGGTTCTCACCTGGTTCCATACTATACTCCACCGGTGGTGTGAGAAGATCATCAAGATTAACTGCTCCTTCTGAGTCAGTAGTTATCTCATTGATAATTCTTTCAGGATTTCCTGTATATGCAAGTGAAATCCTTGCATCTGCCAATGGTGTGCCCTGCTGTTTATCATATACGTTAATGCGCATTTTCCCTTTATCTATTGCATCGGCAGGAGTTTCCATTGTATGTACATACACCATAATCTAATTCCTCTTATATTATTCATTATATTTTTGATTATTATATGTATCTTTATGAAATTTTATGAATAAAATAAACTGATATTTCCTTTAGGAGGATTTATGGCTGATTATAGAATCGCCCTTGATGCTGGACACGGTGGAAGCGACCCCGGTGCTGTATATAAGGGCAGACAGGAAAAAGATGACACTCTCGACCTTACTTTAGCTGTCGGTGACATACTTAAAAAAAATGGCATAGATGTATATTACACAAGAACTACTGACGAATACGAAACTCCATTTAAGAAAGCAACCGATGCGAATAATTCCGGTGCCGACCTTTTCGTATCAATACACCGCAATTCCTCAGAAAATCCTAACCAGTATTCGGGCGTTGAAACCCTTGTATACAGCGATACTGGTTTAAAGGCTGAGGTGGCAAGAAATATTAATAACCAGCTTGAAGATGCAGGCTTTAAAAATCTTGGTGTAGACGAACGCAAAAACCTTGTTGTCCTTAAACGTACCAAAATGCCAGCCGTTCTTGTTGAAGCTGGATTTATTAACAACGATAAAGACAATTATCTATTTGATGAAGAATTCGACAGCATTGCACAAGCAATCGCAGACGGAATATTAGAAAGCATACCATCAGGCAGGCCCGGAAATACCACTTCCAATAAAAGCAATCGCACTGACAACAATAATAATAGCAGCAACAATAGTAACAACAATAATAGCAGCAACGGCCAAATGAATAACTCTGGCAGAGCTGCTTCTGCCTCAATTGACAGCACAGCTATGGTTAATTCCATCCCACCTGATAACGAGGTGTTTTCTGTCCCTGTCAGTAGTTCAAATATTATGCCACAATGTCCTTGTGACAATAATGATTATGACACAGAAAATGAAGCACTTTACCGTGTACAGGTTGGCGCATACCGCAACAAGGATAATGCCGACAGAATGTTAAATTCACTTTTAATGGACGGATTTCCTGCATTTATAATATATGAGGACGGCTATTATAAAGTCCAGGTCGGTGCTTACCGTATTCTCTTAAATGCTATTAAAATGGAACAGCGTTTAAGAAGATTCCGCTACAGCACATACATTGTATATTCATAACAGATTGCTATTTAATTAATAAACATTTAAAACCCTCCAAAAGTCGAAACAGTGTCTTACTTTTGAAGGGTTTATTTTAGGTTATTTTACATTTTAGGAGCTGTAGTTATTAATTATAGTTTATTATTCTGCTGAATATATTGTTACACCATGCCACTCAATAGATGCAATATTATCAACACTGATAACCTGTTTTAATGCAAATGATATATGCATAGTACCTGCTTTGACACTTAAATCAGAAGTTTTGTTGTCAATACTAACAACTGTGCCATCTTTAAGATGTACTACAGGTGCATATTTACCACTCATGCCAAACCACTTAAAGTCTGCATTTCCTGTTCCCTGTATATCAAGTACGAATCCATCACATTTAAGTGTATCTATATTGATAGTCTGGTCTGCATTACAAGATGATGTAACCGATATATTAGGAGTTGTACTAAGCACACCTGTGCTGCTACTCTTAAGAACTGTTTCAAAAGACCACTCCCCTGTTGCTAAAGTTCTGGTTTCTCTTGTTTTATTATCTTCACCATTTCTGTACGTACACTTAAGATCCTTAACATCAATCGAAATGTTATGATTAACAATATCTCTTGAATCAGCATTAACATATATTAATTCTGCATATATTTCTGAACCATCATCTGACATACCATTATAATTAAGATGGTATAATGTACCTGTTGATTTGAACTGGTCTGTTTCATCACTTATTTTTATTACAGTATCTGCAAAATCAAATGTACCAATTATTGGACTTAAGGTATCATCATTAGGTATAATCGGACTTCCGTCTTTTGACTTTATAGTCAGTTCAATATAAAATCTTCCACCATTAGCAACATATTTTCCCCATTCCACGTCAACATTAGATTCTTCTGTAGATGTAACATTACCTGTATTATAGACATTAACCGAACTATCCCCGCTCATATGAGATTCAAAATTGACATTACTCTTTGGGACAAGATACTTCTGGTACGCGTATACACCAGTGTAAGTTAATCCCGAGATTGCAATCACTGCGGCTGCCGCTGCTGCTATATTTCTATATATTTTTGATCTGGTTCTCATTATGACAGGCTTATTAGCTGGCTTTGCCTGCTCAATCCACTCCTGATTAATATTGTTCATTGACTTAAATAATTTCTCACCATTCATACCAAAACGCCCTCACTTTCCAAAAGCTTCTTTAAATCTTTCCTTAATCTGTGCAGTGCAACCTTAACTGAACTTTCGCTCTTTCCAAGTTCTTTTGATATAACTTTAACAGGTTGTGAATACCAGTATCTTTTGATAAATATATTTCTCTTATCAGTATCCAATGTTTTAAGAAATGTATTAATCAATTCTCCTACCATATGTTCATCACACTCAAGTGCTTTATCAGGCTTGCCGATACACTGTTCCATCTCGGCTGTAAGTTCTATAACATTAGAGCTTCTTTTTAATGCATTGTCATAGTCTATTCTCTTGCAGATTATATGTCTGCATATAGTAGCTGAATATGCAAACAAATATTGCGGTCTGTTATCTGGAACTGATTTCCATACTTCATAAAACGTATCATTAACACATTCTCTTGCATCTTCCTCACTGTCAAGCATATTCATTGCAAGCTTCATTAATGGTCTTTGATACCGCTCCATTAATTCACGCATTCCAGATTCATCTCTGTTTGCTATTAAATCAATTATTTTTTCTTCGCTGCACACTTTATTAAATCGTCCTTAATTATTTCTTTTTGAAAGCTTTCACTTATAGAGTACGCTTTTTTCAGGATTGGTTACAGAAATGTAAAATAATTATTTTGCAAAGACTTATTGGATATTAATATTTCCTGATGCCTTAAGCTTTAAACTGTGATTCATAAAATGTATATCTGCATCGGCTGACACTCCTATTACATTATCACTTTGCATATCTATCTGTATTACCGAATTCACATATTCAGCCTGTGAATATTCAGCCATAATATATAGCGTCATATTATCCAGTCCATCAAAATCAATAACCATATTACAGACAGCGTTTTGATTGTAATATACTACAGCACTCACCTTTACAAGGTTATTATCCCTGTCAGCCTCTATATCAAGCACTACATTGCAGTCCTTTACTTCCGTGGCAAATTCAGATTTAATACTGTCCTTTTTTATGCCATATACATTTAACAACGAAATATATGGAAGAACCTGTGAATCTTTATATAATTCATCCACAAATGTATTAAAGCCATTAACTAAAGCTGTTTCATCTATATTAATATTATAAGTGTGTTTTCCTGTTTCGCTGACTGTATTCACGCAATCCATTGCCATAACTTCATAGCCCTTCACAAAGTCAGCTAATGCAGCTTTTAAAACAGGCTTAAGCTGATCTGCATCTATATTAATATATCTTGATATATCAGCTTTAGATATTAAAAATGTATCATTAGTCAATTCAGGTATAACTACATTTATTCCATTATTATCGATATTAGCTGTAATGGTATATTCTGCACTATTCTTACCCTGCATATAATCAGCATTATCATATATCAACTCCGATATATTAATTTTTCCAGTATAGTTATTGGCACTTACATCTATGTTGTTTATATATTTTTCAACTGTGCTTTGTAAAAGTTCTCCAGATTTCAACATCGTTTTTAAAGCTTTTTTCTCTGGAGAAGCATACATTTGTGTAACGCCATATGCCGATAATATTATTGCTATTACGGAAAGAAATATTATCCCAGCCACAGCACGCTTTACATTTTTCTTTTTATTCTGGCATTTCATCAGCCTTACCCTTTCTTTCATACCTTACAAACTCATAACATATATCAAAATATGTATGTTCATCACTCTGTCCTGTAATTCTCCAGTCTTTAAGCTTATCAAAATCACTTATATAAGTATCTGCTTCGTAAGAGTAATCAACCTTTGTAATATGTGCTGTATCACAATATGGAAGGAATTCTTTGTATATCTGTCCACCACCGATGACATATACATCCTTACTATCCACATTTTTTACCTTCTCAAGCACATCTTCAACACTATGGCATAAACATACGTCTTTAGCTTCATAATCTTTATTTCTTGTAAGAACAATATTCTTTCTTCCAACAAGTGCTGACTGGTTAGGAAGTGCTTCTAATGTCTTTCTTCCCATAATAACAACTTTTCCATAAGTTTCTTCACGGAACAGCTTCTTATCCTCTGGAATATCAACAAGTTCTCTTCCTTTATTAGCTATTCCCCATTTTTTATCAACAAGTGCAATTAAATTCATAGTTTGCCTCCTACCCAGGCTGGCACATATCCTTTGACACTTATGCCCTCCTGTGTGTATTCCTCACTTTCAAGCTGTCCGTATTCTCTTATAAGTTGGATTTTGCCTGCATCGCTGTAAGGAAATACTCTTTCTATTCTAATTCTGCTCTTTAATATAATATCCTGCACATCTTCCAGAAATTCATCTATTCCCACACCCGTCCTGGCTGAAATATTCTCAACATAATCAGCTTTGCTGTCCTTGAGTATAGGAAGTTCGCCGTATTTATCACATTTATTAAAAAGTGTAATTATCGGCTTATCACCTACATCTAACTGCTTCAATGTCTCATATACTGTTGCCATATGTCTTTCGTAATCATCATTAGAGCAGTCCACAACGTGAATTATCATATCTGCATATTTCGCTTCCTCAAGTGTACTCTTAAATGCCTCTATAAGATTATGTGGAAGCTTTCTGATAAATCCAACAGTATCTGTCATAAGCACTTTTTCCTTGTTAGGAAGTGTAAGTGCCCTCGTTGTAGGATCAAGTGTTGCAAACAGCTTGTCCTCAGATAATACACCTGCATCGGTCAGCCTGTTAAGAAGTGTTGACTTACCCGCATTAGTATAACCTACTATAGCCGCTACTGGTGTAGAACTGTCCTGTCTGTTCTGTCTTTGCACATCTCTGTGGCTCTTAATCTCCTTTAACTCACCTGACAAATGAGCAATCCTGTCCCTTATTATTCGCCTGTCTGTTTCTATCTTCTTCTCACCCGGTCCTCTTGTTCCTATTCCACCACCAAGTCTTGAGAGTGTTGTTCCAAGTCCTGCAAGTCTTGTTGACCTGTATTTTAACTGTGCCATCTCAACCTGTATTTTACCTTCACTTGATGAAGCTCTTGCGGCAAATATATCAAGAATAACCATTGTTCTGTCCATAATCTTAGTATTAAGAACATCTTCAAGATTTCTTAACTGTGCTGGAGACAGCTCATCATCACATATTATTCCTGTTGCACCAAGCTCATCTATCATAAGCCTTAATTCTTCAAGCTTACCCTTACCAATATATGTTGCAGGGTGGAAGCTGTCACGCGGCTGTATCATCTTTCCTACTGTGACCGCTCCGGCAGTCTTAGCAAGCTCTGCTAACTCCTCTAACGACTTCTCACAGTCGTCAAGAGGATTTAACTCTACGCCGACAAGTACAACCTTTTCCTGCTCGTCATCTGTATCATATAATGCCATATTTTCCTCCAATTAATTCTATTATGCCAGAAGCAGATGTCTTAACATATCAATCATCACAAAGCATTTATTATATAATAATCTATTCTTTTGCTATGCAGTCGCTAAGATAGTTAGATACTTCCTTTTCTTCCGAATAATTCATAACATTTTCTGTTATCTCTTTTACTTCCTTACTGCTCCACGAAGCTATCTCTTTTCTAGTTTCAAGCACCCTGCTCACTGTAACAGAGAACTCATCAAGTCCAAAATTAAGAAGAAGTGGTATCATTCTTTCATCTGCCGCCGCTTCTCCACACATTCCTGCTTCTATACCTGCATTATGTGCACACTCAATTATGTGTTTAATACTTCGTATAACGGCTGGATTGAGTGCAGAGTAAAGATAAGCAACATTCTCATTGCCTCTGTCAACAGCAAGTGTATACTGTGTCAAATCATTCGTACCGATTGAGAAGAAATCAACCTCATGTGCCAGTACATCTGCCATTATTGCTGCGGCTGGTGTCTCTATCATAATACCTATCTTTATGTCCTTATCATACTTAATGTCTTTCTTGTCCAGATCCCTGCATATACCATTTATAATCTTCTTAACTGCCTGCACCTCTGTAACAGAAGTTATCATAGGAATCATAATTCTTATATTGCCATATGCACTTGCCCTTAATACAGCCCTTAACTGGGTTGTAAATATATCTACCCTGTCAAGGCAGAACCTTATGGCCCTGTATCCAAGAAATGGATTTAACTCCTTTGTGAGTCCCATATAAGGAATATCTTTATCTCCGCCAATATCAAGCGTTCTTATCGTAAGCTGTCTGCCATCAAGCACAACTGCTGCTTTCTTATATTCGTTATACTGCTCCTCCTCTGTTGGGAGTGCCTGCTTGTTCATAAATAAGAATTCCGTCCTGAAAAGTCCGACACCCTCAGCTCCAGCCTTTACAGCTTTAGCAGCCTCATCAGCATTGCCTATATTAGCAGCAAGCATTACTTTTCTGCCATCCCTGGTAACAGTCTGTTTATCTATATATTTCTTAAGTTCCTTAACTCTTTCATCATATGCTTTTTTCTTTTTATTATATATCTTAAGAGTTATAGGTGTAGGATTGACGAATACTTCGCCGTAAGCTCCATCAACTATAACCTCCTCACCCTCTGCTATTTTACTGCATATATCCTTAACACTTAATACAGCAGGGATTTCTAATGCTCTTGCAAGAATTGAAGCGTGTGATGTATCTCCACCCTTCTCTGATATAATACCGGCAATATGCTCTGTATCCATATTAGCTGTCATAGATGGATGGATTTCATCGGCAATAATAACAGTATTATCAGAAAGCTTAGTAAGATCAATATGCTTCTGTCCCTGCATTATTGCTATAAGACGCTGTTTCATATCTTCAATATCGGCTACTCTCTGTGTCATCGTATCATTGTTAAAGCTTAAGAATATGTTCTTTAACATCTCACAGGTATCTTCAACCGCAGCTTCTGCATTAAGCTTGTCATTAGTTATAGCACTTATTACACCACTGGTAAACTCAGGATCTCTTATAAGATATTCCTGATTTTTTAATACAAGAGCATTCTTATCATCACCATTAAGCTTCTGTGACAACTTATCCACAAGCTCATTAGTTTCCTGTATGAACTTTTCCACAGCCTCATTGAACTTATCAACCTCAGCTTCTGTATCCTTAATCTTAACACGGCTGACAGCATTCTTACACTTATGGATAATAAGTGCTTTTCCTATACCAATTCCCTTAGATGTACCTATACCTCTTAACATATAGACCCCCGTTTCCGCGTACATTTACGCATATATGTTACCAAGCTAATCACTGGTTAAATACATACTTTATCATATTAATCAATGTCTCACTTGTATCTCTTGAATATATAACCTCTCTTGCCGTTACAGGTTTGTCAGTTATTATATTATCAACACCTTTATTAGTAAGATTCTTTATAGAAGCGTCATTATTAACAGTCCACGCATATACCTGCTTTCCTTAATTATGAATAGCATCAACAACTCTCTTAGTAAGGAACGAAGCATTGACGCTAAAGAAATCCACGTCATCTATCTCATAGAACTTTCCATAAGCCACCGATAATATATACCCGACTTCTATGTCCTCATCATAAGACCTAACAGCCTGCAATGCACTATAATCAAATGAGGTGATAACGCACGAATCCTGCATTGAATATTTCTGTATAAGCTTTACAACCTTCTTTGCTACCTCATCACTGTTATCCGCCGTTTTAATCTCTATATTAAGTTTAATCTTTCCTTTGGCAAGCTGCAATACTTCTTCAAGTGTTGGAACTTTCTCGCCCTTGTACTCCTCTGAATACCAATACCCGGCATCAAGTCTTTTAACTTCTCTTAAAGTAAGCTCCGTAATATTCTTTAGAACACCTGTAGTCCTGTATGCTGATGTATCATGCATAACAACAATATAGCCGTCTTTGGTCATCTGGACATCTAACTCTATAACATCAGCCATATCTTCAATCGCCTTACTGAATGACGCAAGAGTATTCTCAGGTGCATCTACTGAAGCACCTCTGTGGGCAGTTATATCCGTATTGTGGAATATAGCCACTCTCTCAAACGGATTATTATTAAATGACCCAATTATATATATAATATCAAGCACTATGGATAATGCCAGCACAACTGCATATATTATCCTGTTGACCCTTGCTGAACCTTCGTCAATATCCACGAATTCAAATTCAATATCATCCAGCATTTCCTGGAAGATTTTTGAAACTGCCTCTAATTCATCATCGTCATCCACGATCTCATATAACGCTTCATCCTCACCTGGCTTTGACAGATCTTTCAGGATCAGTGCTTCTGCCTCATCGTCCTCGGAATCCGTTACCAGAATATAGCTGATGCCGCCAAGTACTGTCTGTTCCAGTACATAAAACTCAACCATCTGATTGTCCGCCAGTGTAAATGTAATTTTCTCCATAATAAACCTGTTGCAGCCCTGCTTCAAATCACTCTGGCTGCGTCCTTTCC
>ENA-OOZY01002001-OOZY01002001.1-human-gut-metagenome-genome-assembly--contig:-NODE-2001-length-11253-cov-2.822111_pt1 | contig 11253 bp, 7 predicted proteins | sample MGYA00241047_ERZ501410 | MGnify/ENA primary metagenome ERZ501410 (study PRJEB25962, sample SAMEA2042621) | human gut metagenome | biome: human gut; feature: human-associated habitat; material: faeces... | reverse complement strand
GAACCGAACAGGAAACGCAGCGTGTCAGGAGATTGTTTTCGAATCATCATGGCGTTATATATTTTATAAAATCATTTCTATGGCGTTCATTTGCACATTCTAAAACCTCCGCCACAACTTTTTATTTTACAGTTACTTTAATCTTAACTTTCTTACTTCCGGATTTCACGGTAATCGTTACTTTTCCGGATTTCTTTGCTTTTACGACTCCCTTTGAAGAAACGGTCACTACTTTCTTATTGGAAGAAGTGTAGATCAGTTTCTGTTGAGATGTGAGTGGTTTTAACACTGGTTTCAGTTTTACGCTGGAGCCTTTCTTCAGTGTCAGTGTTTTTGACAGCCCCTGTATCTTTTTCGTCTTTACGGCAGTTTTCTGAACATTGACTTTGACAGTCTTTTTCAGTCCGCTCTTCAAAGTGATGGTCAGGACTGCATGATCTTTTTTCTTTCCGGCTTTGATCTTACCGTTTTTGTTAACAGTGAAGACTTTTGGATTGCTGGAAGTGTAAGAAACAATGGAATCTCCATTGGCAAGTCCGCTTACTTTGAATTTTGTGGTAGTCTGTTTTACTTGCAGCGGGATCAAGGTCATATTAACCTTGATGCTCGGAGTCAGAGCTGTTCCGACAGTACGGGTCTCTTTTTCACCACATGCACATACTCTTTCCTGTTTTTCTGCTGAAAATACAGTAGCAGCCGATACGGTTTTCCATGTACTGAAGCTGTGTGCGTGTTTTACAGATTCTGTTTCAGTTTCACTTTCGGTTTCTTTTCCGATTGCCATTACGATATCTTTTGGCAGGATGTAAGCAGATTCAGTGCTGTCCTTTGGTGCCTTTACAACGGTGATCTGGTAGGTGCCGCCGGAAGGAATAGTAAGTGATACTTTTCCGTTTTCGTCGGTTATGGCACTTACAACTGCATTGCCGTTTGCATCAACAGCGGATACGGTATAACCTTTCTGTACAGATGCCGGTTTGAGATTTCCCTTTTCATCGTAATCCATCGGGTGCATACCCCATAAGGTCAGATCCAGCTTTTCACCGGCCTGGATGGTTTCCGGTACATTTTCAAAATACAGATAAATATCTTTGTACTGCTTCAGGTCACCATACATAAATACAGATACGGAATCCCCACTGGATACAACTGCTTCTGCTACACTGGCAGATCCTGGAATCTGATCGTTGACGCAGATACCAATGTTGTAGGTTTCAATGCCATAGATCTTGTTGATAAATCCATTGTTTACAGCCAGATAGTCGGTAGGGTTTGCTTTAAAGGCATCTTTGTACTGTGCGGCATGCCATGCGACCAGCACATCAAGTGCAGTTACTTTGTTTTTATAAGCAGCCGGTTTGGAATAACCATAGTTTGCAGCAGTATGAGCCTTAACGGTCATTTTGCTGACATCCATACCTTTGCCGGCTTCCTGATTGATCTTTACGGTGACAAGAGCTTCTGTTTCGTTCTGAGAATCCTGTATGGTGCTGATAAGAGCAGTGATCTCAGTAACTTTCTGCTCGATTTCTGTTTCGGCTGCATCTTCTCTTTTAAGGAGAGCTTTTGCTTCTGTGATCGCCGTCTGCAGTTTGTCTCTGGTTCCTTCCGGATACTGTCCGGCTCCGGTTCCTTCGGTTACAGAATCCAGAAGCGTCTGTGCATGATCAATGGCAGTCTGAAGCTGTTCAGCAACTTTGCTGTCCGGCTGTACAGTAACAGTAACGGATACTTCCTGTTTGTAGAGTTTCTGTAAAGCTTCGTTGCCCGGATGGCTGGATGCGTATTTTCCGTAACGTTCGCTGCTGAGCCAGGAAGTGATCGTGATCTCAGTTGGAGTTTCCGGACGGATGACAACCAGATTTTCATGCTGGATCACGGCATTATTGGAAGAACGGAATTTGTTGTAACCGGCACCCTCCATTTCCCATGGATCATCGAAATATCCGTCTGCACAGATACCGGCATCGGTAACATCACTGATGTTGTATACCCAGACAGCATTTCCATCGGCATCAAAATACATTTCCTGGAACGGATGCAGGTTTTCGGTGATTTTATCTGCAGATACATTGTTTCCTTTGATACCGTCAAAATAATGAGCTTTCGCATAATCCATCATTCCAACTTCTTTATCCAGGTCTTCCTGTGTCAGCTTTTTGATGGTGATCGGGAATACCCTGGAAACAGTCACGCCCTCACGCGTAAAGGAAACGGTCAGGTTGACGGTGGTGTCCTGAGGCTGGAATACATCTACGTTTGCTTTGTAACCGTTGATTTTGACAGCATCGTTGTCAGAAGTTACGGTGATTTCTTTATTATTAAAGACATTCTCGCCGTTCTCATCTTCGATCCGAGTATATCTTGGCAGCTGAATGTCACCGGTGCAGGCTTCCGGATCAATTACCGTCGTTGTTCCGTAATAAACAAGATCGGTAATCTTATAATACTGGTTCAAAATTGCTTTGAGTTCAGCTTCAGTCGGAGCCGGTTTTCCGGTACCTTTTACAGTTACGGTAAATGGCACGCTGATCGTATTAATATCAGATATTTTTTCAACCTGTTCGTTCATGACAGATTCATTTGCCGTGAATGTAGCAGTCAGTGTAACTTCCGTATCTTCAACCGGCTGATTGATCACACCGGTTGCAGCGTAGATCGAAGAATCGATCGAAGGCTTCTGGATGCTGATCACATCTGGATTGGAAGAAGTCCAGCTGATGGTTGACCATACGGTACGCAGGCTGGTTCCCATACACTGCGGCAGTGTCAGATTGGAAGTTACCTCTGTCTGACTGGTATTTTCACCTTTGATTCTATCCCAGGTCAGCTGATCGGCTTCCGATTTCATTTTGGAAGCAAAATGTTTCTGATCCCATCCAATGACTACTCTGCATTCGGCTGTTTCTGCTGTCGCATCGTTTAAGCTGAATTTCAGCACAACGGAAATGGTTTTTGAATTCAGGCCGTAAGCGTTCAGCGTATCGGCAGTAGAGTAATGGATGATGCCGTCAGTGCTGATCCAGTCAGTATCGTCAGAAGAAACAACAGATACCGTTACCTGATCTGCTTTATCGACAGCTGCATAATCGCCGGTTTTCAGTTTTGCTTCGATCAGTGCATTAATATTAGAAGCGTTTTTGTAGGATGTGCGGATAGCACCAGGTTCCTTGTCAAAGATTTCTTTTACCTTATCAACGGCAGCCTGATCGGCAGAATCAACCGTTACATCTTTGTCCATGTTTCCGGCAGCCGTAATCTTTTCTTCTGATCCGGTTGGTGCATAAGAAACATTTTTTACGTCCTTATATCCCTCGGCAGTTACAGAATAACGATAAGTGCCGTATTTGCTCAGCGTGTAGGAACCGTCACCATTTGCTGTCATGGTTTCCCAGTCGGTATCTCCCCAGTCATCTTCAACCTCTTCTTCCACTTTGAGGTTAAAGTTTGTGATGGCTGTATCGCCGTCCATTGGCTGGAAGGTTACAGCGTAGCTGGTAATATTTTTTTCCAGTTCTACATCAATGGTGGTATCTTCGTCTGGTGTGATCGTGCCGTTGGCAGTTTTGTAGTTTGGTGCTTCAACCGTCCAGTTGTAGCTTACACCTTTCTGCAGTTTATAGCTTCCGTCGGATTCCGGACTGATCGTAGTATAGTAGCCCTTTTTAACCTTGATGGAAGCACCGGAAATTTCAGCACCGCTTGCTTTGTCCTTGACGGAAAATCTGATATTCTGCATCATGATCGGACTTAAAGTTACGGTTTTTAAGAAAACAGGTTCTTCGGAATTGCCTGTATAAGTAAATGTTTCGCTATAATCGGTATAGCCCTCTTTTTTAACGGTCAGCTTGTAAGAAGCACCGTTTTCCATCTTGTAGCTGCCATCGCTTGCAGGTGTAACCTTGTCCCATCCGTCTTTTTCTACGGTAATAGAGGCATCCGTAATTGGATTTTTGTCCTTATCCTGAACAGCAACCTGCATCTTGTATTCTACTTCAGCGGCTTCCAGAATAAAGGTGAAGTCCTGTGTGGCAAGTGCAGTGGCTGTTCCGTCATTGATGGTAGCTGTATCGGTATCTTTTGCAAATAATTTCAGAGTGACTTTGATCGGGGTATTGACCGTCGGTCTTGTGATGGAAAGCCTTCCAGGTGATGCAGGAGTACCGCCGGAAGGGTAAGATAAATAATCATTTTCTTCGATGTACCATCCACCCACATAATTACTGGAACTGGATACTGTCAGCAGACGCAGAGCATCTATAACAGATCCTGACGGTGTTTTCAGGCCAATGTTGTAGGTAAGACTATCCGTGCTTTTGACAACGCTGTTACCGCCGTTGGTGATAACTTTCTTTGCACCGTTAATAAAATTTTCTTTCAGATACGCCTGTGCGGCTTCTTCTGCACTCTGCTTTCCGTCTGCCTCTTCAGCCTGGGAAACCACCCCGGTATCTGTCGGCGAAAGATCGCTGGCATACGTCACTGACGGCAGATTGCCAACTGTCATCATGGCACATAAAGCCAGGGAAAGTGCTCGCTTCATTAGCTCTTTTCTTTTCACTTTTTTTTCCTCCTGAGTTTGAAATAGAATGAAAATAGTTATAGGGTATACAGGATATCCTAGCCTTTTCCAATTGCTGTATCAAGAATTTAACGAGAGAAAAACTTACATTCTGCTATCCAAAATGTCCAAAGTGACAAAAGAAGGATTACAAAAAAAGTTTAAAAAAACAAAAAATTTCTCTTGCATTTCTGTGAAAGCTATGCTATTATAGGCAGTGCATTGAGAGATGCGGGTGTAGTTCAATGGTAGAACACCAGCCTTCCAAGCTGGATACGTGGGTTCGATTCCCATCACCCGCTTTTTTGCTGCAGAAAATGCCGCCCGCAGGGTTTGTCCCCACGGACGGCTTTTTTTTTGCATATGCATACGTTTATGCGCACAGTCATGCGGCTCACAGAACCGTCGAAGCCAGACTTTTATTCCAGATATAAGAACGGATCGACCGGCTTACCTTCCTTCTGCATCTGGAAATACAGGTTGCTTCCTTCCTCACAATAATATTTGGTCGGCTCGCTCACATATCCGAGAAGCTGTCCCTGTTCCACCACGTCGCCCTCGGATACTGCCAGTTCTTTGAGCTGCCCGTAGATCAGGCTGTAATTGTTTCCCAGATTCAGTTTCAGTGTCGTTCCGGTTTCCTCATTGACACCGATGGATTCCACGATTCCCTTTGCAGATGCAACGACCGGATTGCCCGCCTCACTGCTGATGATCACCGCTGGATTGTATTTGTACTGGTTGAGCGTCTCAAAATAAACCGTATTATTCATATTGTAGTCCATCAGTACGGTACCGGCTGCGGGCCACGCAAGCATTGAGTCGTCCTGAAAATTGACGGTCGGCTGCAGGATTGCCGTTGCCGAGGAGGAGCTGACATCCGCCGTTTCCGTCGCTTCCTCCGTCACTTCCAAAGACGCCGGGTCAACGTCTTTTTCATTCGCCGCCGTGTAGTCGTTCACCTGCGGCAGCTCCGCTACCACGTCCGCGCCGGCCGCCTCCAGATCCTGCTCCGGTGCTTCGCTCTCCTGCGTTGCCGTCGTGTTGGGGGACGCCTCCTGAAAGCTGTCGCCGCTTGTCCGATATGTTGCAAACGCAACCGCGCCTACAAGGCAGAGCGTCATCACACCCAGGGTTCCCTTACTTTTTAAAATACTTAATACCTTTTCTTTTCGCATATCTGTCACCTCATATTATGTTCATTATGGTTCTACACATATGTTTTCCATAAATGAGGAATTTATGCAAAAGATTTTTAATACTTCACCAGCTCCGTGCCCGGATAGAAGTAGCCGAGGATTTCTTTATAATTTTTGCCGGCAAGCGCCATCTGCTGCGCGGTGTACTGGCTCATGCCAAGGCCATGCCCACTGCCATGCACCGTCAGATATGTACCGTCCTCCCCTGCGCTCACCTCGAAGTTTGCGGAAGGCAGCCCCAGCAGATTGCGAAACTCCTCTCCGGAGATCGTCTCATTCCCAAGGGAAATCTGCAGCACATATCCGGCGCTGTCGCGCGCCGTCACCTGCATCTGCGCCCAGGAATCATCTATCTGAATGGTAGTCTGCGCGTCCGCCGACTTCTCGTCTGACGGACAGAGCTTTGAAACGAGATAGGGATAGCTCTCCGACTGAAACACCTCCTGCGCATCCCGCGTGCTCCCGGCGCTGCACGCATGAAAGGACGCCAGGATCGGCTTATCCTCCCATACAAGGACCTGTCCGTCTGTCTCCCGCTGTGCCAGCAGAAATTTTTCCGCGGCGCCCATACGCTCCAGCTCCGTCATGGTCAGATACGCCTCATTTTCCACCTTTCCGTTCTCTTCGATCTGCCGGTACAGATTCGTCCGGACCGCGATCATTTGTGCCTTTACCGCCTCCGGATCGTATCCGGCAGGAATCTGTGCTGCTGTCGCACCGATAACATATTCTTCCAGCTCCATCTCCGCGATCCCGCTGCTTGTCTTTACCGCAATATAGTCCGTCTCATTTTTTATCGAGCGATAAATTTCACTCATCCGGCTGTCCAGAAGAAGCATCAGCGCGCACGGAAGCACCAGTATCACCAGAATACCGGTTAAAATATATTCTACACGTCTTTTCATAAATGTCTGCTCCGCATTTTCCGGGATAAAAAATCCCTCTCATATTATCCTATGAAAGGGATTGCATTTTTATGCCTAATAATTTTCCGGTTTAATCTGAAAAAATGCTTTTTCATGCCCGCAGACCGGACACCTTTCCGGCGCTTTCCTGCCGAAATGGATAAAACCGCATTTTCTGCACTGCCACATCATGTCCCCGTCCCTGGAGAATACGATTCCTCCCTCCACGTTTGCAAGCAGTCTGCGGTAGCGCTCTTCGTGCTCTTTTTCCACCGCCGCCACCAGTTCAAACTTCCGGGCAATTTCCGTAAAACCCTCCTCATACGCTTCTACCGCCATACGGCTGTACATCTCGGTCCACTCAAAATTTTCCCCGTTGGCCGCCGCCAGCAGATTTTCCTTCGTACCGTCAATCTCACCGCCGCAGATGTATCGAAACCACTGTTTTGCGTGTGCCATTTCATTTCCCGCGGTCTCCTCAAAAATTGCCGCGATCTGCTGATAGCCATCCTTGCGCGCCTTGTTTGCATAATACGTATACTTACTGTGCGCCATGCTTTCTCCCGCAAACGCCTCCAGCAGGTTTTTTTCTGTCTTGCTGCCCTTTAGTTCCATAAAAGCGTCCTCCTTTTCTCTTTGCTAAAAAGGATATCCGGATTTTAAAAACTTATGCAAATCCCCCGGCCGCTGCTTTATATAAATATTTAGCACGGCAGCTTATGCATCCTCCTTATGCGTTCCTATGTAATTCAGGATCCCGCTGCACACCGCCTCCGCCACTGTCTCCTGGTATGCGTCCGTCACCAGCTTTTCCGCTTCCTCCGGGTTGCTCAAAAAGCCGCACTCCACGATCACCGTCGGACTTTTGGTCTTTCGCAGCAGATAATAGCTGTCATTTGCCTTAATCTCCCGCGGCCGCTCAATTTCCAGCATCTCATTTAAGGCTTCCTGCAATGCGGCGGCAAGCTCCCTTCCCTGCGCGGAGCTTTCATAAAAGAATACCTGCGGTCCCTTTACCGAGCTTTCCGTATAGCTATTCTGATGGATGCTGACAGCAAGAAACGGCTCCATTTCATCGATTGCCGCACAGCGCCGCTTCATATCCTGCTGTTTTTTATTCGCCTCTCCCTCATCGTAAAGACCACTGTCCTCCTCCCGCGTAAGCACCGCCGTAATGCCGTTTTCTTCAAGCCGGGCGGCAAGCTTTTTTGCGATGGAAAGATTAACCTCCTTCTCCAGCGCACCGTTTACACCGACCTTCCCCGAATCAATTCCGCCGTGACCGGCGTCTACGACCACAGTAATTTTGTCGTAAACCACAGTGCCCAATTCCTGCTTCACCTCGCCTGACGCCGCATCACTGTCGGTTTCAGACCGCACGCCGCCGGATGCCGCGATGCCGGCTCCAAGCCTGCCGGCATAAAATGCGCATACCAGAATCAACGCCGTCATTACCAGCTCCAGTATTTTTTTATTTTTATTCATACAAATACCCCTGCCGTATACTTTATTACAAGTATATGCGGCAGGGGCAGTAAGTTTTCCAACCTACTCAGCCATGCGCCAGATCAGCTTACATACTTCAGAATGATATCCCAGACAGAATCAGTCTCCAGCCCGAGCCTCCATCCGGCAACTCCGGCAAGCCCATAATCTTTCACCAGGTTCATCTTTTCCTCAATAGATTTATCATCCTCCAGCCAGATCTGGTAAAGCGAACCGTCATCGCCTTCAAACTGGGCATAATTCTGACCGGTCGTCTCATCCCAAGAAGCTTCCACATTGTTGTTTTCCAGAACCTGCTGGCCGCCCTCCATACCGTATACCTCGCTGGTAACGGTGGTGGTGCCGTCCGCGTTTGTCTTTGTATTCCAGAGCCTCGTGTAGAACGGGATTCCGCTGATCAGCTTCTCTGCCGGAACATCCTTTCGCATATCGAGAATGCCCTGGTTTTCAAAGGCGAGGCTTGCCACGGAGCCTGCCTCCTCCGAGCCGTCGTAATGTTCGTCGTAACCCATCACGATAACGTAATCGCAGACAGTCCCAAGTTCGGCCCGGTTGTAATGCTCATTAAACGACATCGGCACCGGCACATCCACGGAAAGCACCAGACCGTTCTTGCGGCATTTTACAGACAGCTCGCGGATAAACTGGATGTATCCGTCTGCAGCCTCCTCCGGAATACTTTCAAAATCTACATTAATGCCGTCAAAGCCGTACTCGATCGCAGACGCGATCAGCGAATTCTCCATCTTCGTGCGTGATTCCGTAGATTTCAGCACCGTCGTCGTGTCGATCTCAGAGCTGAAATTGTCAACAAGCGCCCACACCTCCATATCATTGCGGTGCGCAGTGTCCACATAATCCGCGTCGGCAAGGCTGCTTAAGGTTCCATCGTTTGATACGATGGAAAACCATGTCGGCGAAATGGTATTGACGCCCTTTATCGAAGCAATATCGTAAATAATATTGTAGTTCGCGTCCGTATTGCTTATCACATGCCATACCAGATTAATCTTGTAGTCCTTGGCCACACTGGTGTACTCCGGCTCCTCAAACTCCCGCTGCACCGTCTCGGTGCGCTCATCCACAAGCCTGTCGTTTTTGATATAGCCGAAATATCCGTCCTGCGTCAGCACACCTGTCCAGTCCTCCATCGGTTCTATCACCGTGACGACCTCATTCTTCTCAAGCTCCCGCAGGATCGGGCTCTTGATGCCTCCCTGATAGCGCAGCTTTCCTTTTTTGCGGATCGTCGCCAGCGTCTTTTCGCCCCATTCGTTTGTGATGACGATGCGCTCCGGGTCGTGGAACAGCTCGTACTCCAGGTTTGTATACCTCTGGACAAAATCGAGCGCCAGATACGTTTTCGTGCCGTCAACCTTTACGATATCATAAGGCAGTGTCTCGGATTTTCCGGTGGCAGTGTATTTCTGTCCATTCGCCGGGATCTCGATAATATCGGTGGGCGTGGTGTACAGCATCAGATTTGCCTCGGAATCCCAGTAAAAGCGATCGTTTAACTGCTCTTTTACTGCCTGAAAGTCCACATAGCAGACGTCGTCCGATACCATTCCTTTGTATTCAGAAATTTCCCTCCCTATTACAATAGCCGCCTCATCCTCCGAGGACAGGCCAAAATACGCTTTTCCATCCATCACTTCCGATGTCGGGGTGTACTTCTTCACCAGATTTGTTATAAAGACGATTGCTGCCACAACCACCACCAGAACCACGGCAGCCAGCAGCGGTGCCGCTTTCTTTTTCATACATTGCACCTCCCAGGTAGTATACTCTGAATACAGTATATCATACCTTACTGCTTACTTCTAACAGTTTTCGACTTTTTCAGAAAATATTCACATTTATTTAAGTTTTTTGCACAAGGGGACTGTACTGTCTGTTGATTATCTTTTCTGATACGGTCAAATCCTATCCCGCATACATGATTCTGACGATCCACATAGTAATCACGCATATAATTTGTTCTCTCGCAAAGGCAGCTTGCGATCTGATAGGAAGTGCTTGGCTCTCCATCCAGCCAGAGCTGGATACCTGCTTCCTGATACTTTTTCAGCTCCCGGTACAGTCTGCTGTTTTTCACCTGCCTGCTTCTGGACAGATGCGCCTGACTGATTGTTCCTTTTTTCTGTTCGATGGTACTCACTCACTTTCCGTTTTCTTTTGCCGGTTCCTTCCATATGGTGCATTCGTGATATATTTCCGCGCAAAAAGAAAACTTTTGCTCCAGAGAAGATTTGTTGTTACTGTGAACGGAGTGACCAGTAACGATTTGTTTCCCTCCTTCCATGTGTTATTTTGTCTTTGTCTCTTCTCTTATTGGTTATTATATATAATTTGTGTTATTTTTGCAAGTATTTTTTGCATTTTTAATTTATAATTTTTTAATACCACAAACCATGCTTTTCCTTTGCATTTTCCAGCAAAGTAGGTTATACTGTGTTTGTAAATACGTATTTTGATTTAGTGAGGAGTGGTTTTATGAAACTGGAAAAGCTTAACGACAACCAGATACGCTGCACACTCACGCGCGAGGATCTGGCGTCGCGCCATCTGAATTTGCTTGAGCTTGTCTACGGCGGTGAAAAGGCAAAATCGCTGTTCCGCGAGATGATGCAGCAGGCTGCTTATGAATTTGGTTTTGAAGCGAACGACATTCCTATTATGATAGAAGCAATTCCCATGTCTTCGGAATCTCTGATTTTGATCATCACCAAAGTGGAGGATCCGGATGAGCTGGATACCCGCTTTGCAAAGTTCGCTCCCGGCGGCGATGCGCCCGATGCGGAAAGCACCTTCTCTGGTCTGAAGATGGAGGGAGCGGACGATATTCTGAATCTGGTCCGCAAGCTTCGTGAGGCACATAAAAATATGCTGCAGAAGACAGCGGAAAGCGGGCAGCAGGCGGAAGCTCCTGCCGAAGATACCGAGCTGGCGGCGGACATCACCCGGCTTTACTGCTTTTGCTCTCTGGATGACGTTATTCACGCAGCCCACGCGCTCGGCGGCAGCTACCATGGAGAAAATTCGCTGTACAAACACCCGGAAACATCGGAATACTACCTGT
>ENA-OOZY01001993-OOZY01001993.1-human-gut-metagenome-genome-assembly--contig:-NODE-1993-length-11302-cov-2.721526_pt1 | contig 11302 bp, 10 predicted proteins | sample MGYA00241047_ERZ501410 | MGnify/ENA primary metagenome ERZ501410 (study PRJEB25962, sample SAMEA2042621) | human gut metagenome | biome: human gut; feature: human-associated habitat; material: faeces... | reverse complement strand
CGCTCTTCCGATCTTAACTTTTTTGTAGAGACAGGATCTTGCTATGTTGCCCAGGCTGGTCTTGAACTCCTGGGCTCAAGTGATCCTCCCACCTCAGCCAGATTTTCTTATATTTTTCTATTGCTGTTTCATAGAGGTTGTTGCCATCTCTGTCTATCACAACTATTACCGGGAAGTCTTTTACTTCCAGCTTGCGGATGGCTTCCGCTCCCAAATCTTCATAACAGACAATTTCTGATTTGGTAATACATTTAGAAAGAAGTGCGCCTGCCCCGCCGATTGCTGCAAAATATACTGCTTTATTACGGATGATGGCATCTATGACTTCTTTGGAACGTTTTCCTTTTCCAATCATTGCCTTTTCACCCAAATCCAATAGAGTTGGTGCATACTTATCCATACGGGTTGCAGTGGTCGGACCTGCGGAACCGATTGGTCTTCCCTCTCTTGCCGGTGATGGTCCCATATAATAGATTGTGGAATCTAAAATGTCTATCGGAAGTTCTTCTCCTCTTTCTAAGACTTCCATCATTCTCTTGTGGGCTGCATCTCTTGCCACATAGATCGTTCCTGTTATATATACATAATCTCCTGCATGAAGCTCTGCTGTCTTTTCTTCTGTTATCGGTGTTGTAATATATTTATCCATTCTATCACCTGTTCTTTCTATAATAAATAATGATATTTACCAGCTTTTATAATAAATCTATTATAATGCCTTTTCGTAGCACCACCAGTCTTCTCCATAAAGATCCGATTCACCACATTTTGTAAAATTCAATTTCTGATAGGAACGCATTGCCCGTTCATTTGTCTTACTTACCAGAAAATGCACACCTTTCATGCCACTTTTTTTTAATTCTTCCATGGTCTTTTGAATCATAATGCGTGCCAGTCCATGATTCTGTTCTGCCTCTCTTATGACAAGACGAGCCAGCTCCGCGGATGGCTCTAACTGCTTCGACCAGCAGGTTAATGCATTTACTTCCGTATCTTCATCAATTGAAATTGCTCCGGCTATTTTATGGGCATTATCTTCTATTATAAATAATGCCTGATTTGCAAAATCTTTTGCAATGGTCTCCCGGCTTGGATATGTTTCATCCCAGGTGCAGCCTTCTGTTCCCATGGCACTCTGGTATAAAGACAGTATTTCTTCTGTATTTTCCGGATGTGCCATTTTAAAATGATATTCTTTTCCTTCTATTACAATTGCGTTCATTCTAAATCTCCCTTACCACATGTCTGTTTACATGACAGCAGATGTTCACTGCCACCGGAAGTCCTGCTATATGTGTCGGGTATGTATTGATGTTTACCTTTAAGGCTGTAGTTGTTCCGCCTAATCCGCCCGGTCCGATGCCTAACTGGTTGATTTTATCTAACATTTCTATTTCCAGATTTTTTACATAAGGTATTTCAGAATAGGAATCTACACTTCTGGTTAATGCTTTTTTTGCAAGAATCGCACATTTTTCAAAGGTGCCTCCGATTCCAACGCCTACTACCATTGGCGGGCAGGCATTTGGACCTGCATCAGCTACTGCAGTCATGATGGCATTTTTAACACCTTCGATTCCTTCTGCAGGCTTCAACATGAAAATGCGACTCATATTTTCACTGCCGAATCCTTTTGGTGCAACAGTCATTTTCACTTTATCGCCTGGCACAATGGAATAATGTATAACTGCCGGAGTATTATCTTTGGTATTTTCACGAATCAGTGGGTCTTTTACGACGGATTTCCGAAGATATCCTTCCACATATCCCTGACGCACTCCTTCATTAATGGCATCTTCTATAGCATCACCTTCGAAATGAACATCCTGTCCAACTTCAATAAATACCACTGCCATTCCGGTATCCTGACAAATCGGAATCTGCTCTTTATCTGCAATTTCAAGATTATCCTGTAACTGATTTAATATTTTCTGTCCTAGTTCAGATTCTTCCGTTGCAGCCGCATTTTTCATTGCTGCATCCATATCCCTGGATAAATAATAATTTGCTTCAATGCACATTTCTTTGATATTTTCTGTTATTTCACTTGTTTTTACTGTTCTTATCATTTCTGTCTCCTTTAATGCATCTGTACTTCCGGTAAAATCTCATCGATATCCATATAGTATTTTTTAAAATTATCCGGTCTTGTATAAATTTTTACCATATTATTTTTCATCATTCCCGCCGGATAAAAGAAAATGTTGCGGCTGTGAAATGTATGGATGCAGCCATTCATATCCTGATATCTGGCATATATCACATAAGGGCATCTGCCATTTACGTTTACATTATAATTCATATCTATATTTGAAATTTCTGCCATAATGTAATAGCCGTTATCTACAATTTTCTTTAAGCTGCTTTTATTATTGTAATGCAATATCAAAAAAATGACACCAATCAGGAAAAAGAAAAGTCCGGTTCCGCCAAAGATGAGTCCTAACATTTTAAAGGCTTCCTCTTTACCGGACTGTGTCAGAAAAAGGATTCCCATTATTAAAAAGGCAGAACCCAGCCCTGCAAATATCCATCCTATTATCATGATTGCGCTTATCCCTGTTTTTATTTTCGGTTTCATATTTTCCTACTTTCTTATATTGATTTTCTTTAATTTCTGCAAAATCTCGTTATGATGTTTTGATTTCATATCCGGGAATGCTTTCATCAGACGGCTGGATACTGCATTCTTTTTGGATAAAAGTTCATCATATTTATGACGCAGATTTTCGAGTTTTTCTATCTTTTCTGCATGCCCTTCTTTAAATTCTGCAGATTTTTCCAGTGCTTCTTCTACATTTTCATAAATATTTTCACCAATCTGGTTGGACAATACTTTAATTTTTGCTGCAATATCATCCATTACCTTTAACCTGCGGTTGAACTTCACAATAGTAGATACCGTTACTGCTACGTCAATGGCAAATCCGGTCATTATAATTATAAGTAATACCACCCCCACAATATGCGGTATCAGATGAATGAATCCGTAAATAATCGGATGAATAATCAGCATAATAAAGGTACAAGCTAATCCCCAGAAAATTGAAAATTTCAGACATACATATCCCATTATATTAAAGGGTTTATCCGAGTAATCCCACCATTTATTATGAAATACTTTTTCCATTACGAATCCTGTTATAAATTCCAGAACTGATGTCAATAGGAAGGAACCTAAATATAATATCAGCAAATTTTTCTTTAATGGTGTCAGTAACACAACCACGATTAATACTCCACATCCGTAAATTGGACAGTACGGTCCGTTCAAAAATCCCCTGTTTACAAAGATTCCCCTATCCAATGCTGCATATGATACTTCGCTGCACCATCCGATAAATGCATAAATAATAAAAATCCATAGTACTTCATAAAATGTCTGTGGCATCTTTAATCCCCCATTATTTTTTGAAAGGGCGAAATCATGATACAGTGATTCCGCCCTCTTTTTTATAAAGTTTTTTATTCTTCTTCGCTATCCTGCTCTGCGCGGTTAATTAATTCACCAAGCTCCTTGGATATCAGCTCTTCCTCCGATGCTGATGCATCTTCATCTTCTTCTACAATAACACCCTCTGGCTGTTTCGGCTCCGGAATATCATTTTCCATAATTGATTTATCTTCTTTTACCTTAGCCATGCTGGCTACAGTTACTCCGTCATTTACATTAATCAGTTTTACTCCGGATGTTACTCTGCCCAAAAGTGCTGTTCCATTTACCGGAATCCGAATAATGATTCCTTCTGTGGTAATCAGCATTATTTCGTTATCCTGATTTACGGCTTTGACACCGATGATATTACCGGTCTTCTCGGTAATCTTGTAGCACTTCACGCCTTTACCGCCACGGTTCTGTGGTGAGAATTCAGACATCAGGGTACATTTTCCAAGACCTTTTTCAGATACAATCATCAGTGCATCACCCTGGGTATTTAACTGCATTCCTACGACTTTGTCGCTGTCTGCTAAATTCATACCGATAACACCCATGGATACACGACCGGTGCTTCTTACATCTGTTTCATGGAAACGGATACACTGGCCATATTTGGTTACTAAGATGATATCTTTATTGTTATCTGTCTTCTTTACTTCAATCAGTTCATCATCATCACGAAGGTTAATTGCTGCAAGACCTGTCTTACGGACATTTGCATATTCGCAGATTGGTGTCTTCTTCACAATACCATTCTTGGTTGCCATAAAGAGGTATTCACCTTCTTTGTATTCCTTAATCGGAATAACTGCGGTAATTTTCTCACCCGGCTGAAGCTGAAGCAGATTGATAATTGCGGTTCCTCTGGCTGTTCTTCCTGCCTCCGGAATTTCGTATGCTTTCATACGATATACTTTTCCGCTGTTTGTAAAGAACATCAGATAATGATGTGAAGTTGTCATGAGAAGTTCTTCGATATAATCGTTCTCAATGGTCTCCATTCCCTTAATTCCTTTACCACCACGATGCTGGCTGCGGAAATTATCTACGCTCATGCGCTTGATATATCCTAATTTTGTCATGGTGATTACCGTATTGGTTACCGGAATCAGATCTTCCATGGAAATGTCATATTCGTCAAATCCGATAGATGTTCTTCTTTCGTCTCCATACTTATCTGCAATCAGAAGAATTTCTTCTCTGATAACACCAAGAAGCTTCTTCTCATCTGCAAGGATTGCTTTTAATTCTGCGATTCTTGCTAATAATTCCTTATATTCATTTTCAATTTTCTCGCGTTCCAGACCTGTCAGTGCACGCAGACGCATATCTACAATAGCCTGTGCCTGTGCATCGCTGAGTCCGAAGCGGTTCATTAATTTTTCTTTTGCTTCCGGTGTTGTCTTACTTCCACGGATAATGGAAATTACTTCATCAATATGGTCTAAGGCAATCAGTAAACCCTCTAACAGATGAGCTCTTTCTTCTGCCTTGTTTAAATCATATTTCGTTCTTCTTGTTACAACTTCCTTCTGATGCATCAAATAGTAGTTTAACATATCAAGAAGATTTAAGACTTTCGGCTGATTATTTACCAGTGCCAGCATAATAACACCAAAAGTGTCCTGTAACTGGGTATGTTTATATAACAGATTTAATACTACGTTTGGATTTACATCACGACGCAGCTCAATACAGATTCTCATACCCTGACGGTCTGATTCATCACGTAAATCTGTGATTCCGTCAATTTTCTTATCTCTTACCAGCTCTGCAATCTTTTCGATGAGTCGGGCTTTATTTACCATATATGGAAGCTCTGTCACAATAATACGGTTCTTTCCATTGTTCATCGGCTCAATATTGGTAACTGCACGGACACGAATCTTTCCACGGCCGGTACGGTATGCTTCGTTGATTCCGGTTGTACCAAGAATCATTCCACCGGTTGGAAAATCAGGTCCTTTTACAATATCTAATAACTCTTCAATATCGGTTCCACGATTCTGCTCTACTTCATTATCAATGATTTTTACTACTGCATTGATAACTTCTCTTAAGTTATGTGGCGGAATATTGGTTGCCATACCTACCGCAATACCAGTTGTACCATTTACTAAAAGATTTGGAAATCTTGATGGCAGTACAACAGGCTCTTTCTCGGTCTCATCAAAGTTCGGCATGAAATCAACGGTATCTTTATTAATATCAGCAAGCATTTCCATGGAAATCTTAGAAAGTCTTGCTTCAGTATATCGCATTGCTGCAGCTCCGTCACCGTCTACGGAACCGAAGTTACCATGACCATCTACCAATGGATATCTGGTAGACCAGTCCTGTGCCATATTTACCAATGCTCCATAGATTGAGCTGTCTCCGTGTGGGTGATATTTACCCATGGTATCTCCGACAATACGGGCACATTTTCTATGTGGCTTATCCGGACCGTTATTCAACTCTATCATGGAAAACAGTACACGTCTCTGTACCGGTTTCAGACCATCCCTTACATCCGGCAAAGCCCGGGCTGCAATTACACTCATGGCATAGTCTATATAGGATGTTTCCATCGTTTTCTTTAAGTCTACGTCATGTATCTGGTCAAATATCTTGTCATCCATCTATTCTTCCTCCTAGATATCCAGGTTCTGGACATACTTCGCATTTGCTTCAATAAAATCACGTCTTGGTTCTACTTTATCACCCATTAAGGTGTTGAATGTTACATCAATTTCAGATGCTTCTTCTTCATCCATTACAACACGACGTAAGATTCTCTTCTCAGGATCCATGGTTGTCTCCCAAAGCTGCTCGGCATCCATTTCTCCTAATCCTTTGTATCGCTGAATCTTGTTATTACCGTCTCGTCCAATCTCTTTTAAGATATTGTTGAGCTGTTCATCGCTGTAGGCATACCAGACATTTTTATTTTTCTCGATCTTATAAAGTGGCGGCTGTGCCAGATATACATAGCCCTGTTTGATTAATTCCGGCATGAAACGATAAATGAAAGTAAGCATCAGGGTACTGATATGGGCACCATCCACATCGGCATCGGTCATAATAATAATCTTATGATATCTTAATTTACTGATATCAAAATCTTCATGAATACCGGTACCAAATGCTGTAATCATGGCTTTAATCTCAGCATTTCCGTAAATTTTATCAAGTCTTGCTTTCTCTACATTCAAAATCTTTCCACGAAGTGGAAGAATTGCCTGGGTTGCACGGCTTCTTGCAGTCTTTGCGGAACCGCCGGCGGAATCTCCCTCGACGATGAAAATTTCGCAGTTTTTCGGATCTTTATCAGAACAGTCTGCTAATTTTCCAGGAAGTGAGGTTCCTTCTAATGCAGTCTTTCTTCTGGTTAAATCTCTTGCTTTTCTCGCTGCCTCTCTTGCACGCTGTGCCAGAAGTGATTTTTCACAAATGGTCTTTGCAACCTGAGGATTCTGCTCTAAAAAGTATGTAAGCTGCTCACTTACTACGCTGTCTACGGCTCCTCTTGCTTCACTGTTTCCAAGCTTCTGCTTTGTCTGTCCCTCAAACTGAGGCTCTTCAATCTTAATACTTACAATAGCAGTTAAACCTTCACGGATATCATCACCGGAAAGTGCCGGCTCAGAATCCTTTAAAATCTTATTCGTCCGCGCATATTCATTAAAAGTTTTGGTAAGCGCATTACGGAAACCTGCCAGATGTGTTCCACCCTCCGGCGTGATGATGTTATTGACAAAGCTGTACGTAGCTTCGTTATATGCATCGTTATGCTGCATAGCAACTTCAACAAGAACCCCGTTTTTCTCACCTTCACAATAAATAACCTCCGGATACAATGCTTCCTTGCTCTTATTTAAGTAAGTTACAAATTCCTTAATACCGCCTTCATAATGGAATACCCGTTCTTTTACAGGCTCTTCCCTGTCATCACGAAGTGTGATCCTAAGATTCTTTGTCAGGAATGCAGTCTCTCTTAAACGCTGCTTTAATGTATCAAAATCATATACGGTTTCTTCGAAAATGCTTCCGTCCGGAGAAAAGGTTACAGTAGTACCGGTTTTATTTATATCACATTTTCCGACTTCCTTCAGTGGATACATAGTATGTCCACGTTCATAACGTTGTTTATAAATCTTTCCATCGTGGAAAATCTGTACTTCCAGCCAGTTAGAAAGTGCATTTACAACGGATGCTCCTACACCATGTAATCCACCGGATACCTTATATCCTCCACCGCCGAATTTTCCGCCGGCATGCAATACAGTAAATACTACTTCTACCGCAGGAATACCTGCTTTGTGGTTAATTCCTACCGGAATTCCACGTCCATCATCTTCTACGGTAATGGAATTGTCTTTATTAATCGTAACGATAATATGGGTACAATAACCTGCCAGTGCTTCGTCGACAGAGTTATCCACAATTTCATATACCAGATGGTGAAGTCCTCTCACAGAGGTACTTCCAATATACATTCCAGGTCTCTTTCTTACTGCTTCCAAACCTTCCAAAATCTGAATTTGGTCTGCTCCGTATTCCGTACTCATCTGTATTCCTCCTATTCACGGATTATTTTACATTTCATTTTTTTCACTTACTGTTCCGCTTATGACTTCAAATATTTTATCAATCTGGAAGCGGTTTCTTACAAATTCATCCAGACCGGTACAGGTAATGACCGTCTGAATATCATGTATACTGTTAAGCAGATAATTCTGCCTGTTACTGTCCAGTTCGGAAAGCACATCATCTAAAAGAAGTACCGGTGTATCATGGATACATCTTTTCACCAGCTCTATCTCTGATAATTTCAGTGATAAAGCAGAAGTTCTCTGCTGTCCCTGGGAACCGAATTTACGGATATCGATATCTCCGATAAAAAAGGAAATATCATCTCTGTGGGGTCCCACGGAGGTACTGCAGTATTTTCTGTCCTTTTCCTTCGCCCGGTTTAATTCATCTTCAAAAAAAGCTTCTTCGACAAAGTCGTACAGATACATGTTGTCCGAATAGCAGGAACCGTGGCGGTCGTTAAGCCGAACCGGCTGCATTTGATGAAGTTCGTACATATGGGGATGATACTGATAAAAATCGTCGACGCTGACGTTGACCAGCGAATCGTCTTCCGCCATCATCCGGCGCGCGACCGAAGACTTTCCCGAGCCGGGCAGACCGGTCAGCAGTTTCAGGCGGCGGGCGGCAGGATTTTTTGTTTTGCCTGCGGTCAAATCCTTATATATCCGGTCGAATATCCGTTCTTTTTCTTCTTCGTCCAGTTTGGTCAGTTCGATAATCTTCTTATAATCAACATTGCTCATATTTACGAATCGCCGCAGTTGTTAAAATCATGAAATTATCATAAAACAATTTTAGACAAAAAGAAAGTTTTTTCAGCGGGAGGAAAACTTATATTCCGGCGCGGCAAAAGGACGCAGGCAGCAGTCAAGCGCATTGCGAAGCTGTCGGCGTTCGACAGGGTCGGCTACTTTTTCGACCCGGGGCAGCAAAAGCTCTCGCCGACGGCGGAGTTCGGCTGTTTCGAAGGCGGTCAGCGGACGTGAAAATTCCTTCAGAAACCCGGCAGACGCTCTGTTTCCGCCAAGGTTCCTTCCGTCGGCCGGATTGACAATCTGCAGCTCAAAGCCGAGTTTTTGCAGACTGTCAACATAAGAGGCGTAGTATTCGACCATTTTTTTCGAACGTTCCAAGGCAAAGGAAAAATGGCGGTCGCCTCCGGTTCGGACGGCAATAAAACGCGTCAGCATATTCATGTCCATTATTCGTTTGGGCACGGCCGCGACAACTATCCGCGTGCGGTAACCCGACTTCTCAAGATATTTGTACATCTGCGGCAGCATTTGTCCGCCCAAGCCGTCAACGGCGACGGAATAAGGCATTTCTTTCAGACGTTCTATCGCATAACCCATGACATCACCGCCAAACTCCATAAAGGCACGATCGGAAAAAGGGTCGTCATGGCGGTTAAAGCGCGGCGGCCGAACGATATCGGCAAAATGCGGACTGCGCTGAAAAATCTCGTCAATCGACAGGACTGCCAGAGAAACGTCTTTCCGTCCCAACCCCTCAATCAGACGGGATTTTCCGGAACCCGGCATGCCATAGCTGAAAACCGCACGGCGTTCTGCCGCCGGCATTTTTCCGGACGTTTTTTCGGCAACGATTTCCCCCGCCAGGCGGTCGGCTTCTTCCGGTCCCCAATCGTACCAATAAGGCATTGTGCCGTTTTCGAACATATTTTCTTCCTTCAAACCAAGATTTATATACTATACCACATTTTAGACAAAAATAAAGAAAATTTTCCTTGCCAAAGGCAGCTATTTTTGATAATAACCTTTTCGTTAAAACGTATTTATTTTAAACTTGTTATATTTATGGAAAGATATGTATTTTTATTTAAGAGACAGCAGTATGAATATCTGACAAAGTCTGTCGCCCTGGCCTCAGGCGCATTGCTGTTGACTTCCGTCGCAACCGCCGTCGGCCTCCTGTTCGCCAAAGACGCAATCGAGGCTTCGGTTTTCAGCGGAACATTTGCCTGGCTTTTGTTTTTTGTTCCGGCACTGACTGTTCGTTACCGTCATTTCATCTGCGGCAGAATTCCGTTTCGGCTTTTTTTGCCGTTGACGGCGCTGACGGTTTCGCTGCCGATGGTCTGGATTGTCGCCAAGGCCGGGCTGCCCCTGACGCTGCTGGCTCTTGCCTTTGCCGCCGCGTTGTTTTTTTATACGCTCCGGCGCGGCATGCAGGTCAACCGAACGCGCAGCATTATCAGTCTGTTTTATCTGATGTTCGTCTGCGTCGGCGTGTGCTCGCTGCTTGAAGCGACGGCGGCCATATTCAGCGGCGGCGGACCGTCGATGTATGCAACCTTTGTCGTGGCGGCCGTTATTTTCGGCAAAATCAACGTTCACGACGTGTTTCGGTTCCGAACAAGGCTTCCGGAAGGAACCGCTCTGGAAGAAAAGGAAATTGACAAAGTCGTCGAAGAAACGGCCTTAAGCTTGTATTTAAACTTTATCGGCATGATTTTTGTCGCCGATTTTATGAAATTCGTTGTCAAACTGCTGGCTGAAACTCCCAAAAAACGCGTTTCCTAACCGGAAACGCGTTTTTTTGTTTGTCATGCGGCCTAAAAACCGGAAATGCGTTCCAGCGCGGCTTCGATTTTGGCCTTGTTTTCCAAGGCTTCGGCCTGGCGGCGCTTTTCCTCTTCAACCACCGCGGCAGGCGCCCGTTCAACAAAACTGGCGTTGCTCAGCTTACGGGCATAGCCTTCAAGGTTTTTGTTCAGGCCTTCCAGTTCTTTTTTGAGACGCTCCTTTTCAGCAGCAAAATCAATGACTCCCTTCAGCGGCAAAAGAATGACCGCCTCGCGGAAAACGCTCTGAACCATGTCTTTGCTGATTTCGGCACCGTCGGCAAAACATTCCAGCTTTTCCAGACGCGCCAGCGAACAGATAATCTGGTTGAATGTTTGCAGATGCGCGCAAGAGGCATTGTTTCCGTCTTTCAGATAGACCGTCAGTTTGGCGCCGGCAGGCAGATTCATCTCGGCCCGCAGCGAACGAACTGCCGTAACGAAGTCAATGACCCAGTCGATGTCGTTCAGTGCCGCGGCATCAATTGCTTCCGCCTGCGGCCAGGGATAATTTATCAGTTTGATCTCGCTCTTAACCAGATTATTCCACAGTTCGGTGGTAATAAACGGCATAAACGGATGCAGAATAATCAAAATCCGTTTCAGAACCCAGGCAAAAGAAGCGCGGGTTTCGGCTTTTTCTTCCTGATTTTCGCCATAGAGAATCGGCTTAATCATCTCGATATACCAATCGCAGAATG
>ENA-OOZY01001976-OOZY01001976.1-human-gut-metagenome-genome-assembly--contig:-NODE-1976-length-11376-cov-2.222330_pt1 | contig 11376 bp, 13 predicted proteins | sample MGYA00241047_ERZ501410 | MGnify/ENA primary metagenome ERZ501410 (study PRJEB25962, sample SAMEA2042621) | human gut metagenome | biome: human gut; feature: human-associated habitat; material: faeces... | reverse complement strand
TGAAAGGAGCTTATTTTGGATTTATAATTGATAATATTTCATTTTTTTCAATAAATACTTCTTTTAAAATACTTTCTGTATATTCTTTAGTTACTGTATTAAATTCTTCTATATAGTCAAAACTATTTATTCCTTTCATTTTATCTGCTAAAAACATTCTAGCAATATCTGCAACACTATTGTATTCTATAGCATAATCCCCATATATTTTCTTTTTAATTCTAGTAAAATGTTCGTTATCTAGTCCATTTTCAATATATAATTTTACTTGTTTTGTTAATTCTTCATATATCTTTCTTGGATTTCTCGATTGTCCAGATATTGTAATATGTGCATATTCATCGCTAAATTCATAGTCAAAACTTGGCTCGTTCAGTAAAATATTTTCTTCATATAGTCTTTTGTATAATTCGGAACTCTTACCTATTATCATATTTAGTAAAATTTCAATTGCTATATGTCTTTTTACAAAGTTCTCTTTATTTTCTACATTGTCTTTATATGCAATAAGAAATAGAGGATTACTTAATTCCATGCTAACTTCTTTTTCTTTTTGGTTAATTCCTCTTTCTTCTTTTGCAGATATTGAGATGATCGGAATATTTGAAACTTTTTCTTTTATATGTTCTGCCGAAATCACAGTGTCGATATCTGATTTATTTAATAAAACAATCGACTTTTTGTCACTGATCATATTAATGATCTTCTCATCATTTTCATCCAGACTTCTCGATGCATCGACTACATAAATGATCAGATCTGCTGTCTCTGCATATTCTAACGCTTTATCTACGCCGATTTTTTCAATCAGATCTTCTGTCTGGCGGATTCCTGCCGTATCGACAACATTTAAGTTGAGTACGCCTAATTTGATCGTCTCTTCTAATACATCTCTCGTTGTTCCTTCTATATCTGTTACGATTGCTCTCTCATGTCCTGCAAGAACATTCAAAAGTGACGATTTTCCTGCGTTCGGTTTTCCGACAATCACCGTTTTGATTCCTTCTTTTATCACGCGACCGTCATCTGCCGAATGAATCAGTCGTTCCAATTCCTGAATAATCTCTTCCGCCGAACTGCGCAAAGTATCGGAATATCCATCTACGCTGATATGCTCCGGATCATCAAGCGCTGTCTCTATAAATGCCGTATGATAAATAATTTTTTCTCTTATATCATTAATCTTCTTTTTTACGCTTCCTTTTAGCTGGCTGACAGAACTTTGAAGTGCATATTCGTTTTCGGAATTGATTACATCTATAACCGCTTCAGCCTGTGAAAGATCCATCTTTCCGTTTAAAAATGCCCTCTTTGTAAATTCTCCCGGTTCGGCAGGACTTGCCCCGTTTTTTAACACGAGTTCCAACACTTTTTTTACAACAAATGTTCCGCCGTGACAATTTATCTCCACGGTATCTTCTCCTGTAAATGTTCCGGGAGCTTTCATCACAGTTACAAGAACCTCGTCTATTACTTCTTCCGATTTCTTTTCTGCCGAAGATATTTCTCTGTCTACAATATATCCATAATTTATCGTATGGCTTTTTACTTCACAAAGCTTTTTCTTACCTCTGTAAATACGGTCTGCAACTAAAACAGCTTCCTCTCCGCTGATTCTCACAATTCCTATTCCCGAGTTTGTCATTCCGGTCGATATGGCTGCGATCGTTTCTTTTCTCATTTTATCCCGTTCTCCCGATTTCTTAATTTAATACTTAACTTCCCGCAAACTAAAAATAAAGCATTACATTTTATTTTAGATTGAAAGTTCCCATTCGTCAACTTAAAACATTTCCGTAAACGTCAGCTTATTTATCCACTTATTTATTCACAAAAAAACGCCTGACGTTTCACGATATCCGCAAACTATCAGACGTCTTTTATTTTATTTAATTATCTTTTTAATGTAACTACAACTTTTCTGTACGGCTCTTCACCTTCACTGTGTGTCGTTACATATGGATCTGACTGCAGTGTGGAATGAATAATCCTTCTTTCATACGGGTTCATCGGCTCAAGTATAACAGGTCTTCTGTTCCTTTTTACCTTATGTGCAATATTTTTCGCAAGATGTTTTAATGTCTCTTCTCTTCTTGCACGATAATTTTCTGTATCGAGTTTCACTCTTACATAACCTGACTGATGTTTGTTTGCAACGCGGTTTGCAAGATATTGAAGGGAATCAAGAGTTTGTCCTCTCTTACCGATAAGAATTCCCATATTCTCACCTTTCATATCAACATAAAGAGCTCCGTCTTTGTCGATTGACGATGTGATCTCAACATCCATATCCATCGCTTTTAATGTGTCTTTTACAAACTGCTCTACATATCTGATCGTCTCATCTTCTACTTTTGCAAGAAGCTCTTTTTCTTTTACAGATACCGGCTCTGACTTTTCTTCTTTTGCATTTGCTGAAGCTTCTTCTTTTTCTGTCTTTTCTTCCCGCACAGCTTCTTCCTTTTTCGCTGCTTCTTCTGCCTGATGTTCTTTTACATCATCTTCTTTTACATTGTCTTCTTTTGCAAAATACTCTTTTACGGGATTCTCTCTTATTGTTTCTTCGACAGCTTTCAGAAACTCTTCTTCTTCTTTATCTTCTTTTTTCCACGCTTCGATCACAGCCTGTTTCATACCGATTCCAAGAAAACCTGCGCTTCCTTTTTCAATGACATTATATTCAAGTCTGTCGCTTGTAACACCTAATTGAATCAACGCTTCTGTAATCGCATCGTCCAAAGTTTTCGCAGATACTCTGATACTACCTTTCATACCATTCATTCCTTTCCCGCAAACAGTTTACTTCTTCTTTTTATTATCCTGCTTCTCCGGAATCACTTCTTCTGTTTTTACACCGCTGTTATATTTATTTACAAGATTTGCCTTTGATGTAAGACTTCCGGGTTTTGCATTTTTCGCAAGTTCCTGTGCTTTTCTGATCTTTTCTTCTTTTTCGGCATCGATTGCTCTTCCCTTTGCCTTAGAAGAAGATGTTCCTACGTTCCGGGTACTTGTTGTTGCCATCTTATTGATTTCTTCTGCCGAAGTACCTTTTTTCTCGCGTTTCTTTTTCGCTTTTTCCTGATTTTCTTTTATAATATCATCAATACTCTTTTTCGACAAATATTTATTTACCGCAAGCTGCTGAACGCTTCGTACAGCCGCGCTGGCTACCCAGTATAAACCAAGTCCTGCCGGGAGTGTAAAACCGAATACAACAGAGATCAACGGCATTGTATAAGTCATTGTCTTCATGGAAGCTGCCATCGGATTATCATCACTCATTGCCGCTCCACCTGCGCCTGCCTGTGAAAGTTTCACGCTGATAAACTGTGTCAAACCTGCAAGTACCGGAATCAGTACTGCGATAATAACTCCTGCGATCGAAGCCGCCGCCAAAGCATCTGTAAGAAGATTCCACGGATGTGCTCCTATATCGACTCCCAAAAAGTTATTCAGATGAGAAACTTCTGACATAGTATTATTTACAACGCTTTCAAGTTTCGGCATCTTATCGACCAGCTCATTCCATGTGGAACTTTGGAATTTATACATCACTTCGATCATATTGCCCGCTTTAGTATAATCTAGCTCCCGGAACAAGACCTGTCGCAAGAGATGACATAATCTTCTCATATCCTGTTGTTGCCTGGATTTTCTCAACAAGAGGTATATATACGTTTCTTACTTTTGTAACATATTCCGGAATATTTTGTACTACCGGATAAAGTCCGAACAGGAATACGAGCTGCAATAATGAAGGAAGACATCCGCTTGACATCTTCAGACCATATTTATCGTAAACCATATTCATCTCTTCCTGCTGTTTCAGCATGGAAGCCTGATCCTTTTTATTTGCATATCTTTTCTGGATCTTCTGAATCTCCGGCTGCATTACTGCCGACATCTTTGTAAACTTCTGCTGTTTGATCGTAAGCGGAAGAAGAAGCGTATATACGATAATCGTAAATACGATAATCGCCACACCGATATTTTCAATTCCGATTGCGCTCAACGCGTTGTAGATTCCGTTCATGACCTGACCTAACAGCCATGATACTTGCTTAATGATCGGCCAGTCATAAATTCCTGCAGCCGACATTACAAAAATTTCCATTACTTGTCCTCCTTAAGGTACCGGATCATACCCGCCTTTTGAAAACGGATTGCAGCGCAGGATTCTCCAGACGGTCAGTGCACCGCCTTTAACCGCACCGTATTTTTCTATCGCCTCGATCCCATACTGGGAACATGTGGGATAATACTTACATGTGCTGTATCCTTTCATACCGGATAAATACTTTCTGTAAAACCGGATCAGCCATAACATCACCTGCTTCATCCGCGCCACTTCCTTTTAATTATTTATATATTTTATGAAGCTTTCCGAGGTGGATCAGTGCGCTCTCAATCTCATGATAATTTCTTCCTTTGGCACTTGTTCTTGCAATTACAACTATATCTATTCCACAACGGAAATGTTCTTCCGACAGTCTGTAACTCTCTCTTATCAGTCTGGTCAGATGATGTCTGACAACACTGTTTCCGACTTTTTTACTTACCGATATCCCTATTCGGTTTTCCTGAAGTCCATTTTCTAAAATGTACATAACAAGATAACTGTTTGCAAAAGACGTTCCCTTTTTATAAACATTCTGAAAATCTCTGTTTTTCTTTAAAGACTGGGAAAATTTCATTCAAAACCTCTTCTTCAGTCTGTCCTGACTGCTTAATAAAAATAAATAGAAGAAAAGGCCACATATATGCGGCCTATGCTGATAACTGTTTTCTTCCTTTTGCTCTTCTGGCAGCTAATACTTTTCTTCCGCCCGGTGTGCTCATTCTTGCTCTGAATCCGTGAACTTTAGCTCTGGATCTTTTTTTCGGCTGAAATGTCATTTTCATATCAAATACACCTCCTCTTTTCTGATATACCTTATAATAAAGTATTCACAATAATTAACGTTTTTTTTCCGCGCTTTTATCAAATTTAACCTTTTCTTATTATAATTTGAAAAAACACTGCTCTTAATTATAGTAAGAAACCTGCTATAAGTCAAGCAAAATCAAGGGTTTCATAGAAATATTTTGCAATAACGCTACTATAATAAGCATACATCACAGTTTTACAAATAACAAAAGCTGAATTGTTAAAATAATGCAAGTTATTTTGACTTTTCCAAAAGTTATTCACAGAATGGGGAAAATTTTCGTTTTTTATGTGGATAACTTGTTAAAAACTTTGGGATAAGCTGTGAATAAAACAATTTTTTTCAAAAAAACGTCTATATTACGCAGATTATTGTTGTGAATAAAGTTATACACATTATTTCTCATTGCCTAAGAACCGCTTTTGATGTAAAATGTAATAGAGAGATTCTGCCTTTATATCTCTCTATTCTATTGATTAGGAGTTACTTTTGATGAATATTGTAGAACAAAACTGGGATTTGATATTAAATAAGATGAAACTTGAATACTGCTCATCTAATATTTCTTATACTACTTGGATTGCGCCTTTGACAGTTTATGAAGTAAAGGACAATACCGTTTATATTCTCGTCCAACTAAGGGCAAGCCTTGAACATATCGAAGAAAAATATCTTCTTCCTTTTAAAGTCTGCATTGCGGAAGTAACCGGAATTGAATTTGAAGTTGCTTTTGTTACAGACAATGAAGCGGTTATTCAGGAAAAAAAGGAAAATATTATTAAGAAAAACCGTGTTAACGCGATTTATGAAAAAGCGAACCTGAATCCAAAATATACATTTGATACTTTCGTAGTCGGAAGTAACAACAATTTCGCGCATGCCGCTTCACTTGCAGTTGCGGAATCACCCGGAGAGATTTACAATCCTCTCTTTATATACGGAGGCGTCGGATTAGGTAAAACTCATCTTATGCATTCCGTCGCTCATTTTATACTTGCAAACGATCCGTCTAAAAAAGTATTGTACGTTACAAGTGAAACTTTCACGAATGAATTGATCGACGCTTTGAAAGCCGGTAAAACGGGAAGTGAACTTGCCATGACAAAATTCCGTGAAAAGTACAGAAATAACGACGTTCTTTTAATCGACGATATTCAGTTTATAATAGGAAAAGAAAGTACACAGGAAGAATTCTTCCATACTTTTAATCATCTTCATGTATCGGGAAAACAGATTATCATATCAAGTGATAAACCCCCGAAAGATATCGAGACACTTGAAGCCCGTCTTAGGACAAGATTTGAGTGGGGACTTATTGCCGATATCTCGTCGCCTGATTATGAGACAAGAATGGCAATTCTAAGAAAAAAAGAAGAACTTGACGGACTTGAAAAATACCATATTCCGGACGATGTTATGCAATATATTGCCAATAATATCAAATCGAATATTCGTGAATTGGAAGGCTCTCTTAATAAGCTGATCGCTCTTTCTAACCTTGAAAATAAAAAGATCGATATCCCGCTTGCGGCGGAGGCGTTAAAGGATATGATCTCTCCGGATAATAACCGAGAGGTGACGCCTGAACTTATCATTGATATTGTATCTGAACACTTTAATATTCCGATTTCAGAGTTAAAAGGAAAGAAGCGAAATGCAGAAATCGTCCTTCCAAGACAGATCATCATGTATCTTTGCCGTACTCTGACGGATACGCCTCTTAAGGCGATTGGCGCTATCTTAGGCGGAAAAGACCATGCTTCTGTCAATCACGGCGTTAAGAAGATCGAAAACGAATTAAAAACCGATGAAGCTCTTAATAATACCGTCAACATTATAAAAAAGAAGATAAATCCGATATAATTGTGGATAACTATGTAGATTACTTCTTAAAAACTATGGGAAAAGATGTGAATAACATAATATCGACCTGAAGAGGTTCAGATTTATACCCACACTTTCCTCATCGTTTCAACTCGAATCCCACACAGTTATCACAAGCAGAAAACCTTGATTTTTCAAGGGGTTGAGATGGTTTTCAACTTATTCACAGCCTCTAATACGACGAATGCGGAATTGATTTTATATAAATCTATATTATTTCGTGCGCGTCTGACTTTTCCACACAGATCGAAAGGAGTTACTTTTTTATGAAAATCATATGCACAAAACAGAATCTGGCAAAAGGAGTGAGTATCGTTTCCAAAGCTGTTCCGTCAAAAACAACGATGCCAATTCTCGAATGTATTTTAATAGACGCATCTACAGACGTCATTAAACTTACAGCTAACGATATGGAACTTGGAATCGAAACGTCTATAGATGGAGAGATCATTGAAAGAGGTATTTTGGCTCTTAACGCAAAAATATTTGCAGAGATCGTCAGGAAACTTCCCGACAACGAAATTATCATAGATACACAAGGCGATAATCAGGCGCTTATCACAGGTGGAAAAGCAAAATTTAAAATCGCATCACTTCCGGGAGATGAATTTTCTTATCTTCCGAACATTGAGAAAGATGATTTTATAACAGTGTCGGAGTTTACACTAAAAGAAGTAATCCGTCAGACGATCTTTTCGATCGCCGACAGCGATACGAATAAAATGATGACAGGAGAACTTTTTGAAATCGAAGATAATATTTTGAAAGTCGTATCACTTGACGGTCATAGAATTTCAATCAGAAAAATAGAACTGAAAGATTCTTATGCGCCTAAAAAGGTAATCGTTCCCGGGAAATCAGTAAGATCATAGGCGGGGAAGCAGAAGCCGATGTAGATATTTCATTTACGAAAAATCATATCGTATTTGAATTCGACAGGACGATCGTAGTATCAAGACTGATAGAAGGAGAATATTTCCGTATAGATCAGATGCTCTCAAGCGATTATGAAACGAAAGTAAAAATAAATAAAAGAGAGCTTCTTGAATGTATCGACCGCGCTACCTTGCTTATCAAAGAAGGAGACAAAAAACCGCTTATTATCGATATCAGAGACGAATCAATGGAATTTAAAATAAAATCACAGGTCGGTTCAATGGATGAAGATATTATGTGTATCAAAGAAGGCAAAGACCTTCTTATCGGATTTAATCCGAAGTTTTTGATCGAGGCGCTCCGAGTGATCGAAGATGAAGAAGTAGATCTTTATTTCATGAATGCAAAGGCGCCGTGTTTCATAAAAGACGAGGCACAAAGTTATATTTATCTTATTCTTCCTGTAAATTTTAACGCAGCAGTATAAAAGGAGTAAAATATGGAATTTTTTCATTTGAGAGCCGGAGAAGAATTTATCCGGCTCGGACAGGTTTTAAAAGCAGCCGGATTTGTTGAGAACGGCGGGCAGGCAAAAGAAGTAATACAAGACGGATTTGTCAGTGTAAACGGAGAAGTTGAGACGAGAAGAGGTCGTAAACTGTATCCGAACGACGTTGTATCTTACGAAGAAAATGAGTTGACGGTCAAACAATAAAGGGTGAATCCGAACATTGAAAAAAATGTAAAAAGCGTGTAAAATAAATTAGATGGGAAAGTTATGGTTATCAAATCTTTGAAGCTTAAAAATTACAGAAATTATGATCTTCTTGATCTGAAATTTGATCCGAAGACAAATATTCTGTATGGTGATAATGCTCAGGGAAAAACGAATATACTGGAAGCTTTATATTTATCGGGTACAACAAAGTCTCACAGGGGAACGAAAGACAGAGATGTCATTCAATTCGGGTATGATGAGTCACATATAGAGACGATCATTGAGAAAAGGAACATAGATTTTCAGATAGACATGCATCTTAAGAAAAACAGTCCAAAAGGGATTGCCATCGATAAAGTTCCGATCAGAAGAGCAGGTGAACTTTTCGGGATCGTTCATTTTGTGTTCTTTTCACCGGAAGACCTGAACATCATAAAAGAAGGACCGGCAGGGAGAAGAAGATTTATTGATCTGGAACTTTCACAGCTCGATAAAATTTATCTCAATAATCTTTCTAACTATAATCGAATCATTAATCAGAGAAATTCCTTGTTAAAAGATATATACGGACAGAGAAATCTGATAGAGACATTAGATATATGGGACATGCAGCTTGCGGAATATGGAAAAAAAATATTAGAGCGGCGTAAACAGTTTATAAAACAGGTCAATGATATTATTGCCGATATTCATTACAAGCTGACGGGAGGAAAAGAGCGGATCACATTGACATATGAGAGCAGTCTCGGAAATATAACGTTTGAAACTGCTTTGAGCAAATATAGGGAACGTGATCTGCGAATGAAGAGTACGACAGTCGGTCCGCACAGAGACGATATCTGTTTTACGACAGATGCGGGACTGGATATTCGGAAATTCGGTTCGCAGGGACAGCAAAGAACAGCGGCTTTATCGCTGAAATTATCTGAAATTGAACTTGTAAAAGAAGAATTAAATGATACGCCTATCCTGCTTCTTGACGATGTATTGTCTGAACTGGACAAACATCGGCAAAACTATTTATTGGATAGTATCGATAATATACAGACGATCATAACATGCACAGGGCTGGATGAGTTTGTCAATCACAGATTTTCTATTAACAAGATATTTCACATAAAGAACGGACATGCAGTAAATGCAAATTAGGAGGGTATTACATGGGTGCATCAAGTACAGAATTTGACGCGGAATATGGAGCGGATCAGATCCAGATACTGGAAGGTCTGGAAGCCGTAAGGAAAAGGCCCGGTATGTATATCGGCAGCACTTCTACGAGAGGACTTCACCATCTTGTATATGAGATCGTGGATAATTCCGTAGACGAAGCTCTGGCGGGATATTGCGATGAAATACAAGTAAATATTAACAAAGATAATTCTGTTACAGTGTGTGATAACGGAAGAGGTATTCCGGTTGGAATTAATCATAAAGCAGGACTTCCTGCTGTGGAAGTAGTATTTACAATTCTTCATGCCGGAGGTAAATTCGGCGGCGGAGGACGGAAAGACTGCCGATATCGGACTTTTAAGGCAGTTGTCATCGTCAATGTCGGTGATTGATTCTCTTGCAAAGCACAATACCTTCTATGTGCCGTATGACAGTGACAGGGGAACAGGGGCAATCCGGCTTTCCGTGATTGAGGATTCTGACAATGCCGGAAGCTTTACGGTTGATATGGAGGACTCCGATGGAGGACATATCAGCGTAAATGCCAAGATACACGACGATTCAATAACGGCGTATGTATTGGCACGGAAGGATTGCGGCGAAGCACTTGCAGACGTGGAGAAGGAATTAATAAAACTTGGCTTCTCATCAGTGAGACTTTCAGAGGCAAGGTCTGAGCATTCAGGGGCAGTACGCAGCGGTAAGCCGGGTGAAGTTGAGACAAGAAAGCTTTTTGCAGCGGCTAAAGTATTTGTGGAAAAGCTCCGATAAAAATAATATGAAAAGGATTTCGTGAAAAAAAGTGTCCGGTTATCAGTGAACGAGGAGGGTTCACGGACTGTACAGGAAGGATATAAATGAGAGTTAATTGTAATATTTCATCAATTATTGCCAACAATAATCTGGCAGTTTCACAGAGTAAGCTTGATAAGGCGCTTGAAAGACTGTCATCAGGTCTTAAGATTAACAGTGCGGAGGACGATGCGGCAGGTCTTGCCATTGCCAACAAGATGCACACCCAGATTAAGGGACTTGAGCAGGCCAACAAGAATTCATCGGATGGTATATCCGTTATACAGACGGCAGAGAGTGCGTTAAGTGAGACACAGAGTATTCTTCAGAGAATCAATGAGCTTGCAGTTCAGGCTGCAAGTGATACCAACGGTCTCTCGGACAGAAAGGCAATACAGTCGGAGATTGACCAGCTCACACAGGAGATAGACAGAATTTCGACGTCAACAGAGTTCAACACCATGTCACTCCTTGACGGAACGCTCAGCAGAAGGTGCTATTCGGATACTGATAATGTATCGGCATATTATGTATCGTCCGCTGTCAATGCAGGCGATTACTCGATAGAGGTTACGGCAGATGCGACAAAGGCATCGGCAAATGTAACTTTTAATGCGGGAGCCATAACGGAAGAGGGAACAATAGAGATTAACGGTGCTTTAATGACTGTTGAGCCGGGAGATACAGTGGCAACACTTATGAATAAGTTCACGGAACTCTGTGACTCTGCCAATCTTGAGTATGATGCGGCTACGGGAAAAATCAGCACTTATGAGTATGGCATAACACAGAAGATTGAGTACAAGGTATCTGACAGCCTTCAGGGAGTATTCGGAATCAGCAATATTCAGCCGGGTACGGATGCGGAGGCAGTGCTTGGCAACGGATTTGGCAGCACGGCGACGCTCACAACGGACGGAAGATATGTGACTGTTAAGGATTTTGGCGGATTTGAGATGACGGTAGAGCTCGGTGAGAGCCTTGTCGCTGACAGCGGACAGGCTT
>ENA-OOZY01001936-OOZY01001936.1-human-gut-metagenome-genome-assembly--contig:-NODE-1936-length-11582-cov-2.728897_pt1 | contig 11582 bp, 10 predicted proteins | sample MGYA00241047_ERZ501410 | MGnify/ENA primary metagenome ERZ501410 (study PRJEB25962, sample SAMEA2042621) | human gut metagenome | biome: human gut; feature: human-associated habitat; material: faeces... | reverse complement strand
GAACCTTCTGCAGGAAAACTGCAGCTTTGTTATCACCGACCCTTCAGGGGAACTTTTGGGAAGTCTTGGAAAAGAGATGAAGAACCAGGGGTATGATGTCCGGGTGTTCAACCTTGTAAACATGGGATTCTCAAACTGTTATAATCCGTTCTGTTATATCAGGGATGATGCAGGTGTCGGCATCCTTGTTGACACGCTGATCACGAATACCACGCCCCCGGAGAAGAGTGGCGGGGAGCCGTTCTGGGAAAACTCCGAAAAGGCGCTTTTAAACGCCTGTATCTTTTATCTGAGAGATTTTGCCGACAAGGGTGACCAAAACTTCCCCATGGTCTTAAAGATGATCCAGATGGCACAGATGGATGAAAACCCGGGTGCAAAGGGTCCGTCCAGTGTGGACGATACAAACCTGGGCAAGCTGTTTACCGGAAAGGCTTATCTGGAAAATGGGGAGTTAAAAGAATATGCCAATACGAAAGAGTCTGAACTCAGGGCAAAAGAGATAAAAAAATCACAGGCATGGAAGAATTATGAGACGTTCTCCCTTGGCGGAGTAAAGACGTTAAAGTCCATCCTTATCTCCGCAGCGGTACGCCTTAACCCGTTCAATATCCCGGAGATCGCAAACCTGACCGGGAGGGACAATATAGATCTTGGCACTATCGGAGACCATAAGACGATCCTGTTTGTCATCATCCCTCAGGCGTATTCTACTTATAACTTTATTGTAAGCATGATGTATTCCCAGCTTTTTGATACTTTGTATTATAAAGCAGAGCATACAAAGCCTACCGAGGAAAATCCGGATGTAGAATTCCTCCGTCTGAAATACCACGTACGTTTCATGATGGACGAGTTTGCTAACATCGGAAAAATACCGGAGTTTCCTACTAAAATATCTACCATGCGTAAATATAACATTTCCTGTACAGTCGTGCTTCAATCCCTTGCCCAGATCAAGGCTATGTACAAGGATGACTATGAAACCATCATAGGTAACTGTGATACAAACATCCTTCTGGGAACCCAGGAGCAGACAACTGCGGATTATTATTCCAAGCAGCTTGGATGTGCCACAATCCGTAAAAGAGGGGAGAGTGTCAGCACAGGGAAAAAGGGCAGCGGCGGCATGAATTTCGGTCCGCAGAAGAGGGAACTCATGACCATGGATGAGATCCGTACCATGCCCCCGGACTGCTGCCTTGTTTTTGTGAAAAACGTAAATCCGTTTTATGATAAAAAATTCCCGCTGGAAAAACATCCCCGTTATAAATATACCGGCGATGCGGACAGCAAGAATATGTTCGATATCACAAAAGAGAAAGATGAGAACGGAAAGATCATCTTCTTAAATTCTGTTTCAGATACTTATGCGGATATGTCCGTTGCCCCTCCGGATGAGGGTGAGGAAACCCTTAAGGCTATTTCCATGCCAAAGAACATCGAAGATACGGAACTGGGAAATAAAGAGGAACCGGACGATCCGAAAGTAAAACTGGCACACATCATGGATCTGGATTCCAGACAGGAAGGAAGACAGTATAAGATCGCCCAGTTTAATGAAGTCACTAAGAAACTTAACATAGAAGTTGCTACTCAGAAAAAAAGCGGAAAGAAGGAACCTTCGATCTGTATCTATGTCCCACAGGTGGATTTTAATGATATCCCCATGTTTACCAGGATGGCATTTAAAAAATATAACGCACCTGTTCTGATCTTCACAAATGATCTGACAGTGTCCCTGTATACGAGCCTGATCGGATATTATATCGATAAAAACGGCATCCTGAAAAACGTCCTTTCCTCTTCAGTAAAAGGAAAAGAAGCATATCTTTACAGTGAAGATGAGGAGTTCAGTATCTACTGTATCAAGGATGTCGGACTTGAGTCTTACGAATCCATCCTCCAAAGCCTGCGGATGAAAGACAATGGCGCAGGGGCAGCTGCGGAGCTTGAAGATTTTCTTAATGAAATTGGAATGTAAAGAGAGAAATCTGTTTAAAAAAAACCGTCTGTCGGTTGTACCGGCAGGCGGTTTTTTCGTACCACAAAAAAATAACTATTCTTCATTTTATCCTTCAAATAAACGTCGTAAAAGGAGGCTTTTTTTTATGGAGATACCGGAAAAGGATTATGACGAGTTTGAAGGACGATTAAAGGAACTGTCCTATGCAACTGATTATATCCCTTCATCAGAAGATCTGGTCTGTGTCATGGAAGACGGGAAACTGCCGGACAGGTTTGTATCGTTTTTTATGTGGCTGGACATGCATCATCCGGAGCCGATCGATGAGGAAGAGAAAAAAATGCTGAAACGCATCAGAAAGATCCTTTATACAAGTGTGGAGATTACGGAGGAAACAGATGGAGCTTTATAATAAGGAAAAAAAGAAAGTGGAAGTTTCCATGCGAAAGAAAGGCTGGAAGGACGATGAGGATTCCAGTCTGGAAAAATTTATGGAAATACAGAAAGCAAATAAGAGAGTCCGAAAGGACATGGATGCGTTGATATCCGTATCCAGGATGTTCAAGTATGATATGAAGGTCATGGTCGGCAAGGCAGTCTATATGTTCAAGATCTTTGAGGACTGGATCAAAAGAGACAACGCAGCATCCTATATATCGGAAAAAGCAAGGGATGATGATGGCAGGGTGGTCATTCAGGCTGTAGGGATCGAAACGACAGATCCTGTCCTTGCCTTCCCATGCATGATGCCGACATTCATGCTTTACAAAGAGTCCGGAAAAGGAAAAGTGTACCAGTATGTCTGGGTATTAAAGTTTCCTGTGTGCCAGAAAATGGAGTCCAGCTGTCATCTGCTGGAGAAAGCAATCGCATATCTGTGCCCGGGTGCAAAGCCGATCTATAAGACAAAAGGGATCATGGTGCCTGGTATTAAGGACGTACGCACATTAAAAGAAAAAACAGAGCTGCTTTACAATATGGAAACAAAATACTCCCTGTCAGAGATATGGGAGGAAGTTGGCAAAAGGTTCCCTGTAAGAGGACGGGCCCTGAAAGTATATATCAACAATGACATGCTGTATCGGGAAGGCCTTTCCACCACAAAACAGTTCATAGCGATCCGCAGACTAAATTCCCTCCGCAGGATGATCCGGGAGAAGAAGGATCTCAAGGATCTTGAATGGAAGCAGATGAAAAAGATTCTCTACTGGTTCTGGTGTTTTGCCATGGACGTAGGGTATGAAGATGACGAGATCGTATTTCTGATCGACCAGACATTCCGCAGACAGGGGATCATCATGCCTCAGGCGTATATAAAAGAAACTAAGGCGGATTCCACTTATAAGATCAAAAATGAAACACTGAATGATGTCTTTGGTCTTCAAAGCGACGAATATTTCCATGTGCCAAAGAAAAAAATGCCGAAAGAAGAATACGTAAAACAAATGGATGACAAGAAGACTGCAATGACAAAGGCAGTTACAAGCCTGTTTTATAAAGGATTGACTGTTGCGCAGATTGCAGAAGAGCTGCATATATCCAAGCGTACGGTAATCAGCAGGAAAAACGATGCAAAGAAGTTCGGATGGATTCCGTTCAGAGGAAAATTCTTTGAGAAGTCTCTCTGCTGGACTGCCTGATACGAAGAAATGTAATTGAATACTATTTTAGAAGACCTTAAACACAAAGGTCTTATTTGCGTGTCCAAAAGCAGTAATTTGCAACAGGATTTGTATGTTATTATGAATTTATTTGTTTCAACCTGCCTTTCTTTCGGCAGTAATACGATTTTAATGATATCCAATGGTCTGTCCGGCCAATAAATCCCCTTTATTCTCATATCATAATAAAAAAGAAGTCTGAAAATAATAGAGAAACAGTAATAGTTATCAGAAGAAAGCAAAGCCGGAACATGTTTGTTATTTTTAGTATCTTGAGCTTTAAAAGAACTCCAGGGATGTCTATGTACTACAAATATTAGAATGCAGAGACAGACAACAGGAGAAGTTCTGTCATTGTCAGATAAATGTAAGACAGGGGGCTATAAACCGTAAATCAGGATCCATCCGGATATGGCAAGTCCCAGGTTAAACGATAAGCACCGGGGGCAGGCTTCTTGAGCAACAGTGGTTTTCGTTCTGGTAATCCTGATTATCTGAAGCAAAGTCCCACAGATGAATCATCCGCGGGGTCAACAGAAGAGTCTAAGGAGCATAGATGTGCAGAGCATCATGTAATATACTGTACTACAATTACATATACCACAGGACAGTCGGAACCAATTATCTCCCGGTTCATTACAACAGAGGTTCTGCATTATCAAACTGGACAAATGACAGGCATGGGATTGTACCATGGGATCCTGTCATATTAACTTCATGTATGTAAACTCTGGCATTGATAAATCTCTGGGTGTGTCAATCAGCTTAACAAAGCAGATTCCTCACAAGGTCCAGACAGAGGGGGTACTATGTTCCTACTATCCATCAGGAAAAGCGGCGGACAGGGTTGGATACTTTCCTCAATGTCAGAGTTTTATACCTCTTCGAGATCCCAGAGGAGTATGCTCCAAAGTGGGAGTTCTTGGCAAAGTTTTACGTTACTGGCTACTGAAGTCAGTGAGGTCCTTAAAGTCATCAACGAGAGGTATAGGCCATACGTAAGATTTTGGCTGCAGATAGGGTTCAGCATTCCTGTCAGTAAAAGCTTTGGTACCGTTCTCAAAGTCAGGAGTGATATCCCGTTTTGAGATTCCGACAGATGATGTTCCAGAGGGGGCAGTATATGACAAGATTTAACGTTACTGACTGCGGAAGTCAGTGAGGTCCTTAAAGTCATCAACGAGAGGTATAGGCTGTACGTAAGGTTTTGGCTGCGGATATTGATAAGGAATTCGATGGTCAGCAGGATAGCCAGAGGAGTTGACTTTTGATAATATACTTTGAAATACAAAAAAGTGAATTCGAATTCACTTTTTTTTCACCCTGCAACAGACATGGCAGCAGTTGTGGTTCACAGTTTCTCTCACTGTCTTGATAGTCCTTAAATATAGAACCCATAATAATGAGTGCCGGCTCAATGGTAATGGCAAGTCGTGATTCTGAATCCGGCAGCAGATGGGTTGTCAGGGGGGAGGATTATTATGGTTCTATCCTTCCAGCTATGCACAGGGAGCCATGGAGTCCTACTGATGAATGAGTGGATATTATCTCTATACTGACAATGGATCTGAGTGTGATATGGGATGGGTTGCTTATGTGATTCTGATCCACAATAATATTTTGAAATACAAAATAGTGAATTCGAATTCACTTTTTTCCATGCACAAAGGAATTTATCATACCTGGTATTCCTTCTGCTTGTAAGGTCAGGAATGTCTCTGTTTATGGCTGTAGAGGAAACCGGTTCTCTCATGGGAGTGGATATCCAGTCCGCTTCGGATGATGTCCTTGAAAAATGGATGGAGGTCGTTTGTAGTGTGGCAGAAATGAGACCTCTCTTGCGTTTGTCAGCATATAGAAGCGGGTTGTTTTATGAAGGTAAGCAATGGCGATGCAGTATCCCACAGGCATGTCTGGTTTTCCTGAGCAGAGAGATGACCTTTAGTTGAACAGTGGGAACGAGTCCAAACATACAACTGGATGTGGAGCCGGGAAATCCTGAGTGTCTTTCTGCTGCGGACAGAATTTGGAGGATTGCTTTGTGGCCGGTATCCATCAGAAAAGTTAAATCCTACTGCTGGGAGGTTCGCGGATGTTTTGGTCTGAAGAGGTGATGTATCTGCTTTATTGATCCCGAACAGATTGAGTACCCATCCGTTACTGGTTTCGTTCAGGATGCAGGATATGAGCGTTTGGCTGGACTGAGAGGGGGCTTCTATGTATTCGTCTGTGGATGAATTGCTCCATCATTCAGTCTGTTCAAAGCATTGTTTTTTCGTCTGATAAAACAAAACCAGTTTTGTCATATAGAGTATATGTGAAATCAATTTCCAGGAGGTGGCTTAAATGCTTATACATGGAAAACTGGTACGACTGACCAGACCGCAGGACGAGGGGAACGGATATGCCATGTTCTGGTTCCTCGTTACGGAAGACATAGAGTGTAATGATAAACATCAGGTGCTCTGCCGGGGGGTCATCCCTATGGCAATTCCCGGTATCCCGCTTGAAATGGAAGTCATACAGGTAAACGGATATATTTACGACATCCAGACAGCAAAGGTCTATTCCAACACCAGGGAGAGCAGTCTGTTTTTCCTTCAGGACATTAAAGGGATCTCCCCAAAGACCGCAAACATGCTCCTGGACAGGCTGGATGGGAATATCATGAAGCTGCTTGACATGGACACAGAGGCTTTCTTTAAAGGGATCAAGAGGTCCAAGGTATACAGGGACAGCCTTATGGAAAAGCTCAGGGGTATCAACCTGACGCAGTCAACTTATGAAGAGCTGCTGTCATGCGGACTGGAATACAGCCAGATATCCAGGCTTCAGACAATTTATGAGGGAAATGCCATAGGTGCCCTGAAAAAAGATCCGTATTCGGCAGGGGAGAAGGTAGACATGGATTTCATCAAGAAGGATTTCCTGGCAAGGCATTACGGACTTTCCAGGCTGTCTGTGACAAGGATGAAATCAGCTGCAATAGAAGTACTGCGTATCAACGAATCAAAGGGAAATACCAGGATCACGATTGAAGGATATATCCGCACGTTTAATGAACTGATCAGGCACTCTGCGTGGATAAAGTCCGTTTCGTCTGTCTATCTGTTTGCAGTCATCAACACGATCCCGGAGATCATGGTCAGGGATGGCTATCTGTTCTTTAAAAGGAGGTATCTGCAGGAATACGACATTTACAAGCATCTGAACCGTATCAAGGATATCCCCAAAGACCTTGGCATCACTCTGAACGATGTCATGATGATGGAGAAGGAAAAGGGATTCCGTTACCTTGACACACAGAGACGCCTGTTTTCGTCCATGAATAAAAACAATGTGATCCTTATGCCGGGAAAGCCGGGGACAGGAAAGACAACGACCATCAGCGGTGCGATTCGTCTGTATAAGGAGAAGAATCCGAAAGCCAAGGTGTGCATGTGTGCGCCGACTGCAAGGGCTTCCCAGGTCATGAAGGAATCTTCCGGTTATCCGGCATCAACGATCCATTCACTTTTAAAGCTGATCCCTTATGGGAATGACTATCTGGGAAAAAACGAGAATGACCAGCTGGAATGCGACCTTCTGATCGTGGATGAAATGTCCATGGTGGACACGGAGATCTTCTATCTGCTCCTCCGCGCTATCCCAAACGGATGCCAGATCATTCTCTGCGGAGATCCGGATCAGATCGAAAGCGTTGGCTGTGGCTCTGTATTCAGAGACCTTTTAAACAGCAATACCTTCTGTACGGTGACGCTGAACCAGTTCATGAGACAGGAAGCCCAGTCCTCCATCGTACAGAATTGTAAGAAGATCCTGGAAGGGGATCCTGACCTGATCGCCGATGAGCAGTTTTTTATCGGACGGTATGAGTCTGATGAGGCTGCAAAGAGAGCCCTGTTGTATTACTATCCCAAAGATGAAGACTGTATGAAACATCAGATACTAAGTACGACCAAGCAGGGGAAAGTAGGGACAGAGGTGCTTAACAGGACGTTAGAAGACCCCGCAGATGCAGACAGTCTGATCTATCATGATTATGTATACCGTGCCGGGGACAAGGTTGTATTTGTGAGCAATAACTATAAGGCCGGATACTGCAACGGAGATGTAGGGGTGATCACAGAGATCCACAACGGCATGACGGTAAGTCTTGGGGATGAAACGGTTTCCCTGGGAGAATACGATCTGGATGAGATCCTTCCTGCAGATGTCATTACAGTACATAAGTCGCAGGGTGGGGAATATGAAGATGTTTATGTCATGCTTCCGGAAAAGCCGAGGGTGTTGCTTACCAGAAATATTCTGAATACGGCTGTATCAAGGGCAAGGAAGAAAGTGATGTTATTTACGGTCAGGAATTCCCTTTCCATATGCGTCTCAAATGTCATGTCACATAACAGGGATACGTGGCTGTCTATTTTTTTTCAGCAGGATAATTAAAAAAAATATTTTTTATCATATTACACTGAAAAAATGTTTCTGTTTTTTCGTATCAGAAAGAAGGAAAGGAGGGGAGTGTTAGAATTAACTATATCAAAGGACAGCAGGACATCAAGTCCATGTGTCTTGGACGCACATATCAATAATCTAAGGAGGATCATTATGAGCAGAAAAAAGTCAACAGGAGAGAAGGAATTTGCGGTGATGCGTTTTACGTTCATCCTTCCGGAGAACATTGTTGAAAACAAGTTAAACAATGCCGTCATCAACAATATAGATTATTTAAAGGAGAGTATCCGCCAAAACGGATTAAGGCAGCCAATCGATGTCCTTCCGGAAAAAAATGGGACTACATACAGGATCATAGGCGGTCACAGAAGGTTTGCTGCCATAAAGCAGGGGATAGAGGAAGGATATGGATGGTTTTCAAAAGGGATCCCATGTGTTATCCAGCCACACCAGATTGAAAACACAATCGATGAGCAGATCGTCATGTATGAGGAGAACCTGAGTAGCCGCAACTATCAGGACGGCAATTATCTTGAAGGAGTGAAAACCCTTTATATGCTATATCAGGAGAAGAGCCGTAATGATGAAGAGTTTAAAGGTTCTGCCTTGATCCGGAGGCTGGCGGAGAAACTTAATGTCGGAACCAGACAGGCGTATAAGACAGCTTTCATTGCTACATCCGCGGCTCCATGGATCACAAATGCAGTTGAGGACAGACTGCTCCCAATCGATGTAGCGGCTATGATCTCTCATCTGGATGATGATAAACAGAAAGCCCTGCATAAGATCTTCAATGAGCATCAGATGATACCGAAGGAGATCCTGAATATGTACCGTAAGGGATTCCAGAAAAAACAGGAGTCTTCAGATGATGGATCGAGCCAGGAGAATATATCAGAAAGTGGACCACAGGAAGTAATGGAGGAGCCAAAGGAAATTCAGGCGGCGTCAAAAGAGGAAGAACCTGGACATCCGGCGGTTTCTGAGCCTGAGCTGCACACTCCGGCTCCTGAGCCTGAGACGCATATCCCTGTTTCTGAATCTGTGATGCATACCCAGGAGGTTTCAGGATCGGTCCCGGAAGCATCCAGACAGCAGATGCCTGTTTTGGAAGGAGTGTCCAAACAGCCAGTTGCTGCTCCAGGATTCCATGTGCCGGAACCGCCAAAACCATCTGTTCCTGTTGATCTGGCAGGACAGCAGACGGAAGAGCCTGTAGCCCGGCCTGTGTTACAGACAGAACAGTATCCTAAGGAAGATCAGTCATCTACGGAACAGTGTCCGGGAGAAGAGAAAACCCAGACTGTTTTAGAAAAGAGCCATGAGGAAGAGAAAGCCCAGGCTGCTGCACGTAAGCAGGAAATCAAGGATATGGTTTCTCTTTATGACGATTCTAATTTCTTCGGAGAGAATGATATTGAAGATCCTTATGATGGATATGACAACGCCGATTATGCAGGCTATGATGATCCTGAGGAACCGGACTACGAGGATGATGTAGAAGAGGAAAGATCTGTTTGTACCCCGGTTAATTATCATGTAGATACAACTGATTCTGCGCTGACCGCCTTGGCATGGTTTTCCGAAATGGTGGACAGAAATGGTGCCAGTGAACAGGAAATGGCATATGTAGATACGATTGTAAAGATGCTTGCAAAATTCTATTTTCCTCATTTTGTTAAACAGGGCTATGTGGATGGCAAAATGAGAGACACTGTTAAAGAGATCGTGGACATGATGTCCGGTCTGGTATAAGTATCAGGGAGGGAGTTTTCCCTCCCTCTTTTGGAGATTTGGATTATGAAGATGATAGGTAGATTATTTGATCTGTATACACAGGCGATGGATAACAGTTTTCTTGATGTCCGCAGCGTCGGCATAGACCTGCTCTTTCTGTCTGTGTTTACGGCGGCTGTATGTTTACTGCTTGGTTTTCTGCTGGGAAAGATATTTAGGAGAAGGCTGTATAAGACAGTTTTTCTCCTTGTGGCAACAGGAGTATCTGCCTGCCTTGAACCCATCATGAGAAACCTTCCTTCTTATGTTCTGAGATTAAGGGAGATCTTAGATAACGTGAATTATATCATGAGTTATAAGGACAACCTCAGCCCTTTTCTTGCGGCGTTGGGACTTACGTCGGAAAATGCGTCAAAGGTAAAAAGCATCATATATTACATGAACGGTTCTGAGTGGAAAAAAGTTGAGACCGGGACGGGTTATATGAACTGGTATATGGAAGGGATACACAGGTCGTTAGACAGGACGGTCAGGATATTCGGGTTCCATGTCGGCAGGACAGGATATGAACAGGGGTTTGTGATAGCTGCGCTTCTTATCAGTGTGTTTCTGGCAGGCGTGGCATTTCGTGTGTTCCATATAAGGAAAAGGATATGGAGACTTATTTTTACGACTGCTGTGTTTGTTGGAAGCTTTGTTTTATGTGAAATACTGAGTTTCGGTACGATCCTTTACTTTGTTTTATCACTGTCCGTCCTGTTGTTGCTTCTGTATTCGATTAACAGTATCCGGGGGCGGTTTAAATAGCAGGTCAGGAGGGAGAATTTTGGAAAGATTATTTGGACTTTTTTACATCATATCGATTCCGTTGTGGATCGTGTATGTATGCATTGATTCTATAGACAAGAACCTGTTTAAGAGGAGAAAGAGGTATATTGTATTTCATGAACTGGGATTCCTCTCTTTAGGCATATGGGCTGTACATGAAAACAGTGACAGGAACTGGATCGTTCCGGTCGTGGTCGTGGCAGAGATCCTGGTATTCTTTTTATACGATCTTATAAGAAAGGGGTTCCGTTATATCTTCAGGGGGCTCAAGTTTTTACTGTTTCCGTTTTATTATACCATATGTCCCAGAAATATAAAGAAGATGAACCGGAGGCTTTACAGGGATGCGACGGGTGAAGATCCTGAGGAGGAATGGGAGCCGTGGAATGAACCGGAGGAAGAACTTGGGATAGAACAGAAAAATGAGTACCATACGGATGAGGAGGAGATCCGGGGTATGCTGATGGCAGATCATATCTCCCTTAAGAATGCCCTATACGTGTTCGGGTTTAAGAAGATAGGGGAAGTGACTGCGGAGGATTTGAAACTCCGATATCATTACCTGGCAAAGAGGTTCCACAGCGACAATACGAAAGAAGATGAATGTATCATGAAGGGCATCAATATCGCCCATGAAAAGCTTTTGAATTTTGCAAAAAAATGATTTCTGGCAAGGCACTTACGGTGCCTTGTTTTTTTATATTTTCCCGTGTTCATCATATTATTGCTGATCCTGTTGCGACCTTTTCTGGCTTTTGCTGTCAGGTCCAGGGATCAATTTTACATAGAAAGGAGAGATATATGGATGTCTAAAGGTTCTAAAGCTCCTTCAGGGAAAAAACAGGTTGACCAGAACGGATCGTTTATCCGAAAAGGGTCATCTGGACAGGACGGTTTCAGCCAGGGCTGGAATGAAGGGTTCTCAAGGAAGCCGG
>ENA-OOZY01001935-OOZY01001935.1-human-gut-metagenome-genome-assembly--contig:-NODE-1935-length-11582-cov-3.388306_pt1 | contig 11582 bp, 9 predicted proteins | sample MGYA00241047_ERZ501410 | MGnify/ENA primary metagenome ERZ501410 (study PRJEB25962, sample SAMEA2042621) | human gut metagenome | biome: human gut; feature: human-associated habitat; material: faeces... | reverse complement strand
CGCCGCGCAGCCGCAGACCAGCGCCCAAGCGACCGCGCCCCGCCTCGACCAGAGCCAGCTGACCCCCGCCGAGCGCGCCGCGATTGAGGACTTTCTGACCAAGCTGGACATCACCAACCCTGACCATGTGCTGCTCTTCGGCGCGGATGCGCAAAAACACATCAGCGATTTCTCCGAGAGCGCGCTGCAAGCCGTCCGCACGTCGGACACGGGCGAAGTCGGCAAGATGCTGGAAAACCTCGTCGTTGAACTGAAGGGCTTTGAGGCGGACGCGGAAGAACCCAAGGGCATCTTCAAAATCTTCCATAGTGCCGACAACCGCATTGAGCGCATGAAGGCACGCTACAGCAAGGCGAATGTGAACGTCGAAAATATCGCGACCTCGCTGGAAGGGTATCAGGCGCAGCTGCTCAAGGACGTTGCCATGTTCGATCGCCTGTACGACCAGAACACGGCGTATTTCCGCCAGCTGACGCTCTACATCATCGCGGGCGAAGAGAAATTGCAGCGCGTGCGCGAGGGCGAACTGAAGGCGCTGATGGCGAAGGCGGCAGAATCCGGCGACGCGATGGACGCGCAGAAGGCGAACGACCTTGCCGCGCAGTGCGACCGCTTCGAGAAAAAGCTGCACGACCTGAAGCTGACCCGTCAGGTATCCATGCAGATGGCGCCGCAGATTCGCCTTTTGCAGAACAATGACAGCTTGCTGGTGGAACGCATTCAGTCCACCATTTCCAACACGCTGCCGCTGTGGAAGAACCAGATGGTGCTGGCGCTTGGGCTGCACCACACGCAGCAGGCGATGCAGGCGCAGCGCGCGGTCACGAACATGACCAACGAGCTGCTGAAGAAGAACGCCGAGACGCTCAAAATGAGCACCATCGAGACGGCAAAGGAATCCGAGCGCGGCATCATCGACATCGAGACGCTCGTGCAGACGAACCAGAGCCTCATCGACACCATCAGCGAGGTGATGACCATCCAGCAGGAAGGTCACACCAAGCGCGTCGAAGCCGAAAAGACGCTCTATCAGATGGAAAACGACCTCAAAAAGAAGCTGCTGGAAACGAAGATTTGATTTTCCCCCAAACCTCCCGGCAGGACGCGAAAAAACGCCCTGCCGGGGTGTTTTGCTTCATTGTCGGTTGATTTTGTCGTATACTTTTTGTGCAAAGCGTATGGTTTGGGTAGGCAGAATTGTCGCTTTGCGCTTTCGCTCCCCGCGTGGGGAGCGTGGATTGAAATGCAGTCTTTTGGCGCGCTGATTCGTTTGATAAGCAAACCTGCGCGCCCAAAAGGAGGGATATTCACATGCGCATCATCGGTCTGACAGGCGGTATTGCCTGCGGAAAATCCACCATTTCGCTCACGCTGAAATCGCTCGGCGCCACCATCATCGACGGCGATCAGCTCTCCCGCGCGCTGACACAGCCGGGCGGGCTGGCACTGCCCGCGATTCGCGCAGAATTCGGCAGCGAGGTTTTCCACGCGGACGGCACGCTTGACCGCCGCGCGCTGGGCAGCCTCATTTTCGCCAGCGACGAGCGCCGTCATGCGCTGGATGACCTGATGCAGCCGCTCCTGCGGGAAATGATTGAACGGGAAATCCTCCGCGCGAAGGAGGGCGGCGCGAAAATCTGCGTGCTGGACATGCCGCTGCTCTACGAAGCTGAGCTGGACGGGCTGTGCAACACGGTCTGGTGCGCGTCGCTCCCCCGCGAGACGCAGCTTGCCCGCCTGATGGCGCGCGACGGCTTCACCCGCGAGGAAGCGGAAAACCGCCTGCGCAGCCAAATGGACACGGCAGAAAAGGCGCGCCGGGCGAACGTCGTCATCCCGACAGACGGCACGATTGAAGAAACCGCCGCGCTGATTCCCCCGCTTTACGCCGCCGAACTTGCCAAGGAGGGTTCGCATGGAAAACACACCGCGTCCCAGACGAAGTGACCGCTATCAGGCGCAGGCAGCCCCATCCGCGCAGGCAGCGCAGCCGGTGACGCAGCATCCGGTGCAGCCGACGCGGGGCTATCCGCCGCAATCAAATTCACAGAATCCACCGCCCTCGCCTGTGCAGCAAGCCATGCAGCCGCGCTCTGCCGCGCCCGCGTGGTATCGGCAGCAGACAGGGTATTACACGCAGCTGCCGAATCAGCGTCCGCCGCAGCGTCCCGCGCAAATGCCGCCCGTGCGTCAGGCGCAGGCGCCGTATGCGGGCATGAATCCGGCGTATTCGCAGCCGCCGCAGCGCCGCACTGCCCCGCGTCCGACGCAATCCGCCGTGCCGCATCGGGTGGAATCCGTTCTGGCGGAAACCGCCTCGACGGAAACTGCCGACCCGAATCGCCTGCCCCTTTGGCTGACGTGGACGATTGTCGGGCTGTGCATCGTGCTGCTGGGGCTGCTGGCGGCGCACTACCTGATGCAGGCGTACCTGACGACGCGCGCCGAGGAGTGGGAAACCGCGCGGCAGAACACGCTGAGCTACTATCACGTCGTCGAGGGCGAAAGCGGAAATTCCATCACCTACCAGCCGCTGATTGAGCGCTATGCGGCGGAATACAACCTCCGCCCCGCGTTCGTCGCCGCCATCATCCGCAATGAAAGTTCCTTCCGCACGGATGCGGAATCGAGTGTGGGCGCGCGCGGGCTGATGCAGCTGATGCCAGACACGGCAGAATGGATTGCCGGGAAAATTGGCGACAGCAATTATTCCTTCGACCACCTCTACGACGCGGAAACGAACATCCGCTACGGCTGCTGGTACTTGAATTACCTGTCCAAGCTGTTCCGGGGCGACGCGGTGCTTGTCTCCTCCGCCTATCACGCGGGGCAGACGACTGTTACCCGCTGGCTGAGTGACAAGGGCATTTCGTCAGACGGCGTGACCATCCCCGTAGACAAGCTGCCGGACGGCCCGACCAAACAATACGCAGGGAGAGTGACGACATCCTATGGCATTTACGAAGCCCTTCTCTACCCCAACGAAAGCGCGGAAGCTGCTGGCGCTGCTGATGGCGATATTGTGTCTGCCCGTGCTGTCCGCGCAGGCGTCGCCAACCAGTGACGCACTGGCCATCGGCATCCAGAGCAGCAAGACGACAAGCCTGAATCCCCTCTTCCCGGTCGAGCGGGACATGCTTTCCATCTTCGACCTGATGTACGATTCGCTCATCACCATTGATGACAACTATCAGCCGCAGGCCGGTCTGGCGGAAAGCTGGACGCAGACCGGCAACGGCCGCACATGGACGTTCACGCTGCGGCAGGGCGTGCTGTTCTCCGACGGGACGGAAATGACGGCGAACGACGTCGTCGCGACGGCGAACTACATCATTTCCTGCGCCAAGGACACGAACCTGACGAACAAGGGATACTACGCCAATCTGCGCTACTTCGTCAAGGAAATCAAGGCGCGGGACAACTACACGGTGGAGGTGCGCGCTGATCGGCAGTATTACGGCGTGCTGTACGCCATGACATTCCCGGTGCTGCCCGCGAGCGCACTGGAAAGCGCAAATCCCCCCGGCACAGGCGCGTACATGATTACGGCCTTCACGCCCTATTCCAACGGCACGAAGGGCAGCATGACACTCTCGCTGAACCCGTATTACAGCGGCAAGCCGCCGCAGTTCAAGAATCTCTACTTCGACCTGTACGGCAAGGACGCCGACGTGGTAAATGCGTACCAGTATTCCAACGTCGATGCCATTTTCTCCCGCTCATTGTCCATTGCGCAGTACAAATCCTCCACCAACACGCTTGCCATCACCTACCGCACGAATCAGCTGGAGTGCCTGCTGCTGAACAACTATCTCGGCTCGATGACGAACAACATGCGCACGGCGATTCGCTCCTGCATCAACATTGATTCCATCGTTCAGTCCGTCTACATGAGCATGGTTGACCGGACGAACACGCCCATGATTCAAGGAACGTGGATGTACAATTCGAACTTGTCCTCCTACTTCCAAGTTGATTTGAACAAGGCGCGGCAGCTGCTGGAGGAGGACGGCTGGTACGACACCGATGGCAGCGGCTATGTGGACAAGCCCAACAAGAACAACGAAGCCGCCGACCTCACCTACAACATCATCACCTACGAAGAGCCGGACAACAGCGTGCGCGTGCAGGCGGCGAACATGATTGCCGACATGCTGGGGCAAATCGGCATCAAGGCGACGGTGGAGACGGTGTCGTACAGCACGATGCAGGAGCGCCTGAAAGCGGGCAATTTCCACATTGCGCTTGTTTCCTTCGCCATGGACGTCTGCCCCGACCCTGGCTTTCTGCTGATGAGCGGCAACACCTGCAACTACGTCGCCTACCGCTCAACGACGATGGATGCGCTGTTCAAGAAACTGCGCACGCAGGTCACGCAGGCGGATTACCAATCCGTGCTGTACGACATTCAGGAGCAGTTTGCGAAGGACTGCCCGTTCATCTGCCTGTACTACCGCGGCGGCACGGTGCTGACGCGGCGGATGTACACCACCACCCGCGATGTGCGCGAGGGGCATCTGCTGGATGGGATAGAGTCGTTCTACGACTGATTGATTCGTGCTTTCTGCGTAGAAGATTCTGCTTCATGCGCAGGGATTTCGCCTCTGCGGAGGCGAGGAGGGGGCTTTCCGATCGCCCCCTCCACCCCTTCGGGTGCACACTCCCATAGTTGACTTTTGTTGTTGCAGGGGGAATCACGGAATTTTCCCCCATTCCAGCACTTTCCGCCACAGTTTTTCATCTCCTTTGCCCTGCCGGGTTGATTTCGGCAGGGTTTTGCTATATAATTATGTTGGTATTTTATCTGTAAGGAAGGTACACACATGGACTGGATTGAATTGACGATTCATACCACCACGGCGGGCGCGGACATTGTGTCCGAGGCGCTGATGGCGGAGGGCGCGACCGGCACGATGGTAGAGGATCGCGCGGATATTCCCGACCCCGACAAGCCCAATGGCTACTGGGAGATTATCGACCCGAATCTGATTGCCTCCATGCCGGAGGATGTGCTGGTGCTGACGGCAGGTGTGGACGTTCAGGACGACCGCTTCGAGGTGGAAGTCGTGGGCTGGGGCGTCGGCAAGGAGAGCTGGGGCATCCGCTACCACGAACTGCATCACATGGATTTGGGGCTTGACCTCGGCACGCTGGAAATTTCGACGCTGAATGTTCGTGATGAGGACTGGGCGGAGGTGTGGAAGAAGTTCTACAAGCCGTTCAAGGCGGGGCGGTCGCTGGTGGTGAAGCCGACGTGGGAGCATTACGACCCGCAGCCCGGCGACCGCATCATCGAGATTGACCCCGGCATGGCGTTCGGTTCCGGCACGCACGAGACGACCTCGATGTGCCTGGAGCTGCTGGAGGACGCGATGCACGGCGGCGAATCGGTCATCGACGTCGGCACGGGCAGCGGCATCCTTGCCATCGGCGCGGCGATGCTCGGCGCGAAGGACGTGCTTGCCATCGATATTGACCCTGTGGCGGTGCGCGTGGCAAAGGAGAACATCGAGCACAATCACCTGTCCGACCGCGTCCGCGCGGTGGAGGGCAATCTGCTGGCAAGCAGCGACGGCGTGTGCGACCTGTGCGTGGCGAACATCATCGCCGACGTGATTTGCATGTTCGCGCAGCCGCTGGTGGATCACATCGTCCCCGGCGGGCTGTTCATCTGCTCCGGCATCATCAAGGAACGCGAACAGGACGTGGTGAACGCGCTGACCGCCGCCGATTACACGATTCTGGAAACGAAGCGCAAGGGCGAGTGGGTCGCCATGCTGTCCCGGAGGAAGAAGTAATGCACCGCTTTTATGCTGACGGGCTGGGTGAAATCGGCAGCCTTGTCACGCTGTCGGAGGAGGACGCGCGTCATGCGTCCCGCGTGCTGCGGATGCAGCCGGGCGACGCGGCAGAGCTGTTTCTGGACGGCCGGCGCTTTTCCGCCGAGATTGCAGAGATGACGGCGGATGGCGTGACGGCGCGCTTGATAAGCGAACTGCCCTCCACCGAGGCGAAATTGCGCATCACGCTTTATCAGGGCTTGCCGAAAGCGGAGAAGATGGAGCTGATTGTGCAGAAGGCGGTGGAGCTGGGCGCAGCGCGGGTTGTCCCGGTCGCCATGAGCCGCTGCGTCGTGCAGCTCAGCGCCAAGGACGGCGCGAAGAAGCAGGAGCGCTGGCAGAAAATCGCCCGCGAGGCCTGCAAGCAGTCCGGGCGCTGCCAGATGATGGCGGTGGATGCGCCGATTGCTTTCCCCGCCCTGCTGGCGGCGCTGAAAACGCACGAAGCCGCCATCGTCCCGTGGGAGGACGCGCGCGGGTACAGCCTGACCGCCTTCCACCGGGAGCATCCGGAAATCCACGACCTCGCGATTGTCATCGGGCCTGAAGGCGGCATGAGCGCGGACGAAATCGCCCGGATGAAGGACTGCGGCTGCCAAAGCGTGACGCTCGGTCCGCGCATTTTACGCACCGAAACCGCAGGACTTTGCGCCTTAAGCGCCTTGTTCTGCCTATACGGTGAATTGGAGTGAAACCATGAAAACTGCTGCCTTCCACACCCTTGGGTGCAAGGTCAACCAATACGACACGCAGGCGATGCTGGAGAAATTCCGCGCCGCCGGCTATGAAATCGTCCCGTTCGACGCGGACGCGGATGTTTACGTCATCAACACCTGCACCGTGACCGGCACGGGCGACAAGAAATCCCTGCAATTGGCGCGCCGCCTGCGCCGCGAACATCCGGACAGCGCGCTGATTCTGGCGGGCTGTCTGGCGCAGCGCAAGCCAGAGGATCTGCTTGAAACCGGCGCGCGCCTCGTCATCGGCACACAGCACCGCGGCGAGGTCGTCGAACTGCTGGAAAAGGCGCTGCAGGAGAACACATCCATCAACGCCGTCAACGAGCTGAACGCCACGACCCCCTTCGAGCCGCTGACCATCACCTCGCAGGAGGAACACACCCGTGCGACGCTCAAAATTCAGGAGGGCTGCAACAACCACTGCACCTACTGCATCATCCCCAGCGTGCGCGGGCCGATTCGCTCCCGCCCGGTGGATGAAATCCGTGCCGAAGCCGAACGTCTGGCGCAAGCCGGATTCACCGAGCTGGTGCTGACAGGCATCCACCTGACCAGCTACGGGCGGGACTTCACGCCCCGCCAGACGCTGCTGGACGCGATTCGCGCCGTGCAGGACGTGCCGGGCGTGCGCCGCATCCGCCTCGGCAGCCTTGAGCCGACCGTCGCGACGGTAGAATTCGCGCAGGCCCTCCGCACGATGGACAAGGTCTGCCCGCAGTTCCACCTCGCTTTGCAATCCGGCAGCGACACCGTTTTGCAGCGGATGGCGCGCCGCTACAACATGCGCATGTACCGTCAGGCGATGGAAAACCTGCGCGCCGTCTACCCGATGGCGGCGTTCACGACGGATGTATTGACTGGCTTCCCCGGCGAAACGGAAGCCGAGTTCGAGGAAACGCGCGCTTTCATCCGCGAAGCCCGCTATGCCAAAATTCACGTTTTCCCCTACTCCCAGCGCGAGGGCACGAAAGCCGCCGTGATGCCGGGACAGCTCTCAAACGCCGAGAAGGAACGCCGTGCGCGCCTGTTGATTGCCGCGGGCGACGAAATGGCAAGGCAGTACCGGGAGCAGTGGGTCAATGAGGTGGCGGAGGTGCTGCTGGAAGAGCCGGTGAACGGTCATTGGACGGGCTATACGCCGGAGTATATCGCGGTGACGCTGCCGGAGGGGTATGCCGGACGGCAGGGGGAATTTGTGCGCGTCCGCCTGACGGGACTGAATGAAGGCGGCATGGACGGCACGCCCTGCGAATAATCAGCGGAAAAAGATTGTAGGGTAACGCGACCAAGCCGGGGGACAAAAAAAGGGTCAAGGGGCAATGCCCCTTGCAGGGTGCAGGGGCGGCGCCCCTGCTGGGGTTTGGGGCAACGCCCCAACTGTTTGTCGTGTGACCAGCGAAGGAAACGCGCTCAGCCCTGCAACACAAGCGCTGAACAGCGAAGCGCTTTCAGCGCAGCACACAAACTTCGCGCGTCCGCAGACGCGCCCCCCAGCCGCTTAACCCATTACCTGCACATTGTCGCGCCAGATGGGCGCGACCAGATAGTTCCACCCACCAATCATCGCAGCCACACAACAAAATCAATATCAGAAAGGATGATTCTCATGGAAAACTGCCTGTTCTGCAAAATCATCGCCGGGGACATCCCCTCCACCAAGGTCTACGAGGATGACAAGACCTACGCTTTCCGCGACATCAACCCGATGGCGCCGGTGCATGTGCTGGTCGTGCCGAAGACGCACGTCGCGTCGCTGGATGCGGTGGATGCGCTGTCCGACGAGCTGCTGGCTGCGTGCCTGCGGACGTGCCGGACGGTCGCGCATCAGGAGGGTATCGCCGAGAGCGGTTTCCGCGTGGTGAGCAACTGCGGCTGCGACGCCTGCCAGAGCGTGCAGCACCTGCACTTCCATGTGCTGGGCGGCAAGAAGATGGCGGAAGCGATGGCGTAAATCCACCAAAAATCAAAAAGGCAGCGAATTTCCATTTGCCAAAATTCGCTGCCTTTCTTATACTATTTCCAGATAAGAATGCGCCAAGATGCGCCGCGAATTTTTCATTCTGGCTAACGTGAATGAAACGCAGCGTAGCAGCGCTACGCTAAGTGGAATGAGCGGACGCCAGAATGGAAAAGGCGCAAGCAGATGGCGCAGTTGAATCTGGAAATAGTATTATTCTTTTATGTGCTGCCCGCGCAGCCCCGCCGCCAAGTGCTTCACCAGCTTGTCCTGCTGCTCCTCCAAGGTGCGATTGCCGTCGAACATCACCGGCTTCTGCACCTCAAAGCAGTGCTTCTTCTGGTCGATATGCACCGGGTAGAGGGTCAAATTCTTGCCCGTCGCGCGGTAGAACATCGTGCAGATGTTCAGCCAGCCCGTGTTGATCCAGTTGTGATGCTCGCCAAACCCGCTGGGCTGCTCCGGAAAAATCACCAAGTGCTTGCCTTCTTTGAGTGCCTTCATGCTCTGGCGCATCGTCGTCATCACCCGCGCGTCGTGGTAAACGGGGATGGTCGGCGCGCTTTGGAGAATCGGCGGCAGCACGGCGGCGGCGATATACGGCAGCGTCGCGTTATACAGCGGCTCCAAGCGGCAGCCCGGCTTCCACCAATAGTCCTGCCGAACATAGGCGGGGCAGGTTTTGCGGTTCATGATGCCCTCGTTGCACCACACGCGCACTTCGTCCCGCAGGGGGAACTTAACCACCATGTCAATCGGCCCGAACGCCCCGACGTGGTTGCACACGAAAACGCTGGGATTGCCCGAAAACGGCTCTTCCCACGTCGTGGTCATGCGGGGCGTGACAGCACGCACAACTGCGCGAAGGCAGCGATACAGTCGACCCATGCTTTCCTCTCCTCTGCTGGACAGACTTTTTTTATCATACCATGAACCGACAAGAATTGCAAGGCATCCCGGCGAAAAAATCCGCATACGCTGCCCCATGGAGGGGCGGACATGAGGAAGAAAATCATCATCTGCGCGCTGTCGGTGCTTCTGCTGATTTTGTCGGGTGTACTGGCGTTTTATCTGCACGGGCAGAATCGCCCGATTGCGGGGCTTTCGGGGGATAATCGGACGCTCCTGCGCGTGTGGATGCTCCACAGCCCCGGCGGCGCGGCGCGGTGGGTGGAAACGCAGCTGTCCGCCTACGAACGGCAGCATCCGGGCGTGCTGATTTACCTGCGGCAGGTGTCGGCGGATGAGCTGACCGCGGAGGAATCCTTGCTGCCGGACGTGGTGCTCTACCGCCCCGGCGATATCCCCGATCCAGACGGGCTTTTCCTGCCGATTTCGGGCGATGCGCCGATTTTCGCGGGGCTGCTGTCCGGCGGGCGGCAGGTGGCATATCCGCTTTGCTGGGGCGCGTGGGTGCTGGCGGTGGATTCGGCGTATGATCCGCAAACTGCCGCCACGCCCGCCCCGACGACGCTGCTGGGTCACCCATCATCAACGCTTTCGCCGGAGCAGACGCCCGCGCTGTTTCCGCTGGAGAAGGCGGACGCGGCAAATTGTCCGCTGCTTTCCCCCGGCGGATGCGCGCTGTACGCTCTGCGGGAAATTTTCGTGAATCAGGCGTACCCGCGCTGGACGAACGACTTCGCGCAGCTGCCGTCCGACACGGTGTACCAGCGCTTCCGGGAGCGGAAATGCGCGTCGGCGATGCTGACGACAGGGCAAGTGGTGGCGTTTTCGGGGCTGACGAGCGCGGGCAGGGGCTTTCCATTCCGGGTGATGGTCGGGCGGACGGTCACGACGGAACAGGTGCTGCTTTCGTCGATTTGCGCGGGTGCGCAGGATGGCGCGGCGGACTTGCTGTCGTTTCTCGTGAGCCGGGGCGCACAGGAGCAGCTGGTGCATCAGGGGCTGTTTTCGGTGCGGGAGGATTTGGCGCTGTACCCGTCGGGCTGGGCGGCGGAGGTGGAGCAGGCGGCGCGGCGGGCGATTGTCATGCCGGATGCGTTCCAGTCGGACGAGGCTTTGCGGCAAAAAGCATGGCAGGACTTTCGGTGAGTCCTGCCAGTGTTTATACAGTTACCATCAGCATCCCGCTGTTTCCCGCGGGCATCTCCGCCTGAATTTTGCCGTCGCGGAAGTCGACTGCCCCGCCCGCCGCGGCATCGGCAGCATTTTCATCCGCGCAGTAGGGATTGATGAGCAGCACGCGTCTGCCGCACTTTTGCGCCTGTTCCGCGTATTCGTGCTTGATGGTGCTGTTCCATTCATCGGCGCGGTAGTCGCACCAGACGGGCCAGAGCACCACATCGGCGTCGAGTGCGTGCATTTCTTCGGGTCTGCCGTCCGTCCAGAGGTCGCCGCACAGCCCGATAGCGAAGGTTTTGCCGCCATAGGTGAATTTCTCGAAGTGCGCGCCCTCGCGGTAGTGGGCATCCGTCTTTCGGTAGTCCTTCCAGCCGACGCTGACGCGGCGGAAGCGGTGGATGATTTCGCCGTCCGCGCCGATGAAGGCGCAGCTGCTGTACAGGGCATCCCCGTCGCGCTCGATGAAGCCGAAGGAAATGGCGGCGGCGTACTTTCGGGCAGCGTCCTGCAATTGGCGGATGGGGGCGGAATCAAGCGGGAGAGCCATATCGCGGTCAGCGGCGTAAGACCAGCACAGGCAGTCGAAGCCTTGGAGGGTGGATTCGCCGAACACAACGATGTCGGCACCGTCAGCGGCGGCTTGGGCGAGGGCGGCGGTCATCGCAGCGAGGTTATGCGGAATGTCTTTGTTCTTGACAGGTGCGGAGGAGAGGGCGATTTTCATGCGTGTTTCAGCTCCATTCGCGAGGGTAGCGCGGCTATTCGGTCGCGCCCATTTGGCGCGACAATGTGCAAGGGGCTGGTAGCGCAAGTTGGGGGCGCTTCTGAGGAAGCGCGAAGTTAGGGGCAGGGACGCTTCGCTGCCTGCACCTTTGTGGGCTGTTCCTTTTGAATTGGTTTGACGAGGAACTGTTGGGGCGTTGCCCCAAACCCCACAAGGGACGCTGTCCCTTGACCCTG
>ENA-OOZY01001921-OOZY01001921.1-human-gut-metagenome-genome-assembly--contig:-NODE-1921-length-11663-cov-2.457874_pt1 | contig 11663 bp, 13 predicted proteins | sample MGYA00241047_ERZ501410 | MGnify/ENA primary metagenome ERZ501410 (study PRJEB25962, sample SAMEA2042621) | human gut metagenome | biome: human gut; feature: human-associated habitat; material: faeces... | reverse complement strand
AAGATTACGGATACCTCATTTGTTGCGCCTGAGGTTTACAAGCAGGAAAATGTTGACTATACAACCGATATTTATTCTGTCGGAATAATTATGTATGCAATGTGCAACGGCGGTAAAATTCCGTTTGAAAGTGATTCATGCGACAGAAAGAATGCCTGTGAAGAAAGATTTTCGGGCAAGGCTGTTACCGCTCCGTCTGAGGGTGACGAAAAACTCAAGAGTGTTATTGTAATTGCATGTCAGCCGAATAATGCAAACCGCTGGAAGAATGCAGGCAACATTAAAAATGCTCTCACATCTATTAAGGCTGAAATAGGTACATCCTCCCCTGTTCCGAATCCCGATGTTGTTGTTCCGGAAAATACGGATTTTGACGGAAATGTATTTGAAGAATATGATTATGATGAATTTGAGGATACAGAACCGACTGAACCGCAGGATAATTTTGACGATAAGGATGAGGTTCAGACAGTTGAGGACGCTGTTCTTGATAATGAATTTAAAGGCGGCGAACAGCTTGGCATTGCCGAAGTTTTAGCCGGTGAGGAATCCTTGCCTGTTGACGGTAATGCTCCTGTAGATGCAGATGAAGTCAGTGAGTCTGATGCTGAAGAAAACGGCGGATTTGAGGTTGTTGATGTGACAGATGCAGTTGATGAGTCTGAAAATCCTGAGATTAAAACTGACGAAGTATCAGAAGAAAAACAGCCTGAATTTGAAGATATCAGTTCCGTATCAAGTGAAGATGACAAGAAAGAACAAACTGTTACAGATAAAAAAGCTGAGGAATTTGAAGATGTTTCAAGCAACAGCGAAGTAGCTCCGGAAGTTCTTCCTCCTGTTACAAGCGTTGAAGTGTTTGACGATTACTCCGGTGCAGACCATAAAAATGTTCTTACAAGCAATGAATCAAGCAAGGACTACGGTGATTTCTTTGAGGACGAGCCGTCTGTTAAGCGTACTGACAATAAAGCTGACGATACTAAAAAAATTGAAGAAAAAAACGACTTTGACGATAACAGCTTTGAAGATAATCACAATGAATTCGGATATACAGATGAAGAAGATAATAAAGAAAATGTAAAGAAAAAGAAGAATAAATTTATCATTATTCTTTGTGCCGTTGTAATTGCCACCGCACTCGGATTTATCGGTTTCTGCGTTTATAACGGTTTGTCAAATTCATCTACTGACAATAAAACTACTACGGCCGAAACTGCAACATCTGCCGAAGTAACCACACAGGCGCCGAGTACGGCGATGCCTACTACAGTTCCTGCTACAACAGAACAGGTTACAACATCTTCTTCATATAACAATGTTGTTCCTGTTGTCGGTTACGGTTACAGTTACGGCAAGAAGCTTCTTGAACAGGCTGGCTTTACCGTTGAAATTTCTGACTATGAATACAGTTATGATTATCCGGAGGGATATATTATCTCCCAGACTCCGGAAGGTGACACAAGCGCAAGTACGGGTACAGTTGTTAAACTTGTTATCTCAAGCGGACAGATTCAGAGAGAAACAGAAGCTCCTGCAACACAGGCTCAGCAGTCATCAAATAGTCAGAACAGCTCATCGGGCAATTCAAATTCACAGTCATCAAGCAATACAAACACTAATAATAACGGCGGATTTATCTTCCCTAACAGCGATTCTTCATATCTCAGCAACGCACAGGTAAGCGCTTTGAGTGATGACGACTTACAGCTTGCAATTAATGAGATTTATGCAAGACGAGGCAGAATTTTTAAGGACGCAAGCCTTAATGCATACTTTAACTCGCAGTCATGGTATGAGGGCAAATATACACCCGAAGAATTTGAGAAGAATGTTAAATTTAATACTTACGAACAGAAGAATCTTCAGCTTTTGATTAACGAAAGAAGATCAAGAAAGTGATTTTTGAACAAGAAAGATAATGCAGAGGAGTTATTATGAAAGATAAAATATTAAACGCACTAAAAAGCAAGACCTTCTTTGCTTTGGCAATTAATATTGTTATTATGGCTTTGATTATAGGTGTTACTGCATTTTCCTATGACAGTGCTGACGATTTTTACAATTCTTTATATATCTGTCAGTATCATAACTATTACAATAATGATATTAACTACATTTTTGCGACAATTACCGGCTCATTGCAGTACATTCTTTTGAATTTCAACTGTTTTGTACTTTTTCAAATTCTTCTCTCCTGTGCCGCTTTTTCTTCTGTTACATTTGTTTTTGCCGATAAATTCGGAAAGCACAAGGCTTTTATATTCACTCTTGTGCTGAATATTTTGTTTTCATTTGACCATTATTCAAACATTCTAAGCAGTAAAACTGCAGCTTTGCTGCTTACGGCAGGGTTTCTGATGGTACTTAATGCAATCAGAAATAAAAGGTACTCTCTCCCGTTTTGGATTGGTGTACTTGAAGTTATATTCGGAACATTTTTATGTTTCAAATATTTCTTTGTAGGACTTGCATTTTTCATTGCATTCTTCATCGGTGATATGATTGCAAAAAGAAAGTACAAGTTGCCGTTCAGAAAATTTTTCTGGTATTTCAGACCTTTTGTGCTTGTATTTGTCTTTATTGTTCTTGTCGGCTGCGGTCTTGAATATTATTCATATTCGGTCAATAATGCAAATGCAGAAACTTCGGAGTTGTACAGATACAGCGTCCTTGCCGATAAGACCGATGATAATGCTTTTCCAAACTATTCCGATTACTGTGAGGAGCTTAATTCGGTCGGAATAAATTCGGCAAATGAGTATGAACTTTTTGTTGACGGATATTATGATGAAAACAATGGACTGAATACTGCTGCCCTTGAAAAGGTTGCAGATATTCAAAAACGGGAAAATCCGTATAATTTCTTTGATAATGCGGGTGCATTGTTTTCAGATGCATGGGGACATATTATAAATTTTGATTCATATCTTATTGCTTTTGCGGCAATACTTGCCGTTATGGTTGTTTTTGTTACCGTTCAGAAAAAAAGATTTGCCTTCTTCCCTGCTCTGTATTTTGCGGTGGGATTTGCGGCTTGTATGTATGTTCGTTATGCAATGGATTCTTCGGCATACACAATGTACGGAATTTTGCTGATGATTCTTTCGTTTACAATGTATTCGTTTGATTTCGGTCATCTCAGAAAAGACGAATACAGCGATATTACAGATAAAAGCAGAAAAACTGTTCTTATTTCGGTTATTGTACTTGTGATATTAGTTGCGGTAAGCTGTGTATCATATTTCTTCCATATCACTCCTGTTTCATATGACAAAAAGCCGAGTGATCTTTATACTGAGGTTGACAGACATCCCGAAAATTATTATGTTCTCGATCCTGTAACAGCTAAAGATTACATTTCATATACCGATAACTATATTCATCCGCTGTGGGGATTTTCTTCCGATTTTCTCCATAATGTTGACGGCTTCGGCTATCTTCATCGGACAAATCAGCTTGTGAACCGCAACCTCTCAACAAATATTTATGAGGCGGTCGTTGACGGAAGAAATGTATATGTTATCGATAAAAAAATTACTTTTATCAAAGAAAATTATCTTAACCAATATTACGGCAAAAAGGATTCCTTCATTGTTTACAAGGATGAAAAGGAATTCAACGGATTTACAATTTATAGCGTAGACAGAGTTAAATAACATTAAAAAAGGTATATCACGATTTTTTTGGAGACGGTGAAGTCGTTTTTCTTAGGCATTTCGTTCATTCCTTTTCTGTCATTTTCCGGGCAAACTAATCAAAACCACCCGTCCAACGGGTGGTTTGCTCTAGGGCTATAAGCCCATGCTACCGGCCAGCGCCTCAAGACGCTGGCTTTCACTTTGTTCAAGCCTATTGCCTTTGCCTCTTTCGCCACCCCTTAAAGGGTGTTTGTATTACTCGCCACCCTTAAAAGGGTCTTCATATTCTCGTACACTTAATTTATCTAGTGCTATATCATGCTTTTCTTGGTCTTCTATGTATTTTCTTATGGTTGCTTCATTTAGACCTACTGTACTCACATAATATCCTTCTGCCCAAAAGTGCCTATTTCCAAACTTATACTTCAGATTTGCGTGTTTGTCAAACATCATCAACGCACTTTTTCCTTTTAAATATCCCATAAAACTTGACACACTCATCTTCGGTGGTATACTTAATAGCAAGTGTACATGATCTATCATCATATGCCCCTCTAGTATCTCCACTCCTTTGTACTGACATAACAATCTGATTATGTCTTGCAAACTCTGTCGATACTGTGCATATATTATTTTTCTTCTATACTTTGGTACAAACACTACATGGTATTTGCACATCCATTTTGTGTGGGATAAACTATTTGTTTTATTTGCCATTAAAATCACCTTTCTTTTTTACAATAGACTTGAACATTCTTATTGTAATACGATTGGTGATTTTTTTGTATAACTTTTTATGCACACCCGCATAGCGGGTGGTTGTTTGTACCACGCAAGCGTGGCACTGGGTAAACCCATTAAAACAAAAAGCAGAGCTTTTGGGCTCTGCTTAGTTTCTTGAAAATATACTTTTGCTATGGGAGTGATTCAGATTAGATTGCTCGGAATAAAACAATTATCCTTGTCAATCGGTATCGGCTCCTCACACATACATATGATGCCGCCGTTTCCGCGGTTCAAAGAAGCCTTGTCAATTACGCTGTACTTTTTGACCTCACGACGATCAGGAGAAGCACTCTTTTTGATTTCCAACGGATGAATGACATTGTTTTCCTCGATGAAAACATCAATCTCTTTTGCGTTAGAATCACGAAAATAGGTAATATTTACTTTAGATTTAGCGTAAGCGTAGTTTTTCACAAGCTCCATTACCACATAATTTTCGTAGTAATGACCGCTTGCAGCACCGTTACGGAGAGTGTCTGCCGTCAGCCACATCGAAAGGTAAGCACAAAGACCGGTGTCACAGAAATACAGTTTCGGTGTTTTGCTGAGCCGTTTCAGTTCATTGTTTGAATATGGGGCAAGCAGATAAACAATGTGAAGTCCCACAAGTACTTTCAGCCATTCCTTTGCGGTACTTGGTGCAATGTCAGCGGATTCCGCAAGAGTAGAATAATTTACCTGCTCTGAAACAAGAGCAGCACAGTCGACCAGAAACTTACGAAAACGAACTGTGTCGGTGATACCGCCGTGTTAGCTTAGTAATATTTTTTTGAAAGGTGATAAAATTATGAGTACCAATAAGATTACTTGTTCATTTACCGTTGACCGTGATATTTACAACGCTTATAAAAGTATTGTTGTAAAAGGTGGCGAAAATGTAAAGGGCAACCTTGTCCGTTATATGCTTAATGTCATTAACTATGAAACTTCAAATGCAGATACAATTTCTGCAATAAAAGAAGTTGAAGAACTGAAAAAAAATCCAAACAAAAAAACCTATGCATCATTTAGCGAGCTTTTAGAGGATATTACCAATGAGTAAATTAAGAATTGTGCCATCACAGAAATTCAACAGAGATGTTAAGCTGGCAATTAAGCGTGGATACAATATTCAATTACTTGATGCTGTTGTTGAAATGATAGCTGAACAACAACTACTGCCACCGGAATATAAAGATTACAAACTAATCGGAAATTATTCCGGTTGTAGGGAATGTTACATTACCCCCGACTGGCTCTTAATTTATGAAATTAGTAATGAAGAACTTATTTTGTATCTGACAAGAACCGGAACACACAGCGATTTATTTTAGGCTTCTTAAGACAAGGCAAAAAATTGCCTTGTCTTTTTTACTATCCAACAATATTGAGATTGTATATGTAGTCAAGGTCAACATTTGTTGATATGCCGTTAATTCTACCGTTATCTGAATACTGCCACACATCACAAGTGATTGACGGCTTTGTATACCATTCTGCGTTCCAAATGGAAATGCCGTTATTTTTTAAGGTTGTGCGATTGAGCAGATAGTCATAAACGCTTGCTGAGGAATACACACCCGATTTAAAGCCGTTGCTTTTGAGTTTATTACAGAAATTGACTGCCATTTTTGTATAATTGCTGTTGCTTGTACTCATTGCAGGCTGATATTCCATATCGTAGTAAACAGGAAGTTCAAACTTTTTACCCTTGATACAACTAAGGCAAGCATCTGCTTCTGCTGTTGCCGTTGACGGTGACATTGCATAGCTGAACCAATATGCTCCGACTTTAAGACCGGCGGATTTTGCCTTTTTGTAGTTTGTTTCAAACATATTGTCTTTTTGGCTTTTTTCTTTACCGTAGCCTGCACGGATAATCACATAGTTATAACCGGCTGATTTTACCTTGTTAAAATCTATTGAGCCTTGCCAAGTTGATACATCAATACACTTTGCGACACTTCCCGAAACAGTCAGCTTGCACGATGCAGTTTTTCCGTTGTAGGTTTTGTATGTGATTGTTGCTGTTCCTTGAGATTTAGCGGAGATTTTTCCGGTTGAATTAACCGTTGCAACATATGTATTACTGCTTGTCCAAGTACTGCGATAACTGTATGCGTTATTGTTGAGCGTAGCTTTAAGCGTTTTACTCTGTCCGACTTTAAGGGTTGCAGATTTATCAGAAACAGTTACTCTTGAAGGTGCAGATTTGACTGTTACCTTACAAGTAGCTTCTTTTCCATTGTTGAGCTTACATCTTATCGTAGTAGTGCCGGCTGTTTTTGCAGTAACAAGGCCGCCTGCCTTTTGGACGGGAGCAATTGCGGTGTTATTCGAGTAATAAAGTCTGTAGTAGGCTGCTGTATTGTTCGGAATACTGCTGTTCAAGTCATATTTTTCACCAACACCTAAAGTAATACTTGTTTTATTAAGTGTGATACTGTCAGCAAGTTTTTTGACTGTTACGGTACAGCTTGCAGTTTTGCCGTTATATGTTTTGGCTGTAATCTTTGACGTGCCGACACCGACAGCAGTTATTTTGCCGTTTGAATCAACAGTTGCAATTTTTTTATTGCCTGTTGAAAATGTAACCTGAGATAAATTACCATTTGTCACAGTTGTACTTAAAGCATAAGATTCTGTTGTACCTAAGACTATATCCGTTTTATTCAGCTTAATGCCGGTCGGTACAGTAGTAGGCTTTGGAACAGTTGTAGGCTCTGTAACTGCTTCCGTTGTAGGTTCTGTAACTGCTTCCGTTGTAGGCTCTGTAACTGCTTCCGTTGTAGGCTCTGTTGTTGATTCTGCTGTTGTCGGTTGTTCTTCTGTTGGCTCTTTAATCAGACCTACGATAATCTTCTGTACAAGTGTTGAATCAACAACGGTAATCACACCGTCTTTATTAAGGTCATACAGCTTAATTTGTTTTTCATCAAATGTTGTCATACCTACAACATTCTTCTGAATAAGCGTTGCATCTTCGACTGAAAACTTTTTGTCTGTGCTTACTGCTCCTGCACTAAAGGCACAAAGGCTCACAAGAGTAGTGGCAGTAAGTAAGCCCGAAATAATCTTCTTTTTTATCTTCATAACTTTCTCCTTTACAATTTTTTTGCGTTTCTATATATTAGACAATTGAAATGTCGAAAAGGTTCATTTTTTACGAAAAATAAAATATTATTAAAAAGGAGTACATAGACAAGCTACGCATCCGAAAAACATATAGCCCTTTTGTTTGGCTTCTTTATTTTAGCATACATTATGTGAAAATTCAATATTTTATAAAAGACTTCAAAAAACTAAAATTCCGATTACTAAAAAATTTAATTATCTTGCTTCGTATTCTTTTATTTTAATTTATTTAAAGGAGATATAGTTATGGACAATAACGATAAGATGATTAGAGCATTAGTGGAGCATTGAAAGAAGACAAATGACCTTGTGGTGGCTTTTGAAGATTTTGACGGTCAAATGCACAGGCATATGATTCATTTGCCAAATGAAGATGTTGACAAAATTCTTAATACTGGGATTATGGTGACGGTTCAATTTATTATGTTGAAAGCCGAAAGAGCTATGCAGGGCAAATTACTCTTGATATTAACAGAAAGAAAATGCGTAAAACCGCCCATGGCAAAACAGAACGCATTGTAAAAAACAAATTGCTTGAGTACCGTATTCAAGCAAAATTGAAAAAACTCACAAAGCATATTATAACGCATACACCTCAATTGAAGAAAACAAAAGATACAGCGGTAAAATTGACATTACACCGTTTTTAATCTATTTTGCCGATAATGTGTACAATGCATATAACGAGAAAACAACTGACGAAAATCTTCTCCGTGAATACAAAAAATATCTTGATAACGGTGAAGTCACTGAAAAAGAATCCCGGCTTTGGAAATTTGTACTGTCAAATTACGGTACAGACGAATTTTCCACCAAAATGCTTGAAAATGACTTTCAAAATGCCGCATATGCCACAATAAGAGGATTTGTACAGAAATTTGAAAGACTCGGTCTGCTTTCATCGACAAAATACGGTACAAGAATCAAATATAAAATAAACACATAAAAAATCCCCCGACAGCGGTTACCGTTAGGCTGTCGGGGGATTTTCAGTATTAACATCGTGACGGAGACGGAGGCGGTCAAAGCACATCACGAACTCCAAATGCTAATATAATTTTGAATCGTTCTTCAAAGGTTTTGAGACTATTGCCGAGAATCTTTTTGATTTTTGCAAGCTGATAATTTATGGTGTTGCGGTGAACAAAGGTTTCCTGAGCAACCCTCTGAACACTTCCGTCATACTTTAGGTAAAGTCTTAAAAAGCTCATATAATCCGTGCCGTTGTCACGGTCATACACTTCAAGCTTTTTGAGATTTTCGTTATAGATACTTTCAAGCAACGAAATATCGTCAATCGCAAGAATCAGCTTTTTAACTTCAAGTCGGTCATAGAACATAGGCGTCATATCTGCACGGACGGCAAACCTTAACATTCTTAAAACAATCCGGTATGTTTTCGGGAGTGATTTCAGCTTGTTATTTGTTTTGCTCACTGCCACATACAGCTTGTTGACGCTTATATATCTCTCATTTTCCGACTGAATTTTTTCGGCTATGCTTTCAATTTCATCATCGGAAAAGTCATTGAGAACATAGAACATCATGTTGTCCACCTTAAAGCCGCCCCAGTGCTTTTTGTAGGAATAAATTGTTCGTTCAAATGCCGATTCAAGCTTTCTTGAAGAAATATGGTCAGCCATATCGGCTTTCACGCCGATGATTGCATCACCGATTGCTTTATTTCCGTAACCGAGATTGAGGTTTACAAGCTGTGATGACATATCTGTATATCTGTATATCTGTTACCGTCAAAATCGTAAAAGTAAATTCCGTCTGCCTTTGCAACGGGAATCGGATTGAGATTACCCTGCTTGCTCCATGACTGGAGGACATATTTCTTATGGTTTTCAACAATTTTCTCAGGTGTCATAATAATTTCCCCTTTTTAAGATACCAAAAAAGATAAACAGAAAAGGAGCCTCCTTTTCAGAAGCTCCTTTGCTTTGCGTCTTTTTTGTTTATGCCATTATTATATCATCAAAATATGGTTATGCAATATTTTTCGGCACAATATTCTTTGTGCTAAAGCACAATGTTTTCGGAGATATTTCTTGAATTTATGACCTTTTCGTCATTTTACATACAAATTTCGTGAAATATCCACTTCTTGTTTGTATGCTGTAATTAACAATTACTCGTTTTCCTTTTTCTTTGTTGTGCCAAGGCTGAGTATAATTGCGGAAATGATAATCATTACAACACCTGCGGCACACGGAATTACGTCACCGTAAATCATATTGAAACCGCTTTCTGTTGCAGCCTGTCCGCTGATGATCGTATATTCACCTGACGGCATACTGCTGAGTGAATATGTTGTGCCGTCAATTGTAACATTGAAATTTTCCGAACGAATCATTTCGTCTGTAATACCTGCGCTTTTAAGACCGTTATCGCCAAGGTTCATATTTGTGCTTACAACTTCGCCGTTCTTAACGATGATTGTATCACCCTTGCAGCTTTCTGCAATATCAGCACCTGAACAGCCTGCTAAGCTTAATACTAATGATAAGACAAGAATTAATGCAGACAGTACCTTACATAGACGCTTATTTGACGTATTAATTTTTTCTTTACTTGACAATATTCTATTTAACATAACTTCACAATAATTACACCTTACTCCTTATATATATTTCTTCTGTTATTTTATCGTGGGAATTACCCTCAAATTCCGATACATTTTCCAATTGGTAATTATCAAGCATTGCTGCCGGAAATGTAACGTCTGACGGATATTTTCTATTCCACTTATACACATAAATCTTACTTATGTTATCCTGTAACTCATTTATATCAACATTTTCCACAAAACAGTAATCTTGTGCCTGTGCCTCTGTATATGAATTATCTACGATAATATTATCTTTAGAAGTATCAAATAACTGACTGCTGTACTCAGACACCCATATTCTATTAGTTCCTGCAATATCAAGAATCCTCTCAATAAGCCTGATATCCTTGCTCTGTCTGCGTTTATTAAACATCATTCCGTTATTATCATCAATTGTTACAATTGCTATCATAATTCTTTATTTCTTTCCTGATATTTTCTTTAAATATTCATTCTTTAACTCATTCTGTTCCTTGAGCCTTTTAATCTCATTGTTAAGCATCTCTACATACTCATAAGCAAGCTTAACGCCGCCTCTTACAGCTATATCCTCGTGCTTACTGCAATCATCAAGCCACTGCATAAATGACTTTTCTCTCAGATTATTATAAGTATTATCATCCTGTATAAACATACTGTGCCTCATTTCTATATTATTATTTCAAATACTATTTTCTGCATTATCCCTACAATTATTATAAGAGGTACTATTTAAGAAGCCACTCTATTTCTTCTTTATATGGTGGCTTTGTCTTCTTGTCTGAACCTTCCTCGGCAAGCCAAGGTGTCTCTAATATCTTTGGCACATCAATAAATCTTTCATCGTGTACAAGTCTGTGAAGTGTTTCATACCCGATACTTCCTTTATCAATATTGGCATGTCTGTCCTTGTGTGCTCCCAATGGATTCATACTGTCATTAATATGAAATACCGCTATCTGGTCAAGACCGATTACCTTATCAAATTCTTCAAATACTTCATCATAATGATTGACAATATCATATCCTGCATCATTAACGTGACAAGTATCAAAGCATACTCTTAATCTGTCTTTCTTATCAACACCATCATATATTGCTTTTAGTTCTTCAAATGTACGCCCAACTTCGCTGCCTTTTCCTGCCATAGTTTCAAGGGCAATATAAACATCGTCATCATTCTGGTTAAGCACTGTATTAAGACCTTTTATAACCTGTGCAATTCCTGCTTCCATCCCTGCATTAACGTGACTTCCCGGATGAAGCACCATAATGCGGCTTCTCATTGCCGCTGTACGGATTATCTCTTTTTCAAGGAATTCAACTGCGAGCTCATATGTCTCTGGCTTAACAGTATTCGCAAGGTTAATTATATAAGGAGCGTGTACCACGATTTCCTCAATTTCGTGCTGTCTTGCATATTCCCAGCCAGCTTCTATGTTAAGCTCTGATATATCTTTACGTCTGGTGTTCTGTGGTGCACCTGTGTATAACATAAATACATTAGCTCCATATGAAGCGGCTTCCTT
>ENA-OOZY01001920-OOZY01001920.1-human-gut-metagenome-genome-assembly--contig:-NODE-1920-length-11665-cov-2.401895_pt1 | contig 11665 bp, 8 predicted proteins | sample MGYA00241047_ERZ501410 | MGnify/ENA primary metagenome ERZ501410 (study PRJEB25962, sample SAMEA2042621) | human gut metagenome | biome: human gut; feature: human-associated habitat; material: faeces... | reverse complement strand
CCTTCCTGCCAATGGAATTATCCAGGGGATGCGTCCGCTGGTGGGCTTCAATTATGGTGCCGGTGAAATCAAGCGTGTGAAGAAAATCTATCATCTTACCCTCTGTATGAACGGTGTCATTATGCTTCTTGGTATGATTATCGGCGCAGTTGTTGGTGTAGTAGTTGCACATCCTGCAATGCAGTTAAATGCATTTAACGGATTCGTTTTAACCGGAGCAGACGGAAGCAAATCTTATCTGTTCCCGACCTTATTTGTAACCATTGCCTGCGGTGCTGTTTCCGGATTCCACAGTCTGGTATCTTCTGAGACATCATCTAAGACCATCCGCAATGAAAAAGATATGCCTATGGTTGGTTATGGTGCAATGGTAGTAGAGTCATTACTTGGAATTATCGTATTGGTCGTTGTTGGTGCAGTAGCTGTAAATGGTACAAAACCAGATGGAACACCATTTGCAATCTTCTCATCCGGTGTTGCCGGTTTCCTTGAAATGTTAGGTGTACCAAATGATGTGGCAACTGTATTTATGACCATGTGTGTATCTGCATTAGCACTTACTTCACTGGATTCTGTAGCACGTATCGGAAGAATGTCCTTCCAGGAATTATTCTATGAGGATACAACAGACCCTGCAAAAATGGGTGGTGTCCGCAAAGTATTAACCAATAAATATTTTGCAACAATCGTAACCTTATTCTTTGGATACTTATTAACACTGGGCGGATACAACAATGTATGGCCGCTGTTTGGTTCCGCAAACCAGTTGCTTGCAGCACTTGTTCTGATTGCACTGGCTGTATTCTTAAAGACTACCGGACGTACCGGCTGGACGCTGTATGTACCAATGGTAAGCATGCTGGCAGTAACCTTTACTGCACTGGTTCAGAAATTCATTGCACTGGTAAGCAATGTAATGAATGGAACTGCAGTATTCTTAGTAGATGGTTTGCAGCTCATTGTTGCAGTTCTTCTGATGGTATTAGGTGTTATGGTAGCAGCAAGCTGCTTTACCAAACTATTAAAGACCAAAAAACAGGAAGAAGCATAAATTGAATAGAAATTAAATTGAAATTTTTAAATGGAAATTACATTTACTTCTTTTCAAATGGGGAAAAATAAGATACAATCTTGAGTTATGAGATAGTAAAGGAGCAAATGACGATGATTAAGGTAGTTAAATTTGGTGGAAGTTCACTTGCAAGTGCAACGCAGTTTGCAAAAGTAGGCAGGATTATCACATCAGACCCGGAACGCCGCTATGTTGTACCAAGTGCACCGGGAAAACGAAATTCCAAAGATACCAAGGTAACAGATATGTTATATGCATGTTATGCTCTGGCGGAAAATGATGAGGATTTCGATAAGGAATTAAAAAAGATTGCAGAACGTTATGATTCCATTATTAACGGATTGAACTTAAAGCTTTCTCTGAAAGATGAGTTTGAAGTAATTGAGAAGAACTTTGCAGCTAAGGCAGGTTCTGATTACGCAGCTTCCAGAGGCGAATATTTAAATGGTATTGTAATGGCGAACTATTTAGGCTATGAATTTGTGGATGCGGCAGAAGTAATTTTCTTTGATAAAGATGGTAACTTTGATGCAGACAAGACAGATAAAGTGTTGAGCAAACGTCTTTCCAAGGTTGAACGTGCTGTAGTTCCTGGATTTTATGGTTCCATGCCGGACGGAAGTGTTAAGACCTTCTCCAGAGGCGGCTCTGACATTACAGGATCTATTGTTGCAAAGGCTGTTCATGCTACAGCATATGAGAACTGGACTGATGTTTCCGGTTTCCTGATTGCAGACCCAAGAATTATTGACAATCCGGAACCAATTAAAGTAATTACATACCGTGAGTTAAGAGAGCTTTCCTACATGGGAGCAAGCGTATTACATGAAGATGCAGTATTCCCGGTCCGTAAAGCCGGTATTCCAATCAACATCCGTAATACCAATGCACCGGAAGATGAGGGAACATGGATTGTGGAAACAACCTGTCACCAGTCCAAATATACCATTACCGGTATTGCCGGAAAGAAAGGCTTCGTATCTGTAAATATTGATAAAGATATGATGAATTCAGAAGTTGGTTTTGGACGTAAAGTGCTTTCTGCATTTGAAGAAAACGGTATTAACTTTGAACATATGCCATCTGGTATTGATACCATGACCGTATTTGTACATCAGCCGGAATTTGAAGGCAAGGAACAGGCAGTTGTATCTGCAATTCACCGTCTTGCAAAGCCGGACAGCGTAGAATTAGAGTCTAACATCGCCCTGATTGCAGTTGTAGGACGCGGTATGCGTTCCACCAGAGGAACATCCGGAAGAATCTTCTCAGCACTGGCACATGCAAATGTCAATGTTAAGATGATTGACCAGGGGTCATCTGAGTTAAATATTATCATTGGAGTAAGTAATTCTGATTTTGAAAATGCCATCAAGGCAATTTACGATATTTTCGTAACAACGCAGTTATAAGAAAACTGAAGAAAGTATATAAAGAAGATGTAGAAAAAGAGACCTGTTATTTTGCAGGTCTTTTTTTACTTTACAGGAAATTGCTTTTCTGTAAAGTAAAAAACGCTCCGTGAGGATGCACACTGCGGCGTATAAAAATGTCTGGTAAATAAATTTAAGGAGTTTAATAAAAAGCAGGTGGAAAGTTGGAATATTTGTGGTAAAATAAAAGAAATATGCTGGAGGGAACATAATGGAAGAACTGGGTAATATTGCAGTCTTTTTAGCTGGATGGAATAGTGAATATCAGACCAGATTAATCAATGGTATTATTCGTAAGGCAAAGGAAGCAAACTATGCAATCTCTATTTTTTCCTGTCAGGCAGGGAGTGAGATTTCGGACAAGCATGTGCTTGGAGAAAATAAAATATATTCGCTGGCTAATCTTTCGCGTTTTGATGGCGTAATTCTTGCAACCAATACAATTTGGGAGAAACCAACAAAAGAGGAAATTATTCGAAGAATACATCACGCTGGCATTCCTGCAGTAAGCTTTGAGGAAAAGGTAGAAGGCTTAAGCCTGATTGGAATAGATAATTATAAGGCAATGCGGGAGATGATAGAGCATGTTGACAGTCATGGCTATCATCCAATTCATTTTGTAGCTGCAAATGCAACAAATGAAGAGAGTAATATCCGCCAGAAGGCATTTGAAGATTTTGTGGAAGAAAAGAACTATTCAACAGAAGATTATGCGGTATGGCATGGGGATTTTTCCTTTGACAGTGGCGTACAGGTAGTGGATGCCATGGAAGAGGCTGGAAAGATACCACGGGCACTTTGCTGTGCCAATGATGAGATGGCATTAGGCGCCTGCAACCGTTTGAAACAGTTGGGATATCAGGTGCCACAGGACATAGCAGTAACAGGATTTGATGGCTCTTATGATACCCAGCGCTATATTCCGGGAATTACTACGGTAGCCAGACCAAAGGAGACACTGGGATATACCGCTATGCAGTTACTTTTGCAGGAAATTGAGACAGGGAAGAAACAGGAGCTGATTTTATCTTCCCGTGTTGCAGTGCATGAAAGCTGTGGCTGTGTTTTAGAGGATAAAAAGCGCGTGGTATCTGCGATAGAAACGTTATACTTTGAAAAAAAGGAAAATGAAAAATATACTTATCAGATACGCAATATGGAAGATGAGATGATGGAGTGCGAATCATTGGAAGAATTAATCTTCTGTATCCGCCAGAATATTGGGAAGTTTACGACAGAGGATGTATATCTGTGCCTGAATAAGAGTATTTATTATGAGATGACCGGCCGTGGTAACAGCATTTTACGCAACCGCACAATTACCCGGGATTATGAAAACAAGATATACATAACCAAATTAAATAATGAGGACGGCATGCCGGAATTTTATTCTTTTACCAGTGAGCAGATGTTCCCGGCAATGTGGAATGGCAGAGGTTCAGGGGAATATCTCTATATGCCGGTTCATTTCAGGGATAATTGCCTGGGATATATGATACTGACCGGTACATTGGATACAAAACATATTCCGAATTATTATGTCTGGATTCGTAATATCAGTAATGCATTGGAAAAGTTAAAGAATGTATCAGAACTTCGGAATGCTGCCCGTAACATTGATAATATGGCAGTCCGCGACAGCCTGACAGGAGTTTATAACCGGATGGGAATCAACCGTTTTGTGGTAGATATGGTAAAACAGGCAAATACCAGCAGGCGTCGATTGTTATTTATCTTTGCTGATATGGACGGGTTAAAGAAAATCAATGATGAGTTTGGTCATGAAGCGGGTGACCAGGCAATCTGCTTTGCAGCAGAGGCATTACAGGAGGCGTTCTGTGAAAAGGAACTGATTATCCGTTATGGAGGGGACGAATTCTTAGTGGTTTCTGATGCTTTATGCTGGGAACAGGCTGAAGAAAAGAAAGCTCAGATAACAGCCTTGTTAAAGCAGTGGCAGAGGGATGAGAAGCTGCCGTACCGTCTGTCTATGAGTATCGGTTATTACCAGAAGGAGCCGGATACCGAGGCATCCATGGAACAGTATATTAACTGGGCAGATGAGCGAATGTATGAGATGAAATGTAAGAACCGTGAGCAGCGAAAATAAATAATAAGTATAAAAAGCATGAAAGGCATTGGAGCAGAAAAATTTTCTGTTCCGATGCCTTTTTGACAGTTGCAATGCATCTGCAGGTTAAGCCATTTGATTTGCAGTTTTATAGCGGTAAATCATTTCTGCATGCTGCTGTTCTTCCGTCTGGATATGGTTTAAAATCTGACGGACTTTTGGAGAAGCAAAGCTGAATAAATCGTTGTTGTATGCGGAAGATACATACTTTTCACTGGAAATGGAATCACTGCACAATAATGCATCATGCTTCTTGTCGGCATTTTCACTGGATGCATGGTAAGCAGCTTTTGGCTGATAGTTCTTCGGGGCAGCTATACCAACATCAGGCGTATCACCGGAAAGCAGACTGCTGATGGTGTCATAGTGTTCTGCTTCTTCTTTCTGAATGACCTCAAATAACTGTTTTAATTCAGGGTCTTTTGCTTCGCTGCTGTAAAAGGCATATTTGTCGCGGCAAAGTTCTTCCTGCTGTTTTAAATCATTTAACAGCATAGTCTCTTGTTCGGTTAAAATCATTTTGTCATCACCTCATCCGTAATATAACCCTAAAGGAGTATTTTTATACAAATTATGCAAAAAAAAGATAGAATTATTGATTGCACTTGATAACTGTGCTATGCTAAAGTGTATTTAACCATTTAAATTGGAATCAAAAGAGAATAGGAGCGAATAAAAATGTTAGACCAGATTAACAACATTCTTGGTAAAATTGATAATTTTGTCTGGGGTGTACCACTTATTGTATTGATCCTTCTGGTGGGAATTTTTCTTACCATCCGCCTGAAGGGACTTCAGATTAGGAAATTACCATTAGCAGTAAAATATTTGTTTGAAAATGAAAAGAGTGGCGAATCCGGCGAAGTATCCAGTTTTGCAGCACTTTGCACTGCATTATCAGCAACCATAGGAACCGGAAATATTGTCGGAGTAGCAACTGCATTGGTAGAAGGTGGACCGGGTGCGTTATTCTGGATGTGGATAGCAGCACTGGTAGGAACTGCCACAAAATATAGTGAGTGTCTTCTGGCAATCAAGTACCGTGTGGTGGCAGAAGATGGTCATATCATCGGCGGCCCATTTTATTATATTGAAAAAGGAATGGGACCAAAGTGGAAATGGCTTGGAAAATTATTTGCCTTCTTTGGTGTAGGTGTAGGCTTATTTGGAATCGGAACCTTTACACAGATTAATGGTATTACCAGTGCAGTAAAGGGTTTCTTTGACCCGGATACCATCTGGACAGTTGACCTCTTTGGAAGAACTTATTCCTGGACTGTAATTATTGCAGGTATTATTCTTACCATCTGTGTGGCGCTTGTTATCATCGGTGGAATTAAGAGAATCTCTACAGTATCACAGGTCATTGTACCATTTATGGCACTGACTTATGTGGTAGTTGTATTAATTATTATTGTGATGCATATTACAGAATTTGCAACCATTATAAAGAGCGCCTTTGGATTTAAGGCGGTAGCCGGTGGTGCAATGGGAAGTATTATTGTAGCAATGCAGAAAGGTATTGCCCGTGGTATTTTCTCAAATGAAGCAGGACTTGGTAGTGCACCAATTGCGGCTGCAGCAGTCCAGACCGATTATCCGGTAAAACAGGGACTGGTTTCCATGCTTGGAACTGTAATTGATACACTGATTATCTGTACCATGACAGGTCTTGCAATCGTACTTACAGGTACATGGGACATGGGCTTGGAAGGTGTTGCCGTTACAACCAAGGCATTCCAGCTCGGACTTCCGTTCCCAAATCAGGTAGCATCCTTTATCCTGATGGTATGTCTGGTATTCTTTGCATTTACCACAATCTTAGGATGGGATTATTACAGTGAGCGCTGTCTGGAGTATCTGACCGGACATAAGAAGGCTGTTGTAAAGGCATACCGCTGGTTATACATCTTAGCGGTATTTATCGGACCGTTTATGACAGTATCTGCTGTATGGACCATTGCAGATATTTTCAACGGACTGATGGCTCTGCCGAACCTGATTGCAGTTACTGCATTGAGCGGTGTGGTTGTGGCTGAAACCAAAGTTTATATGGATGGATTAAAAAAAGATAAGATTCAACCATAGAAAGATAGGAAAAAGGGAATATTAGGTGATCACTAATTAGGAGCAGGTACAGTGAGAAAGTTATTGCGTTTTTTAAAGGATTACAAAAAAGAGAGCATTTTAAGTCCATTATTTAAATTATTAGAGGCATCCTTTGAATTGTTTGTGCCTTTGGTTATGGCAGCAATCATTGATACCGGTATTGGCAATAAAGATGGCGGATTCATCTTGAAAATGTGTGGAATCTTGATTTTGCTGGCATTAGTGGGACTGACCTGTTCCATTACTGCACAGTATTTTGCGGCAAAAGCGGCAGTAGGTTTTGCAACTAAGGTACGTCATGCATTATTTGACCATATTCAGAAATTGTCCTATACAGAGATGGATACCGCAGGAACGGATACCATGATTACCAGAATGACCAGTGATATCAATCAGGCACAGTCCGGTGTCAATATGGTACTCCGTCTGTTTTTGCGTTCTCCTTTTATTGTATTTGGTGCCATGATTATGGCATTTACCATTGACGTAAAGGCAGCGCTTATTTTTGTGGTAACGATTCCTGTTTTATCCGTTGTGGTATTTGGAATTATGATAATTACAATTCCGTTGTTCCGCCGGGTGCAGGCATCTTTAGATAAAGTCCTTGGAGTAACAAGGGAGAATCTGACCGGAAGCCGTGTTATCCGTGCCTTTAATAAAGAGCAGGAAGAAATTGCAGATTTTGATGAGAGTAATGAGAGGCTGACGGATGTACAGCTCTTCGTAGGAAAAATTTCAGCATTGATGAATCCGCTTACCTATATTATCATCAACGTGGCACTGGTTATTCTTATCTGGACAGGTGCAATTCAGGTAAATATCGGAAAGATTTCACAGGGTGAAGTAGTAGCACTGGTAAACTATATGTCCCAGATTCTGGTGGAATTAGTAAAGCTTGCAAACCTGATTATTACGGTAACCAAGGCAATTGCCTGTGGAAACCGCGTGCAGAGTATTTTTGAGATGGAGACTTCCATGGTGGATGGAAATGGAAGCAAAAAGGAAGATACCGGATATACCGTAGAATTCCGCAATGTTTCCATGCGTTATAAAGGTGCCGGAGCAGATACCTTAACCGGCATTGATTTTAAAGCAAAGCCAGGAGATACCATTGGTATTATCGGTGGAACCGGTTCCGGGAAGTCCTCTGTAGTCAATCTGATTCCTCGTTTCTATGATGTCACGGAGGGACAGGTTATGGTAGATGGCATGGATGTCCGGGAATATAAGATTACGGATTTAAGAGATAAGATTGGTATTGTGCCGCAGAAAGCAGTTCTGTTTGCGGGAACCGTCCGAAGTAATCTTGCCTGGGGCAAAGAGGATGCGACGGAAGAAGAGATGCAGCAGGCACTTTCCGTTGCACAGGCAGCAGAAGTTGTAGATAAGAAAGACGGTAAGCTGGATGCGGAAGTAGAACAGGGTGGAAAGAATTTCTCCGGTGGACAAAAGCAGCGTCTTACAATTGCCAGAGCACTGGTAAAACAGCCGGAAATCCTTATCATGGACGACAGCTCATCTGCACTGGATTATGCTACCGATGCTAAACTGCGTCAGGCAATTCATAATATGCCAAGCCGTCCGACCGTATTTATCGTATCACAGCGTGCCGCATCCATTATGTATGCCGATAAGATTATCGTATTAGATGATGGAACTGTTGCAGGAACCGGCACCCATGAAGAGCTGTTAAAGGATTGCAGCGTATATCAGGAAATCTATTATTCGCAGTTTAAGAGGACGGAAGGAGGACACTGATATGAAAAAGGAATCAAGACAGAAGGAAACCCTTGGAAGAATCCTTAAGTATATGAAAAAGTACTGGTTATTCTTAGGTTTGTCCATTGCATTAGCGGTGATCAGTGTAATTTTAACCTTATATATTCCGATTCTTACCGGAGATGCCATTGATTATATCGTAGACAAAGGAAAAGTAGATTTTACTTATATTACACCAATCCTTAAGAAAATGGTGGTAGTCATTCTGATTACGGCAGTTGCCCAGTGGATTATGAATGTCTGCAACAATAAGATGACTTATAATATTGTCCGGGATATCCGTAAGGATGCTATCCGTAAAATAGAAATTCTTCCACTGAAATATTTAGATGCTCATTCCTATGGTGAAATAGTCAGCCGTGTAATTGCAGATGTAGACCAGTTCGCAGATGGACTTCTGATGGGTTTTACCCAGTTGTTTACCGGTGTGGTAACAATTATCGGAACTTTAGGTTTTATGTTGAGCGTCAATGTAAAGATTACGGCAGTGGTCGTATTTTTAACACCGTTGTCTTTTGTGGTAGCAGGATTTATTGCAAAGAAAACATTCTCCATGTTTAAGCTGCAGTCAGAGACAAGAGGAGAACAGACTGCTTTAATCGATGAAATGATTGGAAACCAGAAAATTGTCCAGGCATTTTCCCATGAAGATGAGGCGTTGGAAAGTTTTGATGAAATTAATGAAAGACTGGAAAAATATTCCCTTCGTGCCTTATTCTTTTCCAGCATTACCAATCCGAGTACCCGTTTTATCAATGCGTTAGTTTATGCAGGTGTGGGCGTGTTTGGCGCAGTTTCGGCTATCCATGGTGGAATCAGTGTTGGGCAGTTATCCTGTTTCTTAAGTTATGCAAATCAGTATACGAAGCCTTTTAATGAGATTTCCGGTGTCGTAACTGAGTTACAGAATGCACTGGCTTGTGCAGCAAGAGTATTTGAGCTGATTGATGAAGAGGCACAAGTACCGGATGCAGAAGATGCAGTGGTATTAGAGGAAGTAAAGGGAGATGTGGATTTAGAGCATGTTTACTTCTCTTATGAGCCGGGGCAGAAGCTGATTGAGGATTTTAATCTCCATGTCAATCCGGGTGAGCGTGTGGCAATTGTCGGACCGACCGGATGCGGTAAGACAACATTGATTAATCTTCTGATGCGGTTCTATGATGTCAACAGCGGAACCATCCGTGTCAGCGGCGTGCCGGTTAAAGATATGACAAGAAGCAGCCTGCGCAGCAGCTATGGTATGGTATTGCAGGAAACCTGGTTAAAGGAGGGAACCATTCGTGAGAACATCTGTATGGGAAAACCGGATGCTACCGATGAAGAAATCATGGAGGCAGCAAAAGCTTCCCATGCCCATAATTTTATCAAACGTCTGCCCAAGGGCTATGATACGGTAATTGCAGAGGACGGTGGCAATCTTTCCCAGGGACAGAAACAGCTTCTTTGCATTGCCAGAGTTATGCTTTGCCTGCCGCCAATGCTGATTTTGGATGAAGCAACTTCATCAATTGACACACGAACTGAGATGAAGATTCAGGAAGCTTTTGGCCGGATGATGAAGGGAAGAACCAGTTTTATCGTTGCCCATCGTCTGTCTACCATTGAAGAGGCAGACATTATTCTGGTTATGAAAGACGGACATATTATCGAACAGGGCAATCATGAAGAACTGCTTCAGAAGAATGGCTTCTATGCAGCCCTTTATAACAGTCAGTTCGTACAGTCATAGAATTGATTTATAGTGTTACATGTTGTAACAACATTTCGTACGTTACCCCAAGTTCCGGATTAAAATTCCATGGAACGAGAGCTGCCTGGCAGCCGGGGTAACGTTTTTTGATGTCTAAAATGCATTCCATGGCGCCGATTACGGGAGAATCATTAAGGGAAGAAGTCCGTTCATTTCCAAAGAAAGCGTCTTTCCCGGTAGAAAGCAAAATGGTATCATTAACCCGTTTTACAATCTCATCGGTCTGGGAGGCAATATATTCCGTTACCCGTTCGTCCTGCCAGTGACAGGCTTCTGCAATGGTATCCCAGATCCACGCAGCCATATTATTAAGCTGGCTGTGAAGACCAAAAGCTACAGAATAATCAAAAGCATGGATGCCATAGCGTATGACATGCTTTTTTGCTTTCTCATAAGTCTGATGCAGAAATGCCAGTGCCGTACTGACCGGAAGCTCCGTATCGATGGAAGCACCAAAAAGCTTTTTCTGCTCAAAGAGTGTATCACAGAAATTCTCGTAGTCACTGCCGTATAAACCGGTAAGATTGCATTCGTCAAGGTGAATGGTAGGATAAGATTCCAGTTGATAGCGTTTAAGAGCCTGTTTCATGGCAGGAAGATTATTATCAATTAAAGTAATCGATGAAAAGTGTCCGGCAAGGAGTGACAAGTCCCAGTCGTTACAGCAGCCAGCACCAAAGATAGCAAGAGTACTGTCAGCAGCAGTAGATGCAATCAGATAGTTGCTGATGGCATTGCGATACTCTGCCCAGTCTTCATAGGCGTGGGGCAGAAATTGTTTTTGCAAGAGGTCTTCGTAAAGTGACATGGGATACTCCTTTCGTTATGTGTATCAGAACGGTTGGTATAAATGTGGTTATTTTTGATGCTGAGAGGGAAAGAACATTTTCCAAGTAGCTGTAGCAGATATGGCTTTTCAACCACCACAACAGACCACATTTATACAAACTGGTTTGCTTCCTCATCATATTCGTAGTCGATGGCAGAAAGCTTGCTGCAGAGCTCATCTTTCGAAAGATTTAATGCAGAACAGAGTTCATTTAAGGTAGGGTAGAAGTCCCGAAGCTGCGTGTTGATGTAACTTAATAACATGACTGGGTCATTTGGTATATTCATGGTGTAATATCTCCTTTTATCATTGATTGCATAGGTGCTTGCGAAAGGGGGAGAGGATTTCCTGCAATAATATTACGCCGATTCACAGGGAAATTTCTCTTTCGATACAAAATACCACAATTCTAAAATGCATCTTTTGCTTGTTATTATTAAAACCGTCTTTCCAATGTTTGTCAGAATAGCAGCACGGTTCGTCGAAGTACAGATGCCTGATAAAGGCTGTTAGGGGCACTTGGAATTTCGTCTGGCAACAGGCAACGCTGGTACAGGGA
>ENA-OOZY01001910-OOZY01001910.1-human-gut-metagenome-genome-assembly--contig:-NODE-1910-length-11710-cov-3.918576_pt1 | contig 11710 bp, 7 predicted proteins | sample MGYA00241047_ERZ501410 | MGnify/ENA primary metagenome ERZ501410 (study PRJEB25962, sample SAMEA2042621) | human gut metagenome | biome: human gut; feature: human-associated habitat; material: faeces... | reverse complement strand
CTGCACTTGTAGGTTCTGCCGGCGTGGCGATCAGTTTGGCTTTGCAGGGTGGCTTATCCAACTTTGCAGGCGGACTGATCATCATGTTCCTGCGCCCGTTTTCCGTTGGCGATTACATCATCGAAAATGGGGAAAAGACCGAGGGAACGGTACAGAAGATCGAACTGTACTACACCACGCTGATGACCATCGACAGCCGTCGGATCGTGATCCCCAATTCTGTGCTGACAAACGACAGTATCACGAATGTAACGGCGATGGAAAAAAGAAGACTGGAGATCAAAGTGGGAATTTCCTATGAATCCGACCTGCTTTTGGCAAAACAGATTCTCCGGGAACTGATCGAAAAAGATCCAGAACTTCTGGATCGGGAAGAAACTCAGGTTTTTGTGGATGAACTGGGGGACAGTGCAGTGATCTTAGGGCTTCGTGCCTGGGTAAAAACAGAAGAATTCTGGAATACCAAGTGGCGTATGAATGAACAGATCAAACTGGAATTTGATAAGAGGGGCATTCGGATTCCGTATCCGCAGATGGATGTGCATATGCGTTAATTAAAAATAGATATTGAATTTTACAGACTATAATGATAATATTACCGTTGTGATTCAATGTTTTAATATTTACATTTTTAGGAGGAAAAAATCATGGCTCAAAAGGTAGTAGGCTTAATTAAACTACAAATTCCTGCCGGCAAAGCAACTCCGGCACCACCGGTTGGTCCTGCACTTGGACAGCACGGAATCAATATTGCTCAGTTTACAAAAGAGTTTAACGCTAAAACACAGGGACAGGATGGAATGATTATTCCTGTTGTAATTACTGTTTATGCAGATAGAAGTTTTAGTTTTGTAACAAAGACTCCGCCGGCTGCTGTTCTTTTGAAGAAAGCATGCAAGATTCAGTCTGGTTCCGGCGAGCCGAACAAAAAGAAAGTTGCTACAATTTCTAAGGAAGATATCCAGAAAATTGCAGAAACAAAAATGCCTGACTTAAATGCCGGCAGCTTAGAAGCAGCTATGAGCATGATTGCTGGTACAGCAAGAAGTATGGGTATCACAGTAGAAGAGTAGTCAAAATTTATCGCAGAAAAAAGAACTAATGTCATTTGGACGTTGTGGGAGACAATGTTCGTTAATACCACTAGGAGGTTTGAAAAATGAAAAGAGGTAAAAAATATACAGAGGCCGCAAAATTAGTAGATCGTGCAACACAGTATGATGTGGCTGAAGCAATTAGCCTTGTTAAGAAAACAGCAGTTGCAAAATTTGATGAAACCGTAGAAGCTCATATCCGTCTTGGTGTAGATGGCCGTCATGCTGACCAGCAGGTACGTGGTGCCGTTGTTCTGCCTCACGGTACTGGTAAAACAGTTCGTGTTCTTGTATTCGCAAAAGGCGATAAAGTGGCAGAAGCAGAAGCAGCAGGTGCAGATTTTGTTGGTGGCGAAGAACTCATTCCAAGAATCCAGAATGAGGGATGGTTCGATTTTGACGTTGTAGTAGCAACACCTGACATGATGGGCGTAGTTGGTCGTTTGGGACGTGTCCTCGGACCAAAAGGCTTGATGCCAAACCCAAAAGCCGGTACGGTTACAATGGATGTTACAAAGGCTGTTAATGATATTAAAGCAGGTAAAATCGAGTATCGTTTGGATAAAGCAAATATTATCCATTGTCCAGTTGGTAAAGCTTCCTTCACAGAAGAGCAGCTTACCGAGAACTTTAACACATTGATGGATGCTATTATTAAAGCAAAACCAGCAAGTGCAAAGGGAACCTATATGAAGAGTGTTACCGTAACTTCTACAATGGGTCCTGGAATCAAAGTAAATACTTTGAAAATTGGATAATTAAAAACTTGACAATTGTGTAGCGCTGTGCTACACTGACTAAAGTTTATAACTGCCGTAGACAGCAAGTATAGCTTTGCTATGTAAGTGCGGATGCCGCTTGCCGAGGAAGATTGTGAATGCAATCATAGTGAGATTATATCCTCTGTCTGCGTGCGCAGGCAGAGGATTTTTTATAAATGTCAATGACATTTTTGATGAAATCTCCGGCAGATTATATGGCAGCATAAGCTGACAATAATAAGGAGGTAACAAATCATGGCTAAAGTCGAATTAAAAGCGCCTATCGTTGATGAAATCAAAGGCTATGTATCAGATGCTAAATCTGCAGTTCTTGTTGATTATCGTGGACTGACAGTTGAGCAGGATACAAAACTTCGTAAACAGTTAAGAGAAGCTGGTGTTGTATACAAAGTATACAAAAATACAATGCTTCACTTGGCATTTGATGGAACCGATTTTGCGCAGCTTGACAAAGACTTGGAAGGTCCTACAGCAATCGCATTCGGTATCGAAGATGAGACTGCTCCGGCAAGAATTATTAATAATTTTGCAAAAGAAGCAGAGGCTCTTGAGATTAAGAGTGGAGTTGTAGATGGTGAGTATTATGATGCCGCTGGCGTTAAAGTTCTTGCTACAATCCCGTCAAAAGACGAGCTTATTTCCAAGTTGCTTGGAAGCCTGCAGTCACCAATCACGAACTTTGCTCGTGTCGTAAAACAGATTGCAGAAGCTCAGGGCGAAACAGCAGCAGAATAAGTTATTATTATTTTTTAAAATTTGAATGGAGGAAAACAAAATGACAACACAGGAATTTATCGATGCTATCAAAGAGATGAGCGTTATGGAATTGAATGATTTAGTAAAAGCATGTGAGGAAGAGTTCGGCGTATCTGCAGCAGCAGGTGTAGTCGTTGCAGCAGCAGGCGGCGCAGCTGAGAAAGACGAGTTCGATGTAGAGTTGACAGAAGTTGGAGCAGCTAAGGTTAAAGTTATCAAAGTTGTTCGTGAAGTAACTGGTCTTGGGTTGAAAGAAGCTAAAGAAGTTGTAGACGGAGCTCCTAAAGTAGTTAAAGAGGGCGCTACAAAAGAAGAAGCTGAAGAAATCAAAGAGAAACTCGAAGCTGAAGGCGCAAAAGTAACATTAAAATAATCGCGTTCACACTAAGCGGTGCAAAACCAGAAATAGACTTGGAAACTGCAAGCTTGCTTGCAAGTTTCTGAGTCTATTTTTGATTTTATAGCGCGCGTGCGCGCGTAGTGACGCACGAAGTGCGGCACGGCACCGCGGAAAGGGGAGAGAGTGACGCACGAAGTGCGGCACGGTACCGCTTGTGGTAAAAGAGACTAGGATTCTTTTATGCTCTCCACAAACTCCTTCAATAATTTTGCTGTCCCTTCCACGCCAATCCGGCTGCTATTGATACAAACATCATAATTGCGCGAGTCACCCCATTTAAAATCCGAATAGTGATTATGGTATCGGCGGCGGTATGCGTCATGTTTAGTGATTTTAGCTGCGGCGGCAGTTTTGGAAAGCGAAAACTTCTCCATAACATGTTTTAATTTGCGGTCCTTGTTTCCGGTAACAAAAATTGAAACTAAGCTATCATATTCCTTTAGAATCGTTTCGGAACAACGGCCAAGCACGACAAAAGATTCGCCGGAGGCGGCCTTTTTACGAAGAAATTCGAACTGCATCTGTGCCAAATTGTCTTCGGTTGCATTAGAATATCCTTTTACTCGGCGCGAAAGCAGTTTGTTGCGCGGCTTTTCATCTACACCGGCAAAAACAGCCGGGTCAAAGCCCTTTTCTTTTGCGATTTCGTCAAGCATATTGCGGTCATAAAAAGGAAGCCCCAGATCTTTCGCAATTTGTTTCGCAATTGTGTGTCCTTCGCTGCCGTATTCGCGGCTGATTGAAATAATGATTTGATTCCCCATACATCGTCTCCTTAAAAATATTAAAAAAATAGAAAAAAGTGCCAAATAAACGCTTGACACCTTACTACATTTGTGGTACGATAGAAAATGCACTATTGTGGTATGGTAGGCGCAATGTCCCTACCTAATTCGTAGTATATCACAGTTCTGTAGAAAAGACAAGGAGTGAAATCATCAATGGAGAAAAACAGAATACGCCCTGTCCATGTGGGCAAAGGTGTGAGAATGAGTTACTCGAAACAGAAAGAAGTATTGGAGATGCCAAACCTCATTGAGGTTCAGACAGATTCGTACAAATGGTTTCTGGAAGAGGGCTTGAATGAAGTATTCCGCGATATTTCGCCGATTGCGGATTACAACGGCAATTTAAGTCTGGAATTTGTTAGCTTTGAGCTGTGCCGGGATGATGTGAAATATTCCATCGAAGAGTGTAAGGAGCGGGATGCGACTTATGCGGCACCATTGAAAGTTAAAGTAAGACTCCATAATAATGAAACAGAGGAAATTAGTGAACATGATATTTTCATGGGAGACCTTCCTCTTATGACCGCGACAGGTACGTTTATTATTAACGGAGCAGAGCGTGTTATTGTAAGTCAGTTGGTTCGTTCCCCTGGCATTTATTATGGTATCGCCCATGATAAAATCGGTAAAGAGTTGTATTCTTCGACTGTTATTCCAAACCGTGGAGCGTGGTTGGAATATGAGACAGACTCCAATGATATATTTTACGTTCGTGTAGATAGAAATAGAAAAGTTCCGATTACGGTATTGATTCGAGCACTTGGTGTAGGGACCGATCAGGAAATTTTGAACATGTTTGGCGAGGAGCCGAAAATTTTGGCAAGTATTGAGAAGGACGTTTCCAAGAACTATCAGGACGGTTTGCTTGAATTGTATAAAAAACTTCGTCCGGGTGAACCGCTTGCTGTAGACAGTGCGGAAAGCCTCATTAATAATATGTTCTTTGATGTAAGACGTTATGACTTGGCGAAGGTTGGACGTTATAAATTTAATAAGAAATTATCCTTCACAAATCGTATTATCGGATTTGCACTTGCAGAAGATGCAGTCAGCCCGGAAACCGGTGAAGTAGTGGCAGAAGCCGGAACGATGGTTTCCGAAGAGCTTGCTCGTGAAATTCAGAACGCAGCCATTCCGTTTGTAATGATGCAGACAGAAGAAGGACATGTTGTAAAAGTATTGTCCAATATGATGGTTGATTTACATGCATTTTTGCCACAGGCAGATAAAAAAGCGTTGGGAATTACAGAAGATGTTTACTATCCGGAATTGAAGAAGATTTTGGAAGAAAATGAGACGGATGAGGAGCGTTATGACGCAATCCGCCGCAATGTAGCATTGTTAATTCCGAAACATATAACAAAGGAAGATATTTTTGCTTCTATTAACTACAACATCCATTTGGAATATGGTCTGGGAAATGACGACGATATCGATCACTTGGGAAATCGTCGTATCCGTGCAGTAGGCGAGCTGCTTCAGAACCAGTACCGTATTGGTTTGTCCCGTATGGAGCGTGTGGTGCGTGAAAGAATGACAACGCAGGATATCGAAGGTATTTCTGCACAGTCGTTGATTAATATTAAACCGGTAACGGCAGCGGTTAAGGAATTCTTCGGAAGTTCCCAGCTGTCACAGTTTATGGATCAGAACAACCCGCTTTCTGAGTTGACACACAAACGTCGTCTGTCAGCCCTCGGACCTGGTGGTTTGTCCCGTGACCGTGCCGGATTTGAGGTGCGTGACGTACACTATTCCCATTATGGAAGAATGTGTCCGATTGAGACGCCTGAGGGACCGAACATCGGTTTGATCAACTCACTGGCATCTTACGCAAGAATTAACGAGTATGGATTTGTTGAGGCTCCATATCGTAAAGTAGACCACTCGGATGCGGAGAATCCACGTGTAACAGATGAAGTTGTTTATATGACGGCAGACGAAGAAGACCGTTACCACGTTGCACAGGCGAATGAGCGTCTGGACGAAGAAGGTCATTTCGTTCGTAAAAATGTATCCGGTCGTTTCCGTGAAGAGACATCGGAGTTTGAGAGAAATAAAATTGATTACATGGACGTATCGCCAAAGATGGTATTCTCTGTGGCAACAGCCATGATTCCATTCTTGGAAAATGATGATGCGAACCGTGCTCTGATGGGTTCCAACATGCAGCGTCAGGCAGTGCCGCTTCTGGTAACAGAGGCGCCGGTTGTCGGAACAGGTATGGAAATGAAAGCGGCTGTTGACTCCGGAAACTGTGTGGTAGCAAAAGAAGGCGGTGTGGTAGAACGTGCCGAAACAAACCGCATTTTGATTCGCAAAAAAGATGGAAATCTGGATGAGTATAAATTGTCTAAATTTGTACGAAGCAACCAGGGTACCTGCATGAACCAGAGACCGATTGTTACGAAAGGTGATGAAGTTGAGACTGGTCAGGTAATTGCTGATGGACCTTCTACTTCCGGCGGCGAAATCGCCCTTGGTAAAAACCCATTGATTGGATTTATGACATGGGAAGGTTATAACTACGAGGATGCCGTACTGCTCAGTGAAAGACTGGTGCAGGAAGATGTGTATACTTCTGTTCATATTAATGAATATGAGACAGAAGCACGTGATACAAAACTCGGACCGGAAGAAATTACACGTGATGTACCGGGCGTCGGTGATGATGCTCTCAAAGATTTGGATGAGCGCGGTATTATCCGTATTGGTGCAGAAGTTCGTGCCGGAGACATCTTAGTTGGTAAAGTAACACCAAAAGGTGAGACAGAACTGACTGCAGAAGAAAGACTTCTTCGTGCTATTTTCGGAGAGAAAGCAAGAGAAGTAAGAGATACATCTCTTCGCGTTCCACATGGTGAATTTGGTATCGTTGTGGATGCGAAAGTATTTACCCGTGAAAATGGGGATGAATTGTCACCTGGTGTAAATCAGACCGTGCGCATTTATATTGCACAGAAGAGAAAAATTCAGGTCGGCGATAAGATGGCTGGTCGTCATGGTAACAAGGGTGTCGTTTCCCGTGTACTGCCGGTTGAAGATATGCCATTTTTGCCAAACGGACGTCCGCTTGACATCGTGTTGAATCCTCTGGGTGTGCCTTCCCGAATGAATATCGGACAGGTGCTTGAGATTCATTTGAGTCTGGCAGCGAAAGTCCTTGGTTTCAATGTTGCAACACCGGTATTTGATGGCGCAAACGAGATTGACATCATGGATACCTTGAAACTGGCAAATGATTATGTAAATACACCACTCGAGGATTTTGAGAAGAAATACAAAGATGTTCTTGATCCGGAAGTGATGGATTATCTCCTGACAAATCAGGACTATAGAAAAGAATGGGCAGGTGTGCCGATTAAGGAAGATGGAAAGGTTCAGCTTCGTGACGGACGTACCGGAGAGTATTTCGATGGCGAAGTTACGATTGGTTTCATGCATTATCTGAAACTCCATCACTTGGTTGATGATAAAATCCATGCTCGTTCCACTGGTCCTTATTCACTGGTTACCCAACAGCCACTTGGTGGTAAAGCGCAGTTTGGTGGTCAGCGATTCGGAGAGATGGAGGTATGGGCTCTTGAGGCGTATGGCGCAGCTTATACTCTTCAGGAAATTCTGACCGTGAAGTCGGATGACGTAGTAGGACGTGTTAAGACATACGAAGCAATTATCAAAGGCGACAATATTTCTGAGCCTGGCATACCTGAGTCCTTTAAGGTATTGCTGAAAGAGTTACAGGCTCTCGGATTGGATGTTGCAGTGCTGGATGAAGAAGGAAACGAAGTTCAGATGAATGAGTCCATAGAAGAAGGAACTCATGAAAATGTGAATGAATTAATCAATGACAAAAACTTTGAACTCAAAGAAGAATCCTTTGAAGATGCCGGTTTCCGCGAAACGGATGTACAGGGCATTGATGACGATAGCAGCATCAGCGCAGATTGATAGAAAGGACGGGTTATAAATATGCCACAGTATGGTAATGAAGAAGAAAAGACATTGACTTACGATAAAATTAAAATCAGACTGGCATCTCCGGAAAAAATCCGTGAGTGGTCCAGAGGTGAGGTAAAGAAGCCGGAGACCATCAATTATCGTACCCTGAAACCGGAAAAGGACGGTTTGTATTGCGAGCGTATTTTTGGACCGAGCAAAGACTGGGAATGTCATTGCGGTAAGTACAAAAAAGTACGTTATAAAGGTGTTGTCTGCGACCGATGTGGTGTGGAAGTCACAAAATCCAGCGTTCGTCGTGAGCGCATGGGTCACATTGAGTTGGCTGCTCCGGTATCCCATATTTGGTACTTCAAAGGAATTCCGAGCCGCATGGGCTTGATTTTGGATATTTCTCCAAAAGTATTGGAAAAAGTATTGTATTTTGCTTCCTATATTGTATTGGAATCTGAGACACCGGAAATTCAGGTAAAACAGGTTCTTTCCGAGCAGGAATACCAGAAAGCAAGAGAAGATTTTGGTGATACGTTCCGTGTTGGTATGGGTGCAGAATCCATTCAGGAACTTTTGCAGAGAATTGATTTGGAAGAAGAGTCCAAAACATTGAAAGATGAATTGAAGGATGCCAGCGGACAGAAACGTGCCCGCATTATCAAGCGTCTGGAAGTTGTGGAAGCATTCCGTGAATCCGGAAACCATCCGGACTGGATGATTCTTACGGTGATTCCTGTTATTCCACCGGATCTTCGTCCGATGGTACAGTTGGATGGTGGACGTTTTGCAACTTCCGATTTGAACGATTTGTATCGTCGAATCATTAATCGTAACAATCGTTTGAAGAGACTTTTGGAACTTGGCGCTCCGGATATTATTGTACGAAACGAAAAACGTATGCTGCAGGAAGCAGTTGATGCGTTGATTGATAATGGACGCCGTGGCCGTCCGGTTACAGGACCTGGAAACCGTGCATTGAAATCATTGTCTGATATGCTTAAAGGTAAACAGGGACGTTTCCGTCAGAACCTTCTTGGTAAGCGTGTTGACTATTCCGGACGTTCCGTAATCGTCGTAGGACCGGAACTTAAGATTTATCAGTGCGGTCTGCCAAAAGAGATGGCAATTGAGCTTTTCAAACCATTTGTAATGAAAGAATTGGTTGCAAACGGAACTGCTCATAATATTAAAAATGCAAAGAAAATGGTAGAGAAGTTAGAGCCTGCTGTATGGGATATCCTCGAAGAAGTAATTCGCGAGCATCCGGTTATGTTAAACCGTGCCCCTACACTTCACCGTCTGGGTATTCAGGCATTTGAGCCAATCCTTGTCGAAGGTAAGGCAATCAAACTTCATCCACTCGTATGTACAGCGTTCAACGCCGACTTCGATGGAGACCAGATGGCTGTGCATTTGCCACTTTCCGTGGAAGCACAGGCAGAGTGCCGCTTCCTTCTGTTGTCACCAAACAACCTGCTGAAACCATCCGATGGTGGTGCCGTAGCCGTACCTTCTCAGGATATGGTTCTTGGTATTTATTATCTGACACAGGAGAGAACTCCGGAGCAGGGAGCAAAAGGAACCGGACGTTTCTTTAAAGATATGAATGAGGCAATTATTGCCTATGAAAACCATGAGATTACACTTCATGCCAAAATTAAAATTCGTCGTTTTGGCGTAAATGCTGCAGGTGAAGAAGAATCTCGTATTATTGAATCGACATTGGGAAGATTTATTTTCAATGAGATTATCAGCCAGAATCTTGGGTTTGTTGACCGAAGCAATCCGGATAACTTCCTTAAACTGGAAGTAGATTTCCACGTTGGCAAAAAGCAGTTGAAACAGATTCTGGAAAAATGTATTAACAATGAAGGTGCAACAAAGACAGCGGAAACGCTCGATGCAATTAAAGCACTTGGTTATAAATATTCGACAAAGGCAGCAATGACTGTTTCCATTTCCGATATGGAAGTGCCGGCAACGAAGAAAGAATTGCTTAAGCAGGCAGAGAATACGGTTGAGGTTATTTCCCAGAAATACCGCCGCGGTCTGTTGACTGAGGAAGAGCGTTACAAATCTGTTGTTGAGACATGGAAAATTGCCGATGACCAGATTACACATGACTTGCTGAGTGGTTTGGATGAATTGAATAACATCTACATGATGGCGGACTCCGGAGCCCGTGGTTCGGATAAGCAGATTAAACAGCTTGCCGGAATGCGTGGTTTGATGGCAGATACATCCGGTCGTACCATCGAACTTCCAATCAAGTCAAACTTCCGTGAAGGTCTTGACGTATTGGAGTACTTTATTTCTGCGCATGGTGCTCGTAAAGGTCTTTCCGATACAGCGCTTCGTACAGCCGATTCCGGATATTTGACAAGACGTCTTGTTGATGTGTCTCAGGAATTGATTATTCGTGAGACGGATTGCTGCGAGAGCCGTAACCGTGCAGAAATTCCGGGTATGTGGATTAGTGCATTCATGGATGGAAAAGAAGTAATTGAGACGCTTGAGGAGAGAATTACAGGACGTTATTCCTGTGAAACAATTCTTGATGACGATGGTGAAGTGATTGTTAAGGCAAATCATATGATTACGCCAAAACGTGCGGCTCGCATTGTGAATACAAAGAAAATTATCGATGCAGGTGATAAGGCACAGGTTAAGATTCGTACGATTCTTACTTGTAAATCACACATTGGTATTTGTGCAAAATGTTATGGTTCAAACATGGCAACGAAAGAACCGGTACAGGTTGGTGAAGCAGTTGGTATTATTGCTGCTCAGTCCATCGGTGAGCCGGGTACACAGCTTACCATGCGTACGTTCCATACCGGTGGTGTGGCCGGCGACGATATCACACAGGGTCTTCCTCGTGTCGAGGAGCTTTTTGAGGCAAGAAAGCCAAAGGGACTTGCTATTATTTCCGAATTTGCAGGAAAAGTTCAGCTTCGTGACACCAAGAAGAAACGTGAAGTGGTTATTACAAATGATGAAACCGGACAGAGCAAAGCATATCTGATTCCATATGGTTCCCGTATTAAAGTATTGGAAGGACAGGAATTAGAGGCTGGTGATGAGTTGACAGAAGGTAGTGTAAATCCACATGACATCTTGAAAATTAAAGGTGTTCGTGCGGTTCAGGATTATATGCTCCGTGAAGTACAGCGCGTATACCGTCTGCAAGGTGTAGAAATTAATGATAAGCATATCGAGGTTATTGTACGTCAGATGCTGAAGAAGATACGCATTGAGAATAATGGGGATTCTGACTTCCAGCCTGGTGTTATGGTAGATGCTCTGGATTATGAGGATGTAAAAGAGCAGCTTGAAGCTGAGGGTAAACAGCCACCGGAAGGCAAGCAGGTTATTCTTGGTATTACAAAAGCTTCCCTGGCAACGAATTCCTTCTTGTCAGCGGCATCTTTCCAGGAGACTACTAAAGTGTTGACCGATGCAGCAATTAAGGGCAAAGTGGACCCATTGATTGGTTTGAAAGAGAACGTTATTATTGGTAAGCTGATTCCGGCCGGAACCGGTATGAAGCGTTATCGTAATATCAAGCTGCACAGTGACCTGGTAGACAGTCTTGAGCCGCCGGAACCGGTAGAAGAGGTTGTAGAAGTGGTAGAAGAAGAAAAAGAGAAAGAAGTAAAGATTCTCGTAAAAGATCCGGATGTTGAACTGGATATTGCGGAAGACGAAGAAATTGCCATGACAGAAGCAGATGATGACGTGGTAACGATTGAAGAGTAATTAACAAAATCGAAAAAATAGGTGCTTTGCTATATGGTTAAGCACCTGTTTTTTTTCTTTTTTTGTCGTGATTTAAGTTAGAAAAACGCTCAAAATAAAAAATGCAAAAAACATGAAAAAAAGTGTTGACAAACGTCGAACCGTTTGATAAGATATAACTCGTTGACGCGACAGAGA
>ENA-OOZY01001901-OOZY01001901.1-human-gut-metagenome-genome-assembly--contig:-NODE-1901-length-11748-cov-2.594629_pt1 | contig 11748 bp, 3 predicted proteins | sample MGYA00241047_ERZ501410 | MGnify/ENA primary metagenome ERZ501410 (study PRJEB25962, sample SAMEA2042621) | human gut metagenome | biome: human gut; feature: human-associated habitat; material: faeces... | reverse complement strand
CCCGAGTACTAAAATATATTCCCAATCTATACTTCCCTTTTCGGAAATTAAATGATTCCCCTATCTTTCTATTGTTCGAGTGATCAATATTTTCTGATTTTCCCGTAAATTTCCATCCGGTATCCACTAAGTTTTTCTTATAATAATTAACAATTTCATCCCTTGACGCATACACTTCAAAATTTTTTGTTAGTATGTATACATCCGGACTTCTATATGAAAATATAAGATTATTCCCTATGGTTTTTGCCTCTTCCTTATATATACCAATGGTAGACACACTATTTCTAATTTCTTTTTCAGGTTGCAACGCCTCGAAATGGTTAGCAATAAAAAGCACTATAGCAATAATACCCACAAAAACTATAGATTTCGCTTTTTTTATCTTATCAAATATAATCCTCACTAAGTGCCTCTCCCTTCTATTCAGTTACATAAACCGCTTACTATTAGTATTAATTCTTTTTATTTCGTGTTTCTTGTATAAAAAGGGGATTAATGACATTCTCACTTATCGTTTCATCAACTCCAACACCTATCTGTGGTGTACCCACTCCATATTTTAATACCCAGACTGTTCCAAATTGTTTATTAATTGGTGTAAAACCACCTACCCCAAATCCAATATAAACATTCCCTCCAATACTTCTACCGGAAAAGATATCTTCTCTATTATCAGGTCTCTTCAAATTAAAACTCTGATCAAACGACACAAGCCGTAATCCAGCCACTTCTGCTCCAATCGGTAGAATCCCTTTTGATGCATTTCCACCAAAAGAATAGTATGATTTCCCTGTTTTAAAATCATAGATATATCCGCCTTCCCAGTTACCTATTCCACCTTGTATAAGATATGCATCAAATCCATGTTCTTTAATAGGAGATACTCTCACAGGTCTAAATTCATATGTTCCTGTTTCTTTTATGCTGCTTTGTTTATTTGTTACCATTCTCTTATAATCATCCATCAGTTGATCAACGCTATCCGATGCATATTTATTTTTGAGTGATAACGCTGTTCCGGTCAATGCATAATGGTTCCCCATCTCCAATTGGTTATCGGAAGCAGCTCCGTCAGGATCCCACTTACTTCCATTCTTGATGATGTTATCCTGTATCTGTTTTGCCTGTTCTTCTGTAATTGGTGTCCCATCCGGATTCTTTAAATCTTTAACTAATAGTTTCTTGAATTCCGGCAGCTCAAATCCTAAATAGTTCCACCTCGTCCCCATCTGTGCCGTATAGGCTCCTGTGTTTCTGTCTCCTGTCAGGCTTCCTGCAACGGCTCCCAAAGCGGTGCTGATGGCTTGTACGGTATCAGGGTGGGTGTCCATCCAGTTTCTTCCTTTTGTTTTTTCTATGTACGCCAAAGCAAATTCGTTTACGCTTCCCGATACGGCTCCTGACAATGCGTTTCCTCCGCTCATGCTTCCTGTCAGTGCGCCTATGGCTCCATGGAGAAGGAGTTTTTCTGTGGATCCTTCTTTCCATCCATAGTGGTCTGCCGCTTCATGGATGATTTGGTTTCCCACTATGTTCATCATGTGGATGAGTTCCTGTTTTTCTTCTACTTTCTTTTTGTCGAAGATTTCTTTGAGTTTGTTTAGGCTGTCTTCTGTATTCCTATTCAGTTTCTCTATGTCCTGTTTCTGGTTTTCTTTGTCTTTGATGGTTATGGTTCCTTTGGATATGGCGGATGTCGTGGTTGTTCCTGCTTTGTCTTTCACGGTTGGACCCATGTTTGAGAGGAGTCCTAAGGCATTTAAAGGGACTCCTGCTCCTGTGCTGTAGGAGATTCCTTTTCCGCTTGCTTTATACTCTGCTTTGTTGTCTATGTTTTCCCATGTCAAAGTACCGGTGGTGATCCGGTTCTTTTCTTTTTCTGCCTGGCTGTCTATGACGGCTCCTTTGAGGCGGGTGTTGTTTTTGACTTGGATGTCGTATCCTTCTTTTCCTGCGTAGATGCCTGCCTGTTTTGTGACGCTTTCGTAGGCGGAGTCTGTGTTTGTTTTTCCTTTTCCTCCGCTTACGCTGACGGCGCTTCCCGGTGTGTAGCTGATGGACAGTCCGGTGGTTTTGCCTGTTTCTTTGTAGTTCTTTTTGTCTTGTTCGCTTTCTATGGACATTTTTCCTGCGTTAGCAGTAACTTTGTTTCCTTTAACTGTCCCACCCCGGATTAGGGTGTCGTTTCCGCTGGAAAGGGCTACCGTATTTTTCGCAGTGATATCTGACGGGGTATGGGTAATAGTGGTTTCTTCTATCTGTCCTTTTCCTTTCCCGTAGGACGCGCCGATGCCATAGCCTCCTTTGCTGATGGATGCTCCTATGCTTCCGCTTTTTGCTTTGTAGTCTTCTATGGTTGTGCTTTTGTTTTCGGAGGAGAGGATGTGGATGTTGTTTCCTGCTGTGAGTAAGATGTCTTTGGCGTTGACTGTGCTGCCTTTGACTGTCATGTCTTCTTTGGCAATGACGGCGGCTGTTTTTCCTGCGGTGATCCGGCTTCCTCTTGTTTCTTCGGTAATGGTTTCCGCATGGTCTTTCCATCCGGTGCTGCCGAGGCTGATATTGATTCCTACGGCGTTGTTCTTGTTAATGGCTTTATCTGTCTTCTGGTTTTTCTGTATGTCTCTTGCGTTCATTCCTGCCTGCAGGGCATACAGGGCTTTCAGCCGGCCGTCTCCCACTTCTCCGGCTCTCTTTACGGGAGCGGCTATGTCTCTTGCCGCATTGACAGCCGTGCCGCCTAAGGATACGGTAAGGCCGCTCTTTTTGTATTCGTGTTCTTCTTTTCCTCTGTAGGTATTGTCTTTGCTTTCGATGTCTACGTTTCTTCCTGTGATGAGGGTGTCTTTCCCGGCAATGATGTCGGAGGCTCTGACGGTGATGTTGTTTTGGGCATGGATGGTGACGTTTCCTTTGACGCTTCCCACGGTGCTTCCTGCCTGCATAGTTTCTTCGGTGTCATAGCTGTCTTTTTTCTTTTCGCTCCCGATGGTGAAACCTAATCCGCTTCCTATGAGGCCGCTTTTCTTTACTTGTTTTTTGTGTATTTCTTTATTTGTTTCTTCTGCAGCATGTATGGAGATATTTCTTCCGGCTGACAGGGTTGTTTCTTTGGTGGAGGCGGCAGCGCTTCCTGTAAGGCTGATGTCTTTCCCTCCCTCTATAGAGACGGTATTTCCTTCTATTATGCTTTTTTGTGCTTTCACGGCATGGACTTCATCGTGGGTGGTCGTGGTGGTACTGCTGAGCAAACTTCTTTCTTTATGGCGGTGGTGTTCTTCCAGGTCTGCTATTTCTTTTCCGTTTTCTACCGTAAGGTTTCTTCCCACTTTTACGGCGGTCATGCCTTCGGAGCGGATATCTGCAGCTTTGATGGATATGTCTCTTTCGGACTGCATGGAAAGGCTGCCTTTGGCGGTGACGGAGGAGCCTATATCCCGGGCGGCGCTGTCATGGCGGTAGTTATTCCCGTCCCATGTGACGGCCGTGTCTTTTTTGACTGCGGCGGTTTCCATGGTTATGTCCCGTCCGGCTTTCATGGCTATATTTCCCGCTGAGGATATTTCCGCCGCTTCTGCAGTGATGTCTCTTCCCGCTTCTATTGACAGGGTGCCTTGATTTCCTGTGACGGCGGCTTTTCCCGAGGAGGCGATGGTTTCTGTATATCCCTGTTTATTTCTTTCTTTATGCAGGGTGGAGGCGAGGTCTATGTCCTGCCCGGCTTTCAGGCTGAGTTTGTTTTCCGCTTCCATGGTTCCGGTATTCCGGATATCTCGCAGGGCTTCTTCCATGAGGGTGGAGCTTTTTATGGTGCCTCCCTCGTTATTGATGTCGGAGGCGGAGAGGCGCATCGTGTCTCCCGCGATAACGGTGCCGCGGGAGAGGATGTCATTGGTGGCACGGATATCTATATTTTCTGCGGAGATAAGGGCAGAGCCTGTAAGGGTGCCGTTCTTTCCATGCGCCAGATAGACTTCCGGCACGAGGGCTTTGACGATGTTCCCGTCAGGCAGGAGGACGGAGGATTCCACCATCCAGACGATGTCTTCTTTGAGGGCGGCCTTCTGGTCTTCGGTGAGGGCCATGCCGATGCGGACGTCTTTGTTTTCTTGGGCCCATCTCACAGCGGCGTCCATGAGGGCTTTGTATTCGGTTTCTCCTGCCGGCCGCCCTTTGAGCTGCATGAGCCGGTCGCGGACGAGTTGGCTTTCATAGTAGCCGTCGCCCAGACGTTTTTCGAGTTTCTCCGGGTCATACTGCATCCGGCGGAAGAAGTAGTCTGAGGACAGGAAGGTTTTTCTATCCGCATAGGCGGGGTCGGTTTCCACAAGGTAGCGGGCCGTCGGATCGGAGGTGACATGATACAGGCTGCTGTCGGAAATATGAAGCGGCCCTCTTTCTGACGGACTCAAGTATGCTTCTGCTTTCGCCCCTTCATATACCGGGTTTGTATGGGCTTTATCCACGGCGGCTATGACGGTCGTATCGGTGACTGCATCAGCGGGCATATAACCAGCAGAAGTTGTCCGTGTTTCTGTCCTTTTATGGAGACTCATTCCATGGTGGACTCTTTTGGTCCAGTAGGAGGTGGCGGTTCCTTCTTCTTTTACTGTTTTATGGCCTTTTTCGTCCCGATTTTCTATATCTGCCCCATGGAGGGTAAGGGTCTTGCCGGCGGTCATCACGCTCCTGTCATTCACTGCTCTGCCGGCTTCGAGGGAAAGGCTGCCGCCGGCTGCTATGTGCGCAGGGTCTGTCGTGTCTATCCGGTCTTCATAAACGGACCGGTCATAGATGTAGGTAGTGAAGTGGTCATAGTCTCCGCCGTCCGGTGTATACAGGTGGTCTACATGTCCATGGCGCTCTATGTAGGCTGCGCCGGCTGTTCCTTTTCCGCCCAAGGTGAACCGGTCTATCTTCCCCTGCCCTACGGCTTCTTCGTGGTGGATTTTCCCTGCCAGAACGTTTTTAGTGGAGAAGTGTTCGTTGTGGTTTTCCAAATGGTTCACGCCGATTGTCATATTTCCGCCGCTTTCCAGATAGGCGCTTCTGTTTTCTATTTTTTCTGTTTTTCCCGTTATTTTTCCATTCTCATCTGATTGTCCGCCGATGGTCAGGTTTCCTTCGGCACGGATGAGGGCATGTTCGGTATTCGTAAGTGTGCCGGCAACGGAAAGGTTCATGTGTTCCCGGGATGCGATAACGGGCGCTTTTTCTTTATATGTCCCCAGATTGTCCAATGTATGTGTTTCCACGGACAGTCTTGTTCCATAGATGCGTCCCGTGTTTTCATTGGTTATGTGGTTTGCCCGGATATGTACATTTTCTCCATTGACCAGCCCATGGTTTACCCATGTGTTTTCTGCTACGGTTTCTGTGTCCGCTCCTTTTATTTCTCCGGTTTCTTCATTTCGGATGTTTTTACTTTCCAGTGCCAGGTGTCCGCGGGAAAGGATCTCTTTGCGGTTGGTTATATTTCCTTTTACGGCTAGTGAAAGGCTGCTGCCTGCTTCCAGGCGCCCTGTATTGGTAAAGTCTTTTTCCAACAGGATTCCGGCTTTTTTCCCGGCGGATACGATGCCGTCTCCGGTCATCTTATCCGTTTGTATGTTTATATTTCCATCGGCCGCCAGTGTGCCTTCTGTATTGGTTAATGCATGTCCCGCTTTAATCTGCTGGCTGCCGCCGCTTTTGATTGTACCTGCCGCATTGTTTATGGCGTCTCCGGTTTCTATGGACAGGTTGTTTCCGCTTTCCATGGCGTGTCCCGCATTGTCCAGTGTTTTTCCGGCATAGATGCCCATGTTTTCTCCGGCGAGGAGTTTGCCTTGGTTACGGATATTTTCTTTGGCCGCCGCGGACAGATTTCTTTCTGCGGCGATGGTTTTGTCGTTTTCCAGGCAGCTTGCGCGGAGGTCTGTATTTCCTTTGCTGTAGATGGTGCCGCTGTTTTTCAGGTCGCCGTTCCAGTCAAGGGTGAGGTTGTCTTCGGCGCTCCATACACCGCTGTTATTGACGCCCAGTCCTTTTTCTGTCCCCACTAAGGTGATCCGTCCGGCGTACATGCCTCCTATGGCGGCGGTGTCGAGGGCGAAGGCGGGGCGTCCTCCTTTTCCTTCTATGGCAGAAGCTTCGAGGGTCTTTGCGTTTACGGTATTGGCCCCGGTGGTGATATGGAGGTCTTTTGCCCAGATACCTGCGTTGATTTTCACGGCGCGGGAAAGGATGGCAAGGCTTCCCGTTTCTTTTCCGCCAAGGCCTTTCCCTTCGATGAGGATGTCTCCTCCTGTGATGTCGAAGCGCTGCAAATGGTCTTCTCCGTCATAGACGGGTTTCCCTGTGGTGAGGAAGGCTTTGCCTGTATTGATGAATCCGCCTCCGTTTACGGTGATGCCGTTCGGGTTGGCAATGACGACGTCTGCCCTGTTTCCTGCCACTTCCAGAAATCCGTCCATGGATGTGGAACCCGCGCCGGTGACTTCGTTTACGATGATTTTGGCCGGTCTTTCTGCCATGTTATTGTTCCCCTGTACGTATCCTGCCAGTTCGGTTTTGGAGAGGGTGTAGGAGTTGTTCAGGATGGCGCCTTTGTCCGGCACGTTGAAGGTTTCGTATTCGTTCCGGGATACGCCGCCGGATGAGGGGGCGGTGATATTGACAAGGGGTATGCCGTTTGCTGTTTCTTCTACTTGCGGCTGATGGCGGGCTTCCGCTTTCGGATCGGGCATGATGGGGCCTGCCGCCATGCCGGAGGCGCTTGTCATAAACAGTCCCGCTGCCAGCCATATAGCTACATTCCATCTGAGTCGTTTGCTTGTGCTTGTTTTCATGTGTCATAACCTCTTGTCGTTTTGATTAAAATTTGACCGATTTTATTTAAAATTGACGGCCCAGCGTGAATCCGCCGGCCCATGTTTTCGTATGGAAGCCGGCAGGCTTGTATAAGGCTCTGCTGATAAAGATATCGTAAAAGAGTCCTGATGGAAAGGTTCCTCTCATCCCCAGCGCCATGCCCGCTATGGTTCTTCCTGTCAGGGTTTCTGTGGATACGCCGTATACGGCGCCTGCGTCAAGTCCTGCATATACACTGCTGTGGATGCGCGGAAGAGAGGATGACAGTTCGTTTCGGAGGTACCATCCGTTTTCTCCCATGAGTGTGTATTCTCCGTCGAAGCCCCTGACGGTGTACCTGTTCCCGATGCTCACCATGTCTGTGCTGCAGAGGCGCATACCGCCTGTCGTCCACTGTCCGTGAAGGGATGTGGTGAAGGAGGCCGGCCGGTGTCCCAGGGTAAGGGGTTTCTGCCAGTCTATGTCCAGGAGCCACATTTTATAGTGGGTTTTGGGACTCGCCGGATTGTCTGTATCAGGTTTCGCGCCGAACCATCCTGTCCCCATTTTATATCCGAGGCGGGTGTACAGTGTGCCGCTTCCTGTATAGACTCGGTCAAAGAGGCCTATTTCCATGGCCGTGGTGTCCATGGCCTGTACGGGGATTTCCATATCGTTGATGAAGTAGTGGGCGTTTCTTTTTGTGAGGCTTATGTCCCAGCCGTATTTTTCGTTTTTGGTGCGTCCCATGACATGGCTGAAGGTGAATTCGGTGATGCGGGTTTTCCCGCTGCTGATGAAGTCATAGGGATTGGATTTTACGGTCCGGTGGTATCGGTAACGGTTGTGACGCAGGGTGAAGGTGTCCCATCCTCCGGGGATGGAGTAGGAAATGCCCTGCCCTCTGGTTCCTTTTTCGTATCCGTCCCGGGAGCCGTCTGTATTTCCGCTGATGCGGAAGAGGTCATTGGCATTAAAGAGCCGGTCTATTCCCAGGGCGGCGTTCCACTGGATGCTTCCTGTGTCTTCCAGTCCGGAGTCGTCCACGGAAAGGTTTCCTCTTATTTGTTTCCCCTTGGTTATGGAGAGTTCCACGTCTGTCATGTCCGCTTCTTCGGCAGGGAGGAGTTTCATGGATACGTCCAGGGAGCTGACGCGTTTCATCTGTTCCAGCCCCTGCTCCAGGCGGCGGATGTTCAGGATGTCTCCTTCTTTGATGGGAAATGCGTTTTTCCATGGGATGAGGGCGCTGTCTCTGCTGTAGATGATTTTATGCAGCCTGCCGGGTTGGATGCGGAGAAGGAGTTTCCCGTTTTTCATATTCTGCTCGGGAATCACAATGCGGCTGGTCACGTATCCTTTGTCCAGCAGTTTCACATTCAGGTCTTTTACCAGCCTGTTGACGGATGAAATCCCCATGTCCGTGTGAATATAGGGGTGTATGATGTCCTGCAGCCAGCCGAACTTTTCTTCCTGCCCCGATAAAATAATTTCGTCTATTCTAAACACGGGTCCTGCGGCACCTTGCGTTTCTTCTTTTTCATTCACGCTGCTTCCCATATTTTCCACGCGGGGCATGCGCAGCCTTTCCTGCCGCTCTTCTTCTCTCTGCCGCGCTTCTTCCAGCCGCTCTGCTCCTGTGTAATCTAAAACGGGAGCAGCTGATACCGCTCCCGTCATCATGGTTAAAAAAATAAAGGCTGTTACGATTTTCCCCTGCATGATCGCTCTCCCAAAGTAATATTTCAAATGTTTTTCTTATTTCCAATTATAGTTTACAGGGAAGGTATTGTAAATGTTTTCTTTGCTGCCCCTCTCCGCTTTAATTTTCTGCTGCGCCTTTCGCCAGCATGACGGAGAGATCTTCTTTTTCTTCCTGCATATCTGTCTCCTTTGCCGCCGCTTTCGCCAGATCATCAATAGCGTAAACGAGGGGTTCTTTTCCTTCATCGGGAGTAAGGAGCATCATCACATCTATATGGTCATTTTCACGGAAGAAATACGCTCTGCCGTAAAAGGGCAGGATGAGTCCGTCGGAATCAAAGGTAATTTTCGCGCCCATCGTATAGAGATAGGCTTCGTCGGCTGTAAGTTTGCGATACGGCTCGAAATCGGACAGGGTGATTTTCACGCCTTCTCCTAATTCTCCCACCACGTTCTTTGCCCAGTTCTTCATTACCTCTTCCGCCCCTTTGCGCAGCGGCGAGTCCTCATCCAGAAAGGCGCGGTTCATGCGGGAAAGGCTTCTCCATTCTTTTACGGTCAGGTATTCCCGAAAAAACGGTTTCAATGTATCCGCTCCCGCAGGAGGCAGCTTGGCGGTGACAATGTAGCCGTAAGCGAATTTTCGGCTTTTTTGAAGCATGACGGAAAGCTGCCCCATGTGATAGGGATAGGTGAAATTGTGGAACTTCAGTTCCTGCTGTTCAGGGATATCCTGATAGGTAAACGCAGGCGGCAGATGTGCTTTCGCAATGGACTGCAAGTCATAAGCAGACGCGCCGCCGGAAATACAGAGAACCGTCATAAAGACTGCCGCCGTTTTCTTCCAACTCATGTGCCGCTCCTTTCCAGTCCATAGAAGGCATAAAGTAAATTTTTCCCGATTTTTTCCGCCGCCGTATGGCTTCCCTGTACGATAATGAGATAATACATGCCGCCCTGCCTGTACAGATTCGTATAGACCCACATCGGATAGGACAGGTGTCTTTCGTCGGAAATAATCACCCGCGCTTCCTGGGTCCAGCGATAGGTGCCGTCATGATTTTTATAGGCATGCCACGGTGAAAAAGAAACCAGTTCCGCCTGCAGCTTCTGCTCTTTGATTTCATCCAAACGGCCATTCAGCATCCGCTGATATTCTTCTATGCTGATTTTCGGCATGCCGAAGAGGGAGTGCGGCCGTGTCGCATCTTCATGGAATGCGCGCTCCCAAAACCGGGCAGCCTTTTCCCGTTTCCCATGGAAGAAGGCTTCTTCCGTTCCTTTCACAACAGAGACGGAAGCGGAATAGGTGCCGCGGATATCGGATTTCCTGATCTGGTACAGATGAAGGGAGTCGTAAGGGTATGGCGCCCGGTCGGGGTACATGTCCATTCCCGGAGGCGTGGTGAGGAAGTACATCACTGCCGCCCAATCTGTTTTCCCGTAATCTTTCCGGTGTCCCGATTTCTTAAATATGGTTTCCGCGCGGCTGCCCCCTCCATCGGTAATCTGCACGTCGTCCCCGAAAGACAGTTTCCCCAGTCCGTCGATGACGAGATCCTCCGCCTCCGCGTAAAGACAGCCTGCCAGAATGAAAGCGGACAGAGCCGCCATGATTTTTTTGAACATGGAATTCTCCTGTAATATATCATTTATCTTTTTATTGTAAGGAATCAGAGATATTTTCTCAAGTCAGGCATTTCTGTCTCCCACAAAAAATATCCCGCCATGGATTACACAGCGGGATATTTTATTTAAATACTTATTGCACGTCAGCTTGCCCATCAGCGGTTTCCGCCGTCCGGGGTTCCGCGTTATGCTGCACGGAGAGCCTGCGGTAGCGGGCAAGCCCCGTACCTGCCGGAATCAGCTTGCCGATAATGACGTTTTCTTTGAGGCCGAGAAGCGGATCCACTTTCCCTTTGATTGCCGCTTCCGTAAGAACTCTGGTGGTTTCCTGGAAAGAAGCCGCTGAGAGGAAGGAGTCTGTCGCCAGCGCGGCTTTCGTCGTGCCGAGAAGCAGGTTCTCACCCACCGCCGGTTTCTTTCCTTCATCTTCCAGATGTTCGTTCATGACGCGGTAAGCCACAATGTCCACCGTCTGTCCCGGAAGCCATTCGGAATCTCCGGGGTCATCGATTTTGATCTTGCGGAGCATCTGATGGACGATGATTTCAATGTGCTTGTCATTGATTTCAACACCCTGTGAGCGGTAAACTTTCTGCACTTCCTTGACGATATAGTTCTGGGTCGCCTGTACGCCGAGGACCCGGAGAATATCGTGGGGATTGATGTTCCCTTCAATGAGGCGAGTACCTGCTTCGATTTCATCGCCTTCATTGACGGAAATCCTCTTTCCGAACGGAATCTTGTAGGTATCGGATGTCTCTTCATTGGTCACGGTAACAATCTTGATATTCGCATTTTCCGGAGAGTCTTCAATGGTGACTTTGCCGGCGATATTGGAGATGATCGCGTTGCCTTTCGGCTTGCGCGCCTCAAACAATTCTTCGACACGGGGCAGACCCTGGGTAATATCTTCTGCCGTTGCGACACCGCCCGTATGGAACGTACGCATGGTCAGCTGGGTGCCCGGTTCGCCGATGGACTGTGCGGCGATGATGCCTACCGATTCGCCGATTTCCACATGGCGGCCTGTTGCCAGGTTCCTGCCATAGCACTTCGCGCATACGCCGTGTTCGGAATGGCAGGTCAGAATGGAACGGACTTTCAGACGGTCATAATGCTTTTCAATTTCAGCAGCCTGGTCGTCAGTGATTTCTTCATTCTTCGCGGCAATGATTTCTCCCGTTTCCGGATTCACCACATCTTCCAGCGGGCAGCGGCCGGCGATACGGTCAGCCAGAGACTCGATGAGACCCCCGGCTTCCGTAATTTTACGGACTTCTACGCCTTCCGTGCCTTCCATACGTACGAAAATCACCGGAATATCGGCAGCCAGAAGTTTTTCAGCCGCTTCCGCCGTAAGGACGGTTCCCTGCGCCAGCACTTCTTCTCCTTTGCGGTTCAGAGCCGGCGTTTCCAATTTCTTTTCAAAGAAGCGGACTGTCACATGATGTTTCACGATACTCTTGTATTCCGCTGCGACATCCTCCACGCCAAAGGTAACGGTTTTCGGTTCGCCCGCTTCTCCTTCCGCTGTGGGAACAGTAACAACGACAGAATCAACGAGGAAACGGTTCATAAGAG
>ENA-OOZY01001900-OOZY01001900.1-human-gut-metagenome-genome-assembly--contig:-NODE-1900-length-11749-cov-2.469129_pt1 | contig 11749 bp, 10 predicted proteins | sample MGYA00241047_ERZ501410 | MGnify/ENA primary metagenome ERZ501410 (study PRJEB25962, sample SAMEA2042621) | human gut metagenome | biome: human gut; feature: human-associated habitat; material: faeces... | reverse complement strand
TCTGAAATTTTCGCGGGTTACTCCCGATTGATAAGAGGTTCCTTCCTGGTCGAAATGCCCTGCACTGATGTAATAGTTTGTAGAGCCGGAAGCACCACTGATATTGGCATCTACGGAATAAGTAGGGGTATTGTCTCTCAATACATAATCGGCCCAATCCATACTTAAGCCATATTTCTCTATTCTGGCTTTATCAGCCATGAATTGAGGATTGGTGGCTAATGAAGGATCACACATCAATTTGAATTGAATGAACTCTTGTGCGTTCATCATATCTTTTTTGAAGTCGGGTAATTGTGAAATACCATATTGCCCGCGAATGGTAATGTTGGCTTTTTCACTGGTCTTTCCTTTTTTAGTTGTAATGTAAACAACTCCATTTGCTGCACGTGCACCGTAAATGGAGGTGGAAGATGCATCTTTCAGTACGGTTACATTTTCTATATCATTAGGGTTTAGTGATGTAAATACATCACTCGATACAGGTGCGCCATCTAATATATATAAAGGTGAAGTTCCTGCATTTAAAGAGGTATATCCACGGACACGCATGGAAGAAGATGCCGTAGGCTCACCGGAGGAGGTAAACACTTGCATACCGGCTACTTGTCCTTGAAGTGCATCGGCAAAATTCATTGTCGGCTTGGCTTCTAACGCTTTATTGCTGACCGTAGAAACAGAACCGACTACGGAGCCGAGCTTTTTGCCTGTGCCGTAACCCACAATCACAACTTCATCGACTAATTGTGAGTCCGACTTCATGATAACTTTCATGTTGGGTTTGATTTCTCCTTCATAAGTAGCCATGCCAATAAATGAAATCCGTATTTTTTTTGCGGAAACGGGAATGTCTGATAAGACAAAATTTCCATTGGCATCGGTGATAGTACCGATACTGGTACCCACAAGTAAAACAGAGGCACCAACAACAGGTAAATCGTCCTCTTCTGAAATGACCACACCTGTTACTTTGGATGTCTGTGCCGTTACTACATTTATGCTCGTTAGCAAGCATGCTATTAGCAACATAAATTTTCTAATCATAAGTTTTCTTAAGGTTTAATTTTGTATTGTACACGATTGAATGCATGCAAATATATAAATAAATATGAGATTATCAATTTAAATACGAGATAAATGTGATAATAATATCAAATTGTTACTAATATTGGTTCTCTTTGTGACTTATAATCATTAGATGCTGTCTTTTTTTTATATTAATAGCTGTTTTATGACGATGTAATGAATATTTTATAGCAGTTGATGGGGTATCTTATTTTCTCTTAAATTTCAATTTTAATGAGTGATATAACAGGGTATTTTTCTATTGAATCTACATTCTGTTTTTTATTTATTTATATTTACATGTCACCTTTTCATTGAATTCTCTTGGTTTTATATAGGTGTTGTGTCTTCTGAATTAATGTATCATTTCTCGTAGAGAAACATGTCATTGCTCGTAGAGGAGTGAGGGGTTTCTCTACGAGTTTCGACTTATTTCTCGTAGAGGAAAAATAGTAAATTGTAACTGATTGGTAATTAGGGTTTTATTGGCTTAATTCCCTGTTGTGTATTTTTGATAAGGAAAATGCTTTTTCCCTTTCCGTCTTTTTTTTTCGTTGCTCTGAAATTGTTACAGATTTGTGTGGACTTCGGAGATGCTTATGGTTGTTTTTAGGAATAGTTAGGTCGGGGGAAGGTGATGAATTAGTTGTACTATGGTATACATGGTAATAATTATCAGTTATTCGTCGAAATTGTATATTTATACATTTTCTCGTAGACTAAGAAAATGAGGCTAAATGTACTGTATTTATTTATTTGTTAAATAACAATGAGTCAGAATGATGGAATATAAAAAGTTATTCATGATGGTAGGGACCGCCATTTAAAATCGTCATTGCTCTATATATTTGTTCTACAAAAATGAGCCGTATCATTTGATGGGAGAAAGTCATCTTCGACATCGAAATTTTTTCGTGTGCTACATCATATACTTTTTGTGAGAACCCGTAAGGACCTCCGATGACGAACACCAACCGCTTATTGACCGTGTTCATTTTGCGTTTCATCCACTCCGCAAATTCCAGAGAACGCATTTCTTTTCCATGTTCGTCAAGCAATACGATGACATCTCCCGGTTGGAAGGCTTTGCAAATGAGTTCTCCTTCCTTTTCCTTTTGCAATTCCATCGAAATGCTTTTGGTATTTTTGAGTTCGGGGATTACTTCCATATCAAAAGTAATAAAGCGTTTCGTGCGCTGAATATAATCGTTGATGGCAGTGATATAATGTTGTTCTACGGTTCGTCCTACGACGAGCAAAGTCGTTTTCATGTTGATACAGTTCTGATTATCGCACAAAAATAGCTATTTTTTATTGTTTTCTGCAATAAATGCTTACCTTTGCGTATCATTAGGTATCAGATTTTGCTGAAAACTGATGTCTGAAAAGCTTGTGGTTATGAAAAAACGGGTACTTTTATGGATTGCCGGATTGATGTTTTCCGTATCTACGCTTTTGGCACAGGATGTGCCGGTGGGTGTAGTTCTGGCATTTAAGAAAGGAAGCTCTCAAGAGCTGAATAAATTCTTGGGTGATAAGGTTGATCTCATCATTCAGAACCGCTCTACCAACACTGACAAGCAGGCTGCTGAAAGTACAATGAATACTTTTTTTGCCGACAATAAAGTTAGTGGCTTCAATGTAAACCATCAGGGGAAGCGTGACGAATCGAGTTTTGTTATAGGTACCTTGACTACTGCTAATGGAAACTTTCGGGTGAATTGTTTCTTCAAAAGAGTTCAGAACAAATATTTAATTCATCAAATAAGAATTGACAAAACCAATGAATAAAGAAAAAGAATTGATAGACAAGTTGATCGATCTTGCCTTTGCAGAAGATATAGGTGACGGCGATCATACTACTCTCTCATGTATCCCCGCCACTGCAATGGGGAAATCCAAATTGTTGATTAAAGAAGCCGGTGTATTGGCCGGAGTTGAAGTAGCGAAAGAAATTTTCAATCGCTTTGACCCTACAATGAAAGTAGAAGTTTTTATCAATGACGGTACGGAAGTGAAACCGGGTGATATAGTGATGGTGGTAGAAGGCAAAGTGCAATCGTTGTTGCAGACGGAACGTTTGATGCTGAATGTGATGCAACGTATGAGCGGTATCGCTACAATGACCCGTAAGTATGCTCAGAAACTGGTGGGTACTCATACTCATGTGCTCGACACCCGTAAGACTACGCCGGGAATGCGCATTCTGGAAAAGATGGCAGTCAAGATCGGCGGTGGTGTGAATCACCGTATCGGACTTTTTGATATGATCCTTCTGAAAGATAATCATGTGGATTTTGCCGGTGGCATTGATAAGGCCATTACTCGTGCCAAGGAATATTGCAAGGAAAAAGGCAAAGATCTGAAAATAGAAATTGAGGTCCGTAATTTTGATGAATTGCAGCAAGTACTCGATTTGGGCGGGGTAGATCGCATTATGTTCGATAACTTTACACCGGAGATGACAAAGAAGGCGGTTGATATGGTAGCTGGAAAATATGAAACCGAATCTTCCGGTGGTATCACTTTCGACACGCTGCGTGATTATGCAGAATGTGGAGTCGATTTTATTTCCGTAGGAGCTTTGACGCATTCAGTGAAAGGTCTGGATATGAGTTTTAAAGCCTGCTGATAGGGCTTGCTATATTATTAACTGAACTTCCATAGGTTTGCAAACAATCTTGTCTGCCTGATGGAAGTTTTTTTATGGGTAGTCTGTTTTTAACTTCTTTTAGATATTCTTTTTGCAGCATTCTTTCGAATGTTGCGTCTAACTAACAAACGACGCAGAGAGGCATCTGTAAAAAAGCACTGACATTGGAAAACGAGATAGAACTGATAAAGGGCTGCCGGGCAGGAAAGGATTCCGCCCGAAAGGAACTTTATACCCTCTATTCCAACAAGATGCTGGCGGTTTGTTATCGCTATACAGGCGATGTGGATGCGGCTTATGATGTATTGCATGATGGTTTTATTAAAATTTTTACTCATTTTTCGTTTCGTGGAGAGTCGTCGTTAGGCACATGGATAACAAGGGTGATGGTGACTCAGGCACTTGACTATCTCCGACGGCAAAAGCGTATCACTCAAGTGATAGTGCATGAGGAACAGATTCCGGATATACCGGATATAACAGAAAATGGGGGAGGGGCTGGAATTTCCGAAGAGCAGTTGATGGCTTTTATTGCCGAATTGCCGGATGGTTGCCGAACCGTTTTCAACCTTTATGTGTTTGAAGAGAAGTCGCATAAGGAAATAGCCGAAATTCTTCATATCAAAGAACATTCGTCTACTTCACAACTTCACAGAGCCAAATATTTGTTAGCAAAAAGAATTAAAGAATATAGAAACCATGAAGAGAGAAAATGATGAAATAACCGACTTGTTCCGTTCTCGTCTCGGTCATGCTGAAATGACGGTGAGGGAGGGCTTCTGGGAAGAACTGAACGAGGATGTGGCTGCTTGCTGTCAGCAACGGCGCCGGGTATTGTTCTTCCGGGTGGTTGCCGCCGCTTCCGTATTGCTCGTATTGGCAGCATCATCAGCGGCTTTTTGGTTTTTCTCACCCAAAGAGGAGATGGAGGAAGCATTTACACAGCTTGCTGTGTCGGGAGTGGGAACGTTGGATGGCGATAGGGCGAATCAATCATTTTCACCCTCCCGAACCGAACCTGTATTACACAAACCCACACCGGGTAAAATGGCTGTATTGTCCCATGCTGATGAAGAGGATGACGATTCGGTATCTGTGACATTATCCGTGTCATTCAGTTTTTCGGCTACGGCTACCAATAACGGCTATGTAAGAGATAGAAATGCGGGGGATAATATCTGGAAGACAAGTTCGGGAAACGATGATATAGCTCCGGTTGCGGTAGAAAAAGAACCGGATATGGCTTCTGTTGTATCTAAGGTGGAAAAGAAACGTACTTGGGCTGTAAAAACTACTGTCGGTACGGCGCTTCCGGCAGAAAAACGGAAATATAAGATGCCTGTTATGGCAGGAGTAACAATCGAAAAAAGATTGGGTGAATATTTGGGCATAGAGACCGGATTGGCGTATTCAAATCTCCGTGCCAATGGTCAGGGGCTTCACTATCTGGGTATTCCGGTTAAAATGAATGTGTATTTGGCCGATCTGAAGAAATTTGATTTATACGCTTCTATAGGGGCGGTTGCTGATAAGTGTATAGCCGGTGCACCCAGTAATAATTTCAAAAACGAACCGGTACAATTGGCTGTGACGGCCGGAGTGGGAGTAAGTTATAAAGTAAATGACCGGATTGCGCTTTTTGCAGAGCCGGGAGTATCACATCATTTTGATACGGATTCGAGAATTGAAACGATACGTACCAAACGCCCCACTAATTTTAACTTTTTATGCGGACTTCGCATGACTTATTAACCATATAATAATGTGTGTTATGAAAAAAACATGGATGATGCTGTTTGCTGTTTTGATGGCGCTTATGCTTACGGGATGCGGTAAAGAGACCTTGGACTATAATAATCCGGATGTCGACCTTTTTGTGAAACAACTGAAATCCGGAACTTACAATACTAAAAATGAAAAAGGAATTGTTGAAGTTCCTCATTTTACGGAAGAGGATATTCCCGAATTACTTGCTTATGCGGAGGATTTGAGTGTGATACCTGCATTTCCTTCCGTGTACAATAGTAACAGTGGCAAGATACGTTTGGGCGAGTGTATTTTGTGGACTGTAGAAAGTATTCGTCTTGGAATTCCGGCTTCTATGGGATGTCATATGGTCGAAGTGAATGCTGAGAACTATGAAGCTATTTACTTCTTGTCCGATGAAGAAATTCTGGATGCGGCTGCCCGTTATCGTCGTTGGTGGGAAACCAGAAAGTATCCCCGGACGGCTTGGACGATTGATCCCTGTTATGATGAACCGCTTTGCGGAAGTGGTTATCGCTGGTGGTAGTCTAAACAACTGAACATGGCTAAACGTTTTATTATATTGCTGCTGATTTTGTCAGTGGCCGGGGAGTTGTATACTTAATGGACAAGGATGACGGAACATACATTAATGATGCTTTGATCCTATAAATGATAAATGAAATTTGAGAATGACGAAGTGCTTTATATTGTTTTTATTGATCTGTTTGTCTGTTCCTGTGGTTTATTCTCAGGAATGGACGAAGAAGGATTCGTTAAATCTCAGTCGTGTATTAAAAGAGGAGGGCGAGATAAAACTAAATCCGGAGGCTGTGAAACAGATTGATTTCGGTTCGGATATAATGGGAACTCCGTTGATGTCGACGGAGAAGAACTGGATGCTGCCGGACGAATCTCTTCCTTCTGCCTTACCCAATACCTTACCGTTGGAAAAAAGACAGATGCTTTCTCTGCATCCCTATAAGGCGAATACTCCTTACGACTGGGATCCGGTTTATCAGAAAAAGATACAAGTAGGTAAGGATACTTGGAGAGGGGACCCTTTTTATCGGATCAAGACGTTCAGAGGGTATACCAATACATCGAAGGCGCCGTTGAGGGTTATGGTGATAACGCAGCCTTCCCTGACCGAGATTGAAGCTATAAAGTTGCAGTATAAGCCGTTATTCGGACAGTCGAATGGCTCGATGGCAGGTGTGGCTATCGGCGGTTTTAATTTCATGTATGTTTTTACAAAGGATTTTTGGGATAAAAAGGGATGTGAACGCCGTGCACGCACCTTAGAAGTGTTGAAAACCTACGGTGATTCGACTACCGTCCTTGTTCCGAAGCCTGTATTACAATTCATTACTCATTGAACTATCTAAAAGGTGAATTTGTTAAATTAGTAAAATGGAAGGCTTCTCCATACAACGATGGAGAGGGGAAAATAAATATAAATAGATTCGATTTATGAATAGAATTTCTACTCTTTTGGGTATTCGTTATCCTATTATTCAAGGAGGTATGGTATGGTGCAGTGGTTGGCGTTTGGCGTCGGCAGTAAGTAATTCCGGAGGGTTGGGACTTATTGGTGCCGGGTCTATGCATCCCGAAGTTCTGCGTCAACACATTCGAAAATGTCGGGCTGCTACCGATTTGCCTTTCGGAGTGAATATTCCATTGATGTATCTGCAGATAGAAGAAGTGATGAATATCGTGGTCGAAGAAGGAGTGAAAATCGTCTTTACTTCTGCCGGTAATCCGAAGACATGGACCGGATGGTTGAAAGAACGTGGAATTACGGTGGTGCATGTTGTCTCTTCTTCTAAATTTGCAGTGAAGAGCGAAGAGGCCGGTGTGGATGCGATTGTGGCTGAAGGATTCGAAGCCGGAGGGCACAACGGACGTGAAGAAACCACTACGTTCTGTCTTGTTCCGGCTGTTCGCCGGGCTACTACTCTGCCCTTGATAGCTGCCGGTGGTATTGCAACCGGTGAAGGAATTCTGGCAGCCATGGTATTGGGAGCGGAAGGTGTACAGATCGGGACTCGCTTTGCGCTTACCTATGAGAGTTCAGCCAGTGATGTATTCAAAGAATATTGCTTACGGCTGAATGAAGGTGACACTAAATTATTATTGAAAAAATTGGCTCCTACCCGTTTAGTGACCAATAGTTTTCGGGATGCGGTAGAAGCAGCAGAAGATCGTGGGGCGTCTGCCGAAGAGTTGCGGGAGCTTTTGGGAAGAGGACGAGCCAAAAAAGGAATTTTTGAGGGTGATCTTGAAGAAGGAGAATTGGAAATAGGACAAGTAGCTTCTTTATTTCGGCAGCAGCAGTCTGTGGCGGAGGTCATGAAAGAATTGCTTGAAGAGTATGAGAGGAGAAAACAAACGCTGACTACCAATTTGTTTTAGACAGAAGCCTCTCCCCAGCCCTCTCCGTGGGAGAGGGGGTACAGATACCCTTGTCTATTAATTAGTTGCAAAACTAACTTAGCGCCCTCTCCCATGGAGAGGGCTGGGGAGAGGCTTCATGCCTCTATCATTTTTCACTAATTCCAAATACATCGGCTACAGCTTTGTATACCACTTTTCCTTCTACTATATTCAGCCCTTTTGCAAGTGCCGGATCGTCTTCGCAGGCTTTTTGCCAACCTTTATCGGCAAGAGCTGTCACATAAGGTAAAGTAGCGTTAGTCAGGGCGAGAGTCGATGTGTAAGGTACTGCTCCCGGGATGTTGGCGACAGCATAGTGTACGATTCCGTCTACAATATAAGTAGGATCACTATGGGTAGTCGGGTGCGATGTTTCGAAGCAACCTCCCTGGTCGATGGCTACATCTACCAATACAGTGCCCGGCTGCATCAGTTTCAGCATATCACGGGTGATCAGGTGAGGCGCTTTATCTCCCGGTATAAGGACAGATCCTATCACCAAGTCTACGGTCGGCAATTCCATTTTCAGGCGTAATTCCGAAGCGTAGAGAGTCTTTACATTGGGAGGCAGAGTTTCGCTTAAATAACGCAATCGTGCCAAATTTATGTCGGCGATAGTTACGTCCGCTCCCATGCCGGCGGCCATCTGTGCAGCATTACTTCCCACAATGCCACCGCCCAATATCAGCACTTTTGCCGGTTTTACTCCCGGTACGCCTCCTAATAATATCCCCTTCCCGCCTTGCGGGCGTTCCAAAAAACGAGCCCCTTCTTGGGTAGCCATTCTACCGGCGACTTCACTCATCGGTATTAACAAAGGTAATGAATGGTCGGCTTTTTCTACAGTTTCGTATGCCAGGCAGACCGATCCGTTTTCGATCATTGCCAGTGTCAGTTCTTTATCGGAAGCAAAATGAAAATAGGTGAATAATAATTGTCCTTTTCGGATAAGCTTGTACTCCGGGGCTATCGGCTCTTTCACTTTTACAATCATTTCGGCAATGGCATATACTTCTTCCATGGTAGGTAGAATCTGCGCTCCCACGGCTGTATAGGCTGCATCGGGAAAACCACTGTTGATGCCTGCGGTATGCTGTATGTAAACAGTATGCCCGCGTTTTACAATTTCGGCAACTCCGGATGGAGTCATACCCACACGGTTTTCGTTGTTTTTGATTTCCTTTGGTACTCCGATAATCATAACGTTACTGTATTAAGGGTTAAACATGTACGAATGTACGAAAAATGCTTGTGTGCCAATGCATAATAGGAGATGTTTAACAGCATATTGTCAGAAATAGTATCCGCATTAGTTGGATGGAAAGGTAAAATTATCCCTTTCACTGAGGGATGATTTGTTACTCCTTTATTTTAATATTTATCCGGAATGACGTACATTTGTCCTCTTAAAGAAATAATGTACCGCATGAAACTATATATCACAATCTTATTGTTCATTTATTGCATGCCGTCTTTTTCGCAGGAGAAGCAGCGACAGGCATCTTTTGTCCCTCCATTCGATTTTCCTCTGACATTGAGTGGAAATTTTGGAGAGATACGGGCCAATCATTTTCATGGTGGACTTGATTTTAAGACCGGTGGTGTTATCGGAAAGCCGGTTCGCGCATTGGCCGACGGGTATATTTCTCGTATTCGCGTCACACACGGTTCGGGCTATGTACTCGATGTGGTTTACAACAATGGATATTCTACAATCAACCGGCATCTCAGCGGGTTTGTAGGGGCGATTGCAAAGCGGGTGGAAGATCTTCAGTACGAAAAGGAAAATTATGAAGTGGAAATAATTCCCGAACCGGGTGATTATCCGGTAAAAGCCGGTCAGCGGATTGCCCGGAGTGGGAATACCGGTTATTCTTTTGGTCCGCATTTACATTTGGATGTATTCGAGACCTCTTCTGGTGATTATATTGATCCGATGCCGTTTTTTTTGAAGCATATCAAGGATACTACTGCGCCTAAGGCAGAAGGTATAATGCTGTTTCCCCAACCGGGTAAGGGAGTAGTGGAAGGAACACAGAAGAACCAAACTTTTCCTCTGAATAATAATGGCCGCCCTATCGAAGCATGGGGCGTAATCGGAGCCGGTATCAAAGCGTATGATTATATGGACGGTGTACACAACCGTTATGGTGTGCATACGGTAGTCTTGACCGTAGATGGGCAGGAAGTATTCCGTAGCACGGTAGATCGCTTTTCGCAGGAAGAGAACCGGATGATAAATTCCTGGACTTGCGGGCAATATATGAAGTCTTTTATCGATCCGGGGAATACTCTTCGTATGTTGGAGGCTGCCAATGATAATCGGGGATTGGTTACTATTGATGAGGAAAGAGATTACCGGTTTCTCTACACATTGACAGATGCGTTTGGCAATACCTCCCATACTCGTTTCACTGTGCGTGGAAAGAAGCAGCCGATTGAACGTTTACAACATCGTGAAAAGTATTTCTTTGCTTGGAATTGTACCAACTTTTTGCAGGAACCGGGTCTGACTCTGATTGTGCCTAAAGGAATGCTTTATGATGATGTGGCCTTGAATTATCAGATGAAAGCGGATAGCGGCGCTGTGGCTTTTACATATCAGTTGAGTGATGAATCTGTTCCGTTGCATGGCAGTTGCGAGTTACGTATCGGGCTGCGTCGTATGCCGTTGGCGGATACAACAAAATATTATGTGGCGCGTGTCACTCCCAAAGGACTTTACGGAGCCGGCGGTACTTACGAAGACGGATTCATGAAAACGACTGTTCGTGAGTTGGCTACTTATACGGTAGCCATTGATACGGTTCCTCCTGTGATCACTCCGGTCAACCCAAAGAATTGGGGGCGTACAGGGAAGATAGTCTATACCATTAAGGATAAAGCAACCGGTATTCGTTCTTATCGTGGAACTATTGATGGGAAATATGCGTTATTTGGAAGACCTAATTTAACCCGTTCCCAGTATATATGTGAACTTGATCCGAAACGCGTGGAAAAAGGAGGGAAGCATGTAGTGGAAATGGTTGTAGTAGATGGTTGCGGCAATGAAACCGTAGTACGTGACACCTTCGTGTGGTAAGGAATATAATCATATTTAAGTATATAGAACAATGAACAAGAAACTGATTCTTTGTGCTGCCTTTCTTGTGGCGGCAGTGGCGGATACTTTCGCCTGTACCAATCTCATTGTCGGAAAGAATGCTTCTGCCGACGGTTCGACCATCGTTTCCTATTCTGCCGATTCATATGGGCTGTTTGGAGAGTTATATCATTATCCGGCCGCTACTTATAAGAAAGGAACCATGCTGGATGTATATGAGTGGGATACCGGAAAATATCTTGGAAAAATAGAACAGGCTCGCCAGACTTACAATGTCATAGGTAATATGAACGAGTATCAGGTAACCATTGGGGAAACTACTTTTGGGGGGCGTCCGGAATTAGCAGATTCTACCGGGATTATCGATTATGGTAGCCTTATATATATCGGTTTGCAACGTTCGCGTACAGCTCGTGAGGCCATTCGGATTATGACTGACCTTGTACAAGAATATGGCTATTATAGCGAGGGAGAGTCTTTTACCATTGCCGATCCCAATGAAATATGGATTATGGAGATGATCGGTAAAGGTCCCGGTATACGTGGTGCCGTATGGGTGGCCGTACGCGTGCCCGATGATTGTATCTCTGCTCATGCCAACCAGGCGCGTATCCAGCAGTTTGATATGAACGATAAGGAGAATTGTCTTTATTCTCCGGACGTGATTTCTTTTGCCCGCGAAAAGGGATATTTTAATGGGGTGAATAAGGACTTCAGCTTTGCCCAAGCTTATGCTCCACTTG
>ENA-OOZY01001878-OOZY01001878.1-human-gut-metagenome-genome-assembly--contig:-NODE-1878-length-11813-cov-2.977972_pt1 | contig 11813 bp, 7 predicted proteins | sample MGYA00241047_ERZ501410 | MGnify/ENA primary metagenome ERZ501410 (study PRJEB25962, sample SAMEA2042621) | human gut metagenome | biome: human gut; feature: human-associated habitat; material: faeces... | reverse complement strand
CACCTGTTACTTGCCGTTTTCCGGTTTATTGCCGTTGTCCGGTTTCTCGGGTTTATTTTGCTCTTCAGGCCTAGAGCTTTCTCCTTCGGAAGAATTGTCTTTATTTTCCGGTTCAGGAGCCTTTTCATCGCCGAATTTCAGCTTATTGCCCATTTTTTCCATCTTTTCGCCGGCTTTTTCCATTTTCTCGCCGACTTTCTTCATGGCCTTGCCGCCTTTCTGCATGGCTTTGCCGGCCTTTTGAGTTACTTTGCCCGCCACTTCGGCACCTTTGCCCGCGCCATATACCGCGGCACCGGCAATCATCATCGGTACGCCGACAATGGCGCCCAAACCTGTTGCCGACAATCCCTTGCCTGCGGACATCAACCCTTTGCCACCGGCTTGAGCCGCTTTTCCTCCCGCTTCCACGCCTTTGCCGGCAGCCTGAACACCTTTTCCGGATTGTTCCATGGTTGCTCCGGCCGCTTTGGCGCCCTTTCCTGTGTTTTTAATGGCGGTTCCGCCGCCGCTTACCGGATTGCCGCCGCCTTTGTCGTCTTTTTCCTGATCGCCGTTGGCTTTGCCTTTGAATAGACCGCGGACAAATTTTCCGGCTTTGGCAGCTCCTTCTGTTGCCTGTTTCTTTACGGCATCGGAGGCTTTGCCGCCGGCCCATTTTACCGGACGCATGGCCTGCTGTTTGGCAAAATCAGTCATTTGGGTCAGTTTGCCGTGCATCGGATCAGCGCCGCCGAAAACGCTGTCTTTGAAGAATTTGTCAACGTAATCAGAAACCGTTGATGAAATCAGCTTCATCGAATACAGGTAAACAAACAGAATAATCAGAAAATAAGGTCCGGTTAAATCAAAGGTATTTGAAATCCAAATGGCATCACCGGCTTCAATTTTTGCAAACAATGTCGGAACGTCCCTCAGAGCCACATTAATCATTGCCAGAGCGTATGTCGTCGTCAGCGCAAGAAACACGAAAGTTCCGGCTGCTTTAAGCATAATGCTGATGACGGCGGTCACTTTCCCTTTGGTAACATTGAACGGCCACAGTCCGATAACGACCGGCAGTGCCATTATGGCAAAACCAAGCTTAAAAGAGATGTCCAGCAAATAATAACCGATACCCAGCGTCAGCATGAACCCGACAAACCAAATTAAAGCGCCGCAGAACCAGAGCCATAAGTTGACCATTTTGAACAGAGAAAAGTCCCAAGCGCCGCCATTCATAGACCAGCAGGTCATCGCGTGGCCGATAACCAGATTGGTAGAAACGTTTTTATCCAGATTTTGGGCAAAGAACATGATTCTGTTCATTACGTCGGAAGAAACGATTTCCGTTGCGGCTCCGCCGTCCGATGCGGAGATGGTCGGAACGGTTACGGCATAGTTGGCGTTCAGTTCGGGAGCTCCGGAAATGTCGCTGGTTACGCTCATAAAAGCGATACCAAAGTCAGCGCCGGCAGTCAGCAGCGGGTTTATCGTATATTTGATTAATACGCCCAGTCCGGAAGTAATCAGAATATATGCAACCATAACCTTAAACAAAAAGACGGTTAGGGTGTTCATCATGGCGCCCGGCTCAATATTAGACAAAGATGAAACGTTTTTCATCACAAAGAAAGCCATCCAGACCAAAGCGCCGAGCACCAGCAGTTTTACGCCCGCTTCAGATGTGATGTCATAAGCTTTGCTGCAGGCGTTTAAAAATGTTTCCATCAGAGTTTTGATAATCACGCAGGAATAGCATTTCCCCTGATAGAGTTCCTGCATCTTTGCGATATTGCATTTGGCAATAAACTGGGCAATTTCGATTGAACCGTATGCCAAAGTCAGGTAGGATTCAATGTTTCCTTCTTCATCAACGGTGCTTCGGTTTCCGACGCCGGTGGCCATACTGGTAACCGAATATGTGTTCTTTTCTCCTTTGCTGCCCTCAACTTTTTCAATGGAAAGGGCTTTAACTCTGGAGAAAAGACCGGGATTTCTTAATTTTTCAATTTCCTTGTCCGTATGACATTCAAAAACAGAGTTATCATGTACGGTCATGTCTGGAGCTATGCCACCACGGGTAATAGTTATATCGTATCTTATCTTGTAACATTTCTGCCCTTCCGGACATCCGTCAGGATTATTGGCGCCACAAGCTTCGCCGGCAAAAACGGCGGCCGGGAACAAAAAGCACAGCAGCATTATGAAAACGCCTGTCTTCATAAGTTTGCTGATGTTTAATATGTCGGTTAACCGTTTCATCGTTTTGGTCCTTAATTCTTGGCAAATTAACTACTTGCCGCCGCTTTTGATTATTTTCCATGCGTCGCGTATCTTTCTGGCACCGCCAAACGTGACAATGCTCAAGGCGCCCCAGAAAATCTCAGCAGCCAGTTTGCCGGCACGTTTCTGGAAAGCGGAGTCGGAATTTCCGCCTACCAGACTGTCCGTTACCTGTTGAGCTATGTTGACGCTGGAAACTATCAGAAAAGCAATCAGCATGATGCACATAAACGGAATACTGAACTCGGCAAAAGAATCTTTGGTAACGCTTTTGTCGAAAATGTCGGAGTTGTCACTGATAATCTGCTCCATAGCCAATAGTGCCATAGACATCATAACCGCCATAAACATCATTAGCGCCGCCGAATTTATAATGGTCAGAAAACCGTTTTTTGCCCAGCTTGACGTCTGCTTAAAAGCGTAAGACATGACCAGAATCGGCAATATGACCGCCATCATTGTAAAGCGGAAAATGCTGTCAACCAGATAGAAGACAAATCCGAGCTTGACGAATGTAAAGCACAGTAGGATAAACAGGCCGGTTATTAACGGCATAAATCCAGGTGCGGCCATAACTTTGAACGAAAGGTAGAACCCCAGTGTCAGACGCTCATTAACGGCACAAATCATACAATTCATCATGGATCTCGGTCCGTCGGGGAAAGACAGGCTTTCTATTGATGCTTGGCCAAGAGCCGGTGCCGTACACATTACCGGCTGGCTCGGCGTTATCAGTTCCTGAAAGAACTTGATGACAACACCGTTGTTGACCTTGAAGTTGCTTCCGTCGCCGGTACTGTTCAAAATTGCCGCGCCAAGTTCCAAAAATGCATAGTAAATCGGGAAAACAACCGTATTCAGCAGCCACAAAATCTGCGTTGTCGAAGATGCAATTAACCCGCAAATCAAACAGACAAACAGCTTTCGGACAATTTCGTTCCATATTTCAGCCGGAGAATCTTCCGTAAACGAACCGACAAACTTTAACAGGCGAAAAATTGTCCAGAGCGCAAAAGCAATCATCATCAAAGGCAATGCGCCGTCGGTAATTTTGGCATACATGCCCATGGCGACTTTGCCCATATTCTCGTAAAGCAAGTCGATTATTCCGGTCTGCCAGCATTCTCTGTGTTGATTAGCCAGTTCTTGTTGTCCGCTGTCGTCTTTTACGGATAAAGCCGCACGCTTATCTGCATTCAGAGATGTTTTGCCCTCTTTAGGAGAATCGCAGGCCGTGAGCATGAATGCCGCAAAAAGAACAACCAGCATCACTCTTAAAATCTGTTTTATGTTCACGTCCTTAAACATCGTCTTAGTCCTAAAACTTATTTAAAGTTCCATCCGTTAATATTGGCGCTTTGTTCCGTACGGTAATTATTGCCGTATTTCTGTTTCATAATGTTGTCAATTTCTCTGTCCGATATGCTCTGTTCCCTTTCTTTCTGCATCTCGTCCATTTTTTTCAGGTTTTCCTGAACGATTGCATCATTTTCTTTTTCATTTTTTCTTTCTTCGGTAGCCTGAGCCGTAAATTCGTCAGCCTTTTGGTCGGAAGAGCCTGCCTGTCTCATTACCGCGTCTTTTTCGGCACCGTCAGCCATGCTCTGGGCTTTTTGCCGCAAAGCGGTTGCTTTGTCTTTTTCCTCTTTTGCCTGAGCTTCAAAATTGCGGGCGCGTTGAGCCGCTGCGTCACGGTTGGCCGTCGCCTGTCCGCACCGCTCGGACACTTGTTTGTAAATTTCGGAATTGTTGGCAAGATCCAATCCTGCGGCCTGTTTGCGGTTGAACTGGTCAATCTGCCGCTCTCTTGCCGCTTCCGGACTTGTCGGCGCAGTTCCTTCCGCTCCGGCCTGATTCGGTTTGGCCGTATTAGCAGCCGTTACCGGTTTAGCCGGTGTTGTCGGCCGCGGTGCGGCATTTTCGACTCTTTCGGCCTGACGGGACTGCTCGGCCGTTACCGGAGAAGCACCGCCTGACGAAGAAGAGGAGGAAGCCGGCGCCGGAGCGTCCGAACCGCGAAGCCGGGATACGGGAGCACTGCTCTTGCCGCCGCCTGACCGTCCGAAACTGAAAACTTTTCCCAAAGCTGAAACGGCTTTGTCTCGAGCCTGCCGTAACTTCGGCGTAACACCGGTGGCATTGCCGACCAGTTTTGTCCCTTGCCATGCCGTTTTGCCGGCTCCGAGTGTTGCCGCTTTGGCAACGTTATAACCCATGCCGCCGAGCTGCCGCCACCGCCGCCGGCCATGCTTCCGGCCAATTCGGTTGCCTGACTGGTCAGCTTAAATCCGAAAATACAGCTGGCGATCAGAATGAGGAAGCCTGCAAAACCGATGTCCAGCAGATTTTTAAGAGTGGTAACTTCATTTGAATTTAATGCATTGACAACCGCCTTCATACCACCCGAAACGCCGGACATTGATTCGCTCATTAATTGAATGTTAATGCTGACGACCAGCCCCATGAATACATAAGTAAAGAAAGTATTCATAAACATCGTAAAGCCTTGCGTCGTGTATTTGGAAGTAACTTTGAACGGCCAGCTGGCAATCAGAAACGGCATCAAGGCGCCGACAATCCCTAACCGTACGGTTGCGTCAACCAGATAAAAGGCAAAAGCCAGCGACAGCAACCATGCGAAGACCCAAATGATTAAACCTTCAAAAATCATGGAAAGATCAGGGAATTTAAAACTTGTAACAGTCGTCAGAGCGCCCATGTCAATAGCACCGGCATTCCGGGCAACGCACATCAGCGAGGAACCGATTGCCTGCGGAACGGCCAGTTCGGCCTGAACCGCTTTGATGAAACATTCCAACTGTGTATACAGATACCCTGGCAACAGCCCGCTGCTCAGACCGCTTAATTCTGACGAAGTGTCACAAGCCTGAAGATAAGAGTTTTCTCCTGCCGAAAGCAGAGTCATGCCAAATTCCATACCTGCTTTCAATAATGGTCCCAATACATAACCGTAAATGGCAGTTGCATCTCTCAACAGCAAAAAGGCGACCAAAACTTTAAAAGCCTGTGTCAAAAGCTCGGTAATGTATTTCGGCGCATCCATTTTGGTAAAGGAAGAAACTTTGCCAAGCAAAGAAAAGGCAACCCACAAGGCAAATCCAACCAAAAGCACGTTGGCAAAGGCTTTGGATAATGCGGCATAAGAACCGCTGGTCATTCTCTGCGCCGCATTAAAGATTTTCAGAAACAGCGGGCAAAAAATACAACTCCGGCCTTCAGCCAGTTTCATTGGCAGCGGAATACAGCCGCGTGTAACGCCGTTGATTGATTTTGCCGTTTCTCCATCATACTGAAAATATAGTTTTGAACCGTCAGAACCGGTATATACATAAATAGCAGCTTCTGCAACGTCTAGAACTTCATCAGCTTCATCACAGGCTTTGTTTTTTGCTTCTTTGAGTTGTTTCAATTCTTCTTGCAGACGTCTTTTTTCTTCTGTATATTTATTGTATGCCTCAGGATCGTTAATTTTTGTCGTTGCGGTCATGACAAAACCAGTAACTGATGTACCAACAGCACTTGTCGTGACAGTTCTGTTTATTTTTACATCAATGTCAGATATTTCTTTTTCTTTGTCTTCAACTTTCTTTTTGGCATCGGCACAGTTTTGTTTGACTTGGTCAATAACGTCCTGATCTTTCTTGTCGCCGAGTTTTGTGGCTCCGACAAAAGTTTCGACTTTTTTCTCGGTTGCGGCATTGGCTCCTTCTGTCGCAAAAGCCTCACCTGCAGCTGACATAAACAGAAGCCCGATAAACAGGCCGAATACATATTTCCAACTACATTTTGTCATCGTCGTCTTCCTTATGCCAAGGATTGCCAAGTACCTTAAAAGCAGCCAGCAAAACCGCAATTACCAAAACGAGTGAACCCCAGAAAGCGTACTTTGTGGTAAACCAGCCGAAAAAATCAATATAATAAGCAAGGGCAATTGCCAGAATTATTCCTATATTAATCAGTACGGCTCTCATCGGTTCCTCATTTTAAAGCTATTCCATGCTATTTAGATTGTAGCATATAAAAGTAAAATATTTTGTTACAGTTTTTTGATTTTTTTGATTTAGTTGAATTTCCCTTTGGTCAGAAATTTTACGCAGGCTTTAACGACTTTGTCGTTGTTAAAGACGTTGTAGTTGACGTTGCTGACATGAATAACCTCCTTTGCACCCTCCAAATCGGATTCGCCCGGCGTCGGCAGAGATTTTTTTAACGATTCCGAAAGCATGTTGGTCAGATTCTTGCCCGGAAAGTCCGTTGCAATGATGCCAAACTCGGTTTCTTTGGGAAAGTTTGGAATGAAAATCATGTTGTTCGGCGAAACTTCTTTCAAAATCGGGCCTAGCAACCATCTGAAAAAACTGTATTTTTCAAGTTTGGCAAAGAGCTTGCTGCCTTGATTCGGCGGACAAACCTGCACAATGCGCCGGATTTTGAGCTTTGTCTGCCAAGGCGATTCGAGAGCCATCAGTTTACGCAGCACAATTCCGCCAACGCCTTTGGTTACAAAGGAGACTTCCTGCACGTCTTCAAGATGGTTTAACAGAAAATCCAACTGCCGGACGTGTGAGTCGATTCGTTTGCGGGTCGACGGATAGTTTATTGCCGCTGCCATCATACCTTCTTTTAATACGGCGCGCCATAAGGGTTTGAAAATGTTTTTGCTGTCGCCCAGACCGTGCAGCATGATTACCATATGTCCGCGCTGTCGCGATATTTCATAGATTTCAATATAGTCAAGAAAAGCCCGGCGGCAGTTTTCGAAACCGCCGCTTTGACGCTGAATGTCCCACGGATCAAGAAGCCTGTATTCTTTGGTGCGGTAATTTCGCTGGATTCGCCATTTCTGATAAAAGAAAACGTCTTCCCAAAGCTGGCTGCCGCCCATCGTGAAAAATTCAAACCGCATTTGATGCTCCCTTTATTAATAGCTTGAAGCATTCGGATTCGGAATTGCCGTAATCGTTACTTTGGCCTTGTCCGAACCGTCGGAAAGAATCAGAATCTGCACGGCGCGATTCTCCCGTACGTAAGTCATATGGCTGATATCAGCCCGAACCGTTGCAATTTCTTTCCATTTCAGTTTGGGCATCTCCGACATATAGAAGTCAAAAACGCTGCTTGCGTTATACGGAGTCGTAAATACCAGGCTGCCGATCCAGTTGTCGCCGGTGCCCAAAGCCTTTGTTTCTTCCAGATCTATATAGGACTGGTCAGGAAAAGGAACGTCCGGAAAATGGGCAAAAGCCGGCGGAATCGCCGAACCGTCAACCCCGGTCAAAACCGGCTTCTCCGAAGCGCAGGCCGAAAGTATTAAGACTAAAGCTATAACTAAAATGTTGTTTTTTAACATAATTGCTACCTTGTATCAAAATTACAGTTCGTGTATTGTAAATATTGTACCGCACATAAGGTTAAAAAAATGGAAATAACAGGGCGTATTTCCACATGCGAAAATTCCACATAAATTTCTTCATACAATCAATGGGTTAGAAAAAATGTGAAAAAAAATCAAATTTTTTTAATTTTTTGTGTTGACATATGACGGCGACTGTCATATAAACCTGCTCACCGGCTGCGAGTTAGCCAAGTGCAAAATCGCCCGGTAGTTATAGAAGAGAGTAAATAAGTGGATAAGAGGATACGCAGACGGCGGGTATTTGTGAAAATAAATATGTAAAGTCTAGTGTATCTGAAAAAAAGGAACCAAGAAAATTCTTTTATGAGTAAGTAATTAGACGGGATTGAAGAATCATTTTAAGATGAGAGTTTGATCCTGGCTCAGAACGAACGCTGGCGGCAGGCTTAACACATGCAAGTTGAACGGGATTTGTGTGGTGCTTGCACCATATAATGAGAGTAGCGCACTGGTGAGTAACACGTGGGAACGTACCTTTTGGTGGGGGACAACATCTGGAAACGGATGCTAATACCGCATAAGACCTGAGGGTGAAAGATTTATCGCCGAAAGAACGGCCCGCGGAAGATTAGGCAGTTGGTGGGGTAAAGGCCTACCAAACCTACGATCTATAGCTGGTCTGAGAGGACGATCAGCCACACTGGAACTGAGACACGGTCCAGACTCCTACGGGAGGCAGCAGTGAGGAATATTGGGCAATGGAGGCAACTCTGACCCAGCCATGCCGCGTGAGTGAAGAAGGTTTTCGGATTGTAAAGCTCTTTCGGATGTGACGATGATGACGGTAGCATCTAAAGAAGCCCCGGCTAACTTCGTGCCAGCAGCCGCGGTAATACGAAGGGGGCGAGCGTTGTTCGGAATTACTGGGCGTAAAGGGTGTGTAGGCGGTTATGTAAGATAGCGGTGAAATCCCGGGGCTTAACCTCGGAATAGCCGTTATAACTATGTAGCTAGAGTTATGGAGAGGATAGCGGAATACCCAGTGTAGAGGTGAAATTCGTAGATATTGGGTAGAACACCGGTGGCGAAGGCGGCTATCTGGCCATATACTGACGCTGAGGCACGAAAGCATGGGGATCAAACAGGATTAGATACCCTGGTAGTCCATGCTGTAAACGATGAATGCTGGTTGTCGGCTTTAGGGTCGGTGACGAAGTTAACGCGATAAGCATTCCGCCTGGGGAGTACGGTCGCAAGATTAAAACTCAAAGGAATTGACGGGGACCCGCACAAGCGGTGGAGCATGTGGTTTAATTCGATGCAACGCGAAGAACCTTACCTGGTCTTGACATCCACGGAAGTTTTCAGAGATGAGAATGTGCCTTCGGGAACCGTGAGACAGGTGCTGCATGGCTGTCGTCAGCTCGTGTTGTGAAATGTTGGGTTAAGTCCCGCAACGAGCGCAACCCTTATCCTTTGTTGCCAGCGGTCCGGCCGGGAACTCAAAGGAGACTGCCAGTGATAAACTGGAGGAAGGTGGGGATGACGTCAAGTCATCATGGCCCTTACGACCAGGGCTACACACGTGCTACAATGGCGCATACAAAGAGAAGCGACCTCGCGAGAGCAAGCGGACCTCATAAAGTGCGTCGTAGTCCGGATTGGAGTCTGCAACTCGACTCCATGAAGTCGGAATCGCTAGTAATCGTGGATCAGAATGCCACGGTGAATACGTTCCCGGGCCTTGTACACACCGCCCGTCACACCATGGGAGTGGGTTGCAAAAGAAGTAGGTAGCTTAACCTTCGGGAGGGCGCTTACCACTTTGTGATTCATGACTGGGGTGAAGTCGTAACAAGGTAACCGTAGGGGAACCTGCGGTTGGATCACCTCCTTACCTTAAAGAAGCGTACTTTGCAGTGCTCACACAGATTGTCTGATAGAAAGTGAAAAGCAAGGCGTCTTGCGAAGCAGACTGATACGTCCCCTTCGTCTAGAGGCCCAGGACACCGCCCTCTCACGGCGGCAACAGGGGTTCGAATCCCCTAGGGGACGCCACTTGCTGGTTTGTGAGTGAAAGTCACCTGCCTTAATATCTCAAAACTCATCTTCGGGTGATGTTTGAGATATTTGCTCTTTAAAAATCTGGATCAAGCTGAAAATTGAAACACTGAACAACGAGAGTTGTTCGTGAGTCTCTCAAATTTTCGCAACACGATGATGAATCGCAAGAAACATCTTCGGGTTGTGAGGTTAAGCGACTAAGCGTACACGGTGGATGCCCTGGCAGTCAGAGGCGATGAAGGACGTGCTAATCTGCGATAAGCGTCGGTGAGGTGATATGAACCGTTATAACCGGCGATTTCCGAATGGGGAAACCCAGTGTGTTTCGACACACTATCATTAACTGAATCCATAGGTTAATGAGGCGAACCGGGGGAACTGAAACATCTAAGTACCCCGAGGAAAAGAAATCAACCGAGATTCCCCCAGTAGCGGCGAGCGAACGGGGAGGAGCCCAGAGCCTGAATCAGTGTGTGTGTTAGTGGAAGCGTCTGGAAAGGCGCGCGATACAGGGTGACAGCCCCGTACACAAAAATGCACATATTGTGAGCTCGATGAGTAGGGCGGGACACGTGGTATCCTGTCTGAATATGGGGGGACCATCCTCCAAGGCTAAATACTCCTGACTGACCGATAGTGAACCAGTACCGTGAGGGAAAGGCGAAAAGAACCCCGGCGAGGGGAGTGAAAAAGAACCTGAAACCGTGTACGTACAAGCAGTGGGAGCCTCTTAATGGGGTGACTGCGTACCTTTTGTATAATGGGTCAGCGACTTATATTCTGTAGCAAGGTTAACCGAATAGGGGAGCCGAAGGGAAACCGAGTCTTAACTGGGCGTTAAGTTGCAGGGTATAGACCCGAAACCCGGTGATCTAGCCATGGGCAGGTTGAAGGTTGGGTAACACTAACTGGAGGACCGAACCGACTAATGTTGAAAAATTAGCGGATGACTTGTGGCTGGGGGTGAAAGGCCAATCAAACCGGGAGATAGCTGGTTCTCCCCGAAAGCTATTTAGGTAGCGCCTCGTGAATTCATCTCCGGGGGTAGAGCACTGTTTCGGCAAGGGGGTCATCCCGACTTACCAACCCGATGCAAACTGCGAATACCGGAGAATGTTATCACGGGAGACACACGGCGGGTGCTAACGTCCGTCGTGAAGAGGGAAACAACCCAGACCGCCAGCTAAGGTCCCAAAGTCATGGTTAAGTGGGAAACGATGTGGGAAGGCCCAGACAGCCAGGATGTTGGCTTAGAAGCAGCCATCATTTAAAGAAAGCGTAATAGCTCACTGGTCGAGTCGGCCTGCGCGGAAGATGTAACGGGGCTAAACCATGCACCGAAGCTGCGGCAGCGACACTATGTGTTGTTGGGTAGGGGAGCGTTCTGTAAGCCTGTGAAGGTGTACTGTGAGGTATGCTGGAGGTATCAGAAGTGCGAATGCTGACATAAGTAACGATAAAGCGGGTGAAAAGCCCGCTCGCCGGAAGACCAAGGGTTCCTGTCCAACGTTAATCGGGGCAGGGTGAGTCGACCCCTAAGGCGAGGCCGAAAGGCGTAGTCGATGGGAAACAGGTTAATATTCCTGTACTTGGTGTTACTGCGAAGGGGGGACGGAGAAGGCTATGTTGGCCGGGCGACGGTTGTCCCGGTTTAAGCGTGTAGGCTGGTTTTCCAGGCAAATCCGGAAAATCAAGGCTGAGGCGTGATGACGAGGCACTACGGTGCTGAAGCGACAAATGCCCTGCTTCCAGGAAAAGCCTCTAAGCATCAGGTAACATCAAATCGTACCCCAAACCGACACAGGTGGTCAGGTAGAGAATACCAAGGCGCTTGAGAGAACTCGGGTGAAGGAACTAGGCAAAATGGTGCCGTAACTTCGGGAGAAGGCACGCTGATATGTAGGTGAAGCGACTTGCTCGTGGAGCTGAAATCAGTCGAAGATACCAGCTGGCTGCAACTGTTTATTAAAAACACAGCACTGTGCAAACACGAAAGTGGACGTATACGGTGTGACGCCTGCCCGGTGCCGGAAGGTTAATTGATGGGGTTAGCGGTAACGCGAAGCTCTTGATCGAAGCCCCGGTAAACGGCGGCCGTAACTATAAC